>Ga0233438_10005448_pt1 | contig 10684 bp, 8 predicted proteins | sample SI_123_September_FD_182720 | JGI IMG/M metagenome (GOLD analysis project Ga0233438, IMG submission 182720) | Seawater microbial communities from Saanich Inlet, British Columbia, Canada - SI_123_September2016_10_MG | ecosystem: Environmental > Aquatic > Marine > Inlet | place: Canada: British... | reverse complement strand
CCATGATAATTATCTAAAACTTTACATACCGCATTCTCAAATACAGATGGGTTATTGCCAAGAGCGCCATCTTGATCTTTCAGTTCTATTAGAACAGGTACTCTACCATCAACATATGACATAAAAGCATCAAATCGTGGGATGCCTTTTTTCCCACCTTTTAATACAATTTTTTCTAACTCAGTAGCACTCCTATCAGAAATTAAACCCACTTCATCTGTCACCCGATCTAATTTATAATCGTGGAAAACAACAGGTATTCCGTCGTGAGATAACTGAAGGTCGATTTCAATTGCAAATCCATGAGATATTGCAGATTCCAGCCCCTCCCATGAATTCTCAGGTATACCTAATTTAACATTGTGCAATGTTCTGTGAGCAATTGGGCCATTAATAAAAGGAGCTAATAGATTCATTTAATCTGAAAAATACCCTCAACCTCAACAGCGACTCCTAAAGGTAAACTTGATGAACCAACTGCGGCACGTGCATGCTTTCCTGCCTCGCCAAATACTTCTACCATTAAATCAGATGCACCATTAATAACTTTAGGGTGATCTTCAAAATCAGATGTGCAATTAACAAAACCACCAAGCTTTACAACTTGAACTAACCGATCCAAATCTCCGCCACATGCTGACTTAAGTTGAGCAATCAAATTAATACCACATGTTTTAGCCGCGAGTTGGCCCTCTTCTACTGAAAAATTTTTACCTAATTTTCCATTAATTCTACCATTTGCATCTCCTGAAATTTGTCCAGAAATGTAGACCATATCTCCAACAACAACGTATGGAACGTAATTAGCAGCAGGTGCTGGTGCATCTGGAAGTGATATACCAAGACTTAATAATTTATTTTCATAATTTTTTGACACATTAATTCCTTCAAGTTTGATCTGAAACTTTAATATTTTTTTCTAGATACACAATATTAACTATAACAAAAAAAATTATTTGTAAAAATATCAATTACAGCGTCATAAAAGTATCAACATGATGTAATTATAACATAATTGAGTTTTAATTTACCTTATTTAGTTTGCATTCTAGACTTCAATTATGAGATATATTAATAAATATTTATACTAATTTAGGTTAAAAGTATGCAATTTAAATCTAAGAATCTAATAAAAGCCATTTTATTAATTTCATTCGGCTTTTTCTTTACTGCATGCACACAATCAGACCCAAATGGGTTTTATGATCCTTTAGAAAAAATAAATCGTAAAACACATTCGTTCAATAAATCTTTAGATAAAATTCTTCTGCGCCCCGCAAGTAAAGTTTATGGTGTAGTAGTAAGTGATTTTGCAGATATTTTAATTAATAATTTTACAAATAATCTTTCAGAACCATCGAATGCAGCCAACCATTTATTACAAGGAAAAGTGAAAAAATCTTCAAACTCAACTGCACGGTTTTTAGTCAATACTACAATTGGAATTGGTGGCATCACTGATCCTGCATCAAGATTAGGACTTTCTTCAAGTGAAAGTGATTTTGGTAAAACTCTACATGCTTGGGGATTTAATGAAGGTGCTTATGTCGAATTGCCGTTTTATGCAGCTTCAACAGTACGTGACACAACAGGCATTGTTGTTGATTTTGTGATGGATCCAATTAATTCAATTATTCCGTCAAAATACAAACCACATACACAAGGTGCTAAGCTTATTGAATTAGCTGGAGATCGAAATGAATATGGCGAGATCATAGATAATATGTTGTATAAAAACGAAGACAGCTATGCCTCACAAAGATTATATTACCTTCAGCGCCGGCGCTTTGATTTAAATAATAATACAATTTCAGATGATGATTTAGGCAACCCTTATGAAGATGAATAAGAATATTACACGTCGGTATGCATTAGGAGCTTTGGTTGCTACTATTAGTTTTTTGCCATCTTCAATATTAGCATTTAGTAAATCAGACGCAGAAGGGTTGATAAAAAATCTTACTGTTGATGTTTTAAGCGCGGTTAATGAACAAAAATCTGAAGAATTAATGTTTTCTAAATTCGAAATGATTTTTTCTAAATATGCTGACGTTCCATTAATCGCTAGAAAAGCACTTGGCCCGAAATGGCGTGAAGCATCTAAACCCCAAAGGACTGCATATGTCTCAGCATTTAGAGGCTATATGGCCAGATATTATGGCAAACGATTTGAAGATTTTTTAGGTTCAAAAATTATTGTTTTAAATTCACGAAAAACTTCGGGTGGCTTTTTAGTTAACAGTGACATTGTTTTAACTGATGGATCTAGCTATCAAGCTCAATGGCATGTGATTGATGCTAGGGGTAAATTCTTAATGTACAACTTATTTCTTGAAGGCGTGAGTGTATTATCTGATGTTAGAGTTCAGATTGGCTCCATGCTTGATAAAAGAGGTGGCTCAATAGATAAGTTAACTGCATATTTAAATACAGCAGCATAATGTTCATTGAATTCATTTAGTTAAACAAATTCTGCAACCGTAATATAAAATTACTGCCTGAGCTTTCTTTAACTTTATTACCTAATCCTTTAAATATACCATTAATAAATTTTGTACTATTTTTTGAATTTAATTCACTAATAAGCTTATCCTCATTTATAACTATAGGTTTTAATACTTTATTTTCATGAATGCGGAGCATAACTTCACGCCATATTTCTGCAGGCATCCCTCCACCAGTTACACCAGTTAATTTACGATTATCGTCATAACCCATCCATACTCCTACAACGTAATCAGCTGTAAAGCCTATAAACCATGCATCTCTTGCACCTTGTGTTGTTCCAGTTTTTCCCGCTGCCGGTCTATCTCCTAGATTTGCTCTTAAGCCAGTGCCTGACTTAATTACCTGTTTCATCATGAAGGTTAATTGATTTGCTGCATTCTCATTAATAACACGTAATGAATTACTAGCGTCATGCTCCAATAAACTTTCATTATCTCCCTGTATTGTAATGCTAGATAATCCAAATGGAATTGATGACATACCCTTGTTCAAAATTCCTGCATAAGCACCTGTCATTTCTAGTAAAGTACTCTCAGCTGTACCCAGTGCCATTGACGGAACTAATGGAATATTGGATTTGATGCCAAAGTCATTTGCAATAGCCTTAACACGAGATTTTCCAATTTCTTCACTTATTTTTATTGCAACAGTGTTTGTTGATTTAGCTAAAGCCTCAGTGAGGTTTACTTCGCCATCAAATGTACGACTATAATTTTGAGGCTCATAAGTTCCATCAATAACTTCTATAGTAATAGGCTCATCGGTTACTATACTATTATATTGAAATCCATTTTCTAATGCCGCTGCATAAACCATTGGTTTAAATGCTGACCCAGTTTGCCTCAACGCCTGTGTTGCCCGATTAAAAGATCCTGCTAGACCAGTTTTTCGTCCACCTACCATTGCACGAACTGCACCATTAGGTGACATCACCACTATCCCAGCCTGGACGTCTGAACCTTGCTTTAAGTTTTGAAATACTGAGTCTAAAGCACCCTCTGCAGCCAATTGAGCACCTTTATCAAATGTTGTTTTGATTATTACATCAGCATTTGCATCTTTGATTATAAACTCTGGTGCTGAACCAAGTACCCAATCCGCAAAATACCCACCAACCATATCAGCTGCTGTTTGAGATAATTTTGCAGGGTTATTCTTAGCTCTAATTGCTTGTGCTTGGGTTAAGTAACCCTGATCCTTCATCAAACCTACAATCAAATTTCCACGTGATTGAGCGCGATCTAAATTTCTAATTGGATTAGCTGCAGAAGGTGCCTTTAACAATCCTGCAAGCATGGCAGCTTGCGCTGGAGACACATCTCTTGCTGATTTACTAAAATATCTTTGACTAGCAGCTTCAAAACCATAGGCCCCAGATCCAAGAAATGCACGATTGAGGTAAATACTAAAAATTTCATCCTTAGTGTACTTTAATTCCATCGCCATAGACATGGGCACTTCTTTTAGCTTTCTCTCAAAATTACCCTTTTTTTCAAAATATATTCGTTTTGCTAATTGTTGGGTAATTGTTGAACCACCATTACCCTGCCAAGGCTTGCGCCCTTCTCGCAGGTTAATACGAATTGCCCCCAATATACCTCTAGGGCTAATTCCCCAATGAGTATAAAATCTCTTATCTTCAGTAGCAATAATTGCATTTTTTAAATACGGTGAAACCGTTGAAGATGAAACTTTTCCACCAAATTGATCTCCACGCCATGCAAATACATTACCTTTTGCATCCAACATAGTAACGGAACCCCTTAGTCTATCATCCATCAATAGTTTAGCTTCAGGGAGTATACTGAAGTAATATAAGACTGATGAACCCAAGATTAGAAATAAGACAACAGAGACCCTAAGAATAATCCAAAAAAGTAATTGAAATATAAAATTTAAAATACTTCTTATAATATGTGAAATAAAATCTTTAATATTAGTTATTAAGGATTTCTTTTTATCAAATTTATATTTCTTATTTTTATTATTATTCGAAATAGACGCTTTTATCTTTTTTTTCTTGGCATGATTTCGGTTTGGAGCAATCAAGATACTGCGATTTTTTGGCTTCTTAACCATATTTGATTCTGCCCTTCAGCAATTCATGAATTGAAAGTAACTCTATTTAACTAATTTGTAGAGTATAGTTATTTTATTATTTATAATAAATATGATTAAAAATTAATCAATTTACTGTGTTTGACTAAACCTTATGCATTATTATCATAATTTAATATTTATTGCCTCACTTTCATTGAGATTTTTGTCATTTCTCTTTTTTTTAAGTTCATGTGCATACCCAATGTGTGCTCAAAGCGAGGAAAATATGAAATTAATTATTGCAACTATTAAACCGTTCAAACTTGAGGAAGTACGCATTGCACTTACGGAATCAGGCGTAACAGGAATGATGGTAACAGAAATAAAAGGTTATGGCACTCAATCGGGTCATACAGAAATATATCGTGGCGCAGAATATGCTGTGAACTTTGTTCCAAAGATCAGATTAGACATTGTCGTATCAGATGCGGAAGCTGATGGAGTTGTCTCCACAATTGAAAACACAGCTAAAACTGGAAAAATCGGTGACGGAAAAATCTTTGTACTAGACGTAGATCAAGCTGTTCGAGTTCGAACAGGCGAAACAGGCGACGATGCTGTTTAATAGACATCCAAAGGAAACTATAATGAAACTTAAAACACTTATACCCGCATTTGGTGCATATATGATTGCCTCAACTGTACAAGCACAAGAAACTGCAATTGCAGTTCCTACAGACTCAGTCTTTATTCTTAACTCTCTATTATTTCTTATAGGCGGTTTTTTAGTATTTTGGATGGCAGCCGGATTCTCTATGTTAGAAGCCGGCCTTGTTCGTTCTAAAAATGTAACAATGCAACTTACAAAAAATATGGGATTATTTGGATTTGCCTGCTTTGCTTATTATCTTGTTGGTTATAATCTCATGTATCCTTTGGGAACTTGGGCAACAGAAGGCGTAATATCAGGCATATGGGGACCGGCAGTACTTGAGGCTGTTGGTGTTGATGCTGCTGGAGCAGATGACTATTCATATGCATCAACTGGATCAGATTTCTTCTTTCAATTAATGTTCTGCGCAGCAACAGCATCAATCGTTTCTGGCGCGTTGGCCGAACGTATCAAATTATGGCCATTCCTAGTATTTACAGTAATTTTAACAGGTCTAATTTATCCATTACAAGCTTCCTGGAAATGGGGCGGCGGCTTCTTAGATGCAATGGGATTTTTAGATTTTGCTGGTTCAACAGTTGTACACTCCGTAGGTGGTTGGGCTGCTTTAGCAGGCGCACTGATCCTTGGCCCACGTATTGGAAAATATACTAAAGAAGGTAAAACTGTACCCTTCATGGCTTCAAATCTTCCTTTAGCAACATTAGGAACATTTATTCTATGGATGGGCTGGTTTGGATTTAATGGTGGATCACAATTAGCAATGGGATCTATTGGCGATGTAGCTGATATTTCAAGAATATTCGCAAATACAAATGCTGCAGCTGCAGCAGGATCGATCGCTGCATTAATACTCACACAATTACTCTATAAAAAACCAGATTTAACTATGGTGTTAAACGGCGCTCTAGCTGGCCTAGTAGCAATCACAGCTGAACCTTTAACGCCTACACTTGGTTCAGCATCAATTATTGGTGCTATTGGTGGTGTTATCGTTGTATTCGGTGTGCCATTGTTAGACAAATTGAAAATTGATGATGTAGTAGGTGCTATTCCAGTTCACTTATTCGCAGGCATATGGGGTACAATTGCTGTTGTATTTACAAATAGTGATGCATCACTATCAACTCAGTTATATTCAATTATAGTCGTTGGTCTATTTACATTTATTGCATCAGCAATTCTTTGGTATATTCTGAAATCTGTTTCAGGAATTCGTGTAAGCGAAGAAGATGAAATAACAGGATTGGATATATCTGAATTAGGTATGCCAGCTTATGATATTGTAAAGTAACCTCCCACCTAGATATATATCTAGACTTTAAACTGGCCCAACTGGGCCAGTTTTTTATTGCTTTTATCTTAAATTTGTAATCACTGATTATATGGAGATTACAAAATGAAAAATTTGAACTTTTTAAGTGAACGTAAGGATTTAGCTGCAGCCTTTCGCTGGACAGCAAGATTAAATATGCACGAAGCTGTGGCTAATCATTTTTCTTTAGCAATAAATGCTGATGGCTCAGAATTTCTGATAAATCCAAACCAAATGCATTTTTCAAAAATTAAAGCAAGTGACCTATTGGTAATAGATGCCAATGATCCAGAAACACTAGAAGGACCAAATGCTCCTGATATCACTGCCTGGGGTCTACATAGTGCAATTCATCGTCACTGCCCACATGCAAGATGCGCAATGCATGTACACCCTATGTTTTCAACAGTTTTAGCAAGTTTAGCTGACAGTCGCCTACTGCCTATCGATCAGAATACTGCAACATTCTTTAATCGTTATGTAATAGATAATAGTTATGGCGGGTTAGCTCTGGAAGAAGAAGGGGAACGTTGCGCCCAATTACTTCAAGATCCTAAAAAAACTGTAATGATTATGGGAAATCATGGAATCATGGTTATTGGGAAATCAGTAGCAGAAACATTTAACCGAATGTATTATTTTGAGCGAGCTGCTGAAACATACATACGGGCTTTGCAAACTGGCCAGAAACTCCGCATATTGTCCGATACAATTGCGGAGAAAACAGCTTCTGAGGTTGATCAATACCCAGAACAATCTGATAGGCACTTAGCTGAATTAAAAGAAATCCTTGATTCTGAGCATTCTGATTATTCTTTCTAAAACTTAATCCACTCAAAGTCAGGGGCTTTTATTTATGCAACAAAGCGAAAATATCCGAGGTGCAATCTACATGTGCCTTTCTATGGTGGGCTTTGTTTTTAATGATGCAGTCATAAAATATGCCTCAACTGATATTGGCATATATCAATCTATTTTTGTTAGAGGTTGTTTTGCAGTCATTATCATTGGCGCAGCATGTTTTTATAGTGGAGCATTCAAAAATATCCCAGGAAAATTAGACCACAAATTTATTTTTTGGAGAACACTTGCTGAAATATTCGCTACAGTTTCATTTCTTACTGCACTGTTCTATCTTCCCATTGCAAATATAACCGCAATACTTCAGGCCTTGCCGTTAACAGTTACTCTTGCAGCCAGCTGGTTCTTAGGGGAAAAAATTGGATGGAGGCGGGGTATTGCTATTTTAATTGGCTTTTTTGGTGTCCTACTTATAATTCAACCAGGTACTGACGAATTCAATATTTATTCAATTCTTGGAGTAGTATGTGTAGTATTTGTAACTCTTCGCGATTTAGTTGTTCGTAAATTTAGCACTAATATATCGACATTATATGTAGCCTTTATAACTGCGGCTGCGATTGCTTTGGTTGGAGGGTTTTTAACTTTTGTTTATGAAGGTTGGACACCTATGAAACTTAACGAAATAATCTTATTATTCATTGCAAGCAGTTTAATATTTGTAGGATACTTTTTTGCAATATCAGCGATGAGGGCTGGTCAAGTAAGTTTTGTATCCCCATTTAGATATACGATTATGATCTGGGCTATCATACTTGGATATTTTATTTGGGGAGATATTCCAAACAATTTAACATTAATTGGAATATCCATTGTTATAGGTATGGGTATATTCACCTTTTGGCGTGAAGCACGGATACAGAAAAAATAACTTCTAAATTTACTTAGAAATCAAGATTCTCAACTGATAATGCATTCTGTTGAATGAACTCGCGGCGTGGCTCAACAACATCACCCATAAGCTTAGTGAATAAATCATCAGCATCTGCTAAATCCTCGACCTTAACTTGCAAGAATATCCTTGCCTCAGGATCAAGCGTTGTTTCCCACAATTGACCTGGGTTCATCTCACCAAGTCCTTTGTAGCGCTGTAGGCTAAGGCCTTTTTCACCTTCAGAATTTACAATATTTAACAAATCAGATGGTGCATTAATCGTCGTAGTTTTTTCTTTTCGTGTAAATTTTGACGGTTCTGAATAAACTTCCTGAAGACTATTTGTCATACTCGACAATTTACGAGCTTCATTTGATTTTAAACATTTTCCATCTAATGTTTGCACTTCTTCAACACCTCGTAATATACGGCTGAACCTTAACCCATCATCTTGAGTTGGCCGCCCTGACCAACCTCGCTCATATTCTGTTGAGACTAAATCTAGTCGTGTTGCAACTGCGTCAGCTGCTGCTTGGGGGTTAGACAGTACTTGATCAATATTTAGAGCTCCTGCAATTGCAGCTTGCTCTAAAATATGATGACTATAATGCGTTGGAAATGCATTAAGTATAGTTCGCGACTGACGTGCTTCGTCAATTACGCGTGCTAAGTCTGGGCCCGCCATAGCAGAGCCACCACCTAAGGTAAGTGTAGCTCCTTCAATTCCTTGCTCTGCTAAGAAATCCTCAAGCGATACCTGGTCTTTTAGATAGACTTCAGATTTGCCACGCGCAACTTTGTAAAGCGGTGGCTGAGCAATATACAAATAGCCGCCCTCAATAAGCTCAGGCATTTGCCTAAAAAAGAAGGTTAGCAATAATGTTCTTATATGTGCACCATCAACATCGGCATCAGTCATAATAACAACTTTATGATATCGCAATTTACTAATATCAAATTCGTCTCGCCCAATTCCTGTACCCAATGCTGTAATCAAATTGGTTATTTGTTCAGAAGTTAACATCTTATCAAAACGTGCACGTTCAATATTTAAAATCTTACCTCTCAATGGAAGAACAGCTTGATTTTCACGAGATCGCCCTTGTTTGGCCGAACCTCCAGCAGAGTCACCTTCCACTATAAAAATCTCAGATAGTGAAGGGTCTTTTTGTTGGCAATCTGCTAATTTACCAGGCAACGAAGTTCCACCAAATGCAGTTTTACGGCGCGTTAATTCACGTGCTTTTCTAGCAGCTTCACGCGCCAAAGCAGCTTCAACAATCTTTGTAACAATTTCTTTTGCGTGAGCGGGGTTTTCTTCAAACCATTCAGATAACTTTTCATTCATCAAACTTTCAACAACTGGTCGAACTTCAGATGAAACTAATTTATCTTTAGTTTGCGAACTAAATTTTGGATCAGGAACTTTTACGGATAATACACAAGTTAATCCCTCACGTGCATCATCGCCTGTGAATGATACTTTCTCTTTCTTGGCTATTCCCGATGAAGCTGCATAATTGTTTATAGTTCTCGTAAGAGCACCACGAAAGCCAGCTATATGTGTACCCCCATCACGTTGTGGAATATTATTGGTAAATGGCAATACATTTTCATGATAACTATCATTCCACCACATAGCACATTCGACAGTAATATCATCTTTCTCACCTATGATATAAATCGGGTCCTCAATTACCGAAGATTTAGATCTATCTAAAAATTTAACAAATTCCTTAACGCCACCATCATATAGCAAAGTCGTCTCTAAATGTTCTGTCGGCCGTTCATCACGCAATATTATTTTTACACCTGAATTTAGAAAAGCTAGCTCTCTGAGACGATTTTCTAATGTTTTAAAAACATATTCTCTGTTTGAAAATGTTTCTGTCGAAGCCATAAACCTTACTTCGGTACCAGTTTCGCCATTTGCATCACCTATTATTTCAAGATGCTTAACGGTATCACCGTGTTCAAATCGTGCGATATGAATTTTTCCATCACGCCAGATTTTTAACTCTAACCAATCAGACAGAGCGTTAACAACAGAAACACCAACACCGTGAAGTCCACCTGAAACTTTGTATGAATTACTATCAAATTTACCACCAGCATGAAGCTGAGTCATAATAACCTCAGCTGCTGATACACCTTCCTCTTCATGAATGCCAACAGGGACACCACGACCATTATCACGCACAGATACACTCTCGTCAGCGTGTATAGTAACAGATACAAAATCAGCATGTTTAGCTAAGGCTTCATCAATGCCATTATCTACAACTTCATAAACCATATGATGTAAGCCAGAACCATCATCCGTATCACCGATATACATTCCAGGACGTTTTCTCACAGCCTCTAAGCCCTTGAGAACCTTGATAGAATCTGCACCGTATTCTTCTGATTTAAT
>Ga0233438_10005443_pt1 | contig 10694 bp, 9 predicted proteins | sample SI_123_September_FD_182720 | JGI IMG/M metagenome (GOLD analysis project Ga0233438, IMG submission 182720) | Seawater microbial communities from Saanich Inlet, British Columbia, Canada - SI_123_September2016_10_MG | ecosystem: Environmental > Aquatic > Marine > Inlet | place: Canada: British... | reverse complement strand
AAATTTCTAAAGTATGGCGTTATATGGACCCATCAGCTCTACAAAAAGAAGTAGATGCATTTAATGGAGTTAATAATTCATCAAATAAAGTCATGGGCTTAGCAGATTTGAAAGTTAATAATGGTTTTACTAAAAATGACGTAAAAGAATTTATGATAAACTTTACAAAATTTGTTAGAGAAACTGAGCCAAATACATATGACTTTGGTTACTTTATTTCTGCTGATGGAAAGCACGTAAACTTAGTTGAGAAGTATTATGATTCTGCAGATTTTGTTCACCATCTTAATAATTTTGAATCAAGTAAATTTGCTGAAAAATTTATGACAATTTTTAGTTTAGACCGCGTTCTTGTAGTAGGAAATAGTTCAGATGCATTAAAAGCTAAAGTGAAAGGTTATGGAGCTGAGCTTCGCGAAAACATTGGGGGTTGGATTGATTAGTTTTAATTTTTTTAAATAATCAATTAGAATTTTTCTTATTGTAGAGAGGTCAAAATTGAATTAAAATAATTTTCAATTTTCAAATCTGTAATGCCTTTCATGGTCTTTTTGGGCTTTCCATTTTTGCGGTGTAAATAAAGACCTCCTATGGTATTACTTTCGGTTTCCATGGGAGCAGTATTGCCCATTTGCATGTCACTTAAAACACATTCGATACTTCCGTCAAGAGTCAGAAAAGTCATGTTATAGCTGATGTCAAAATTAGTTGTAAAACCCATGGATTTCATCTCGTACAAGCCTGGTGCTAGCTCTTGAATCACAATTTGCTCCGATGGCGTTGCCGAAAGTATAATATCTTCTGGATACTCATATTTTTTTGCGATAAGGTCATAAACCATTTCGTAATTTTCAGCTGCCGTTTTATCATTTAAAACAAATGCCGATGCATTCATAACAGATTTAGAAGCGTGTCAAAAAGCCTGCCATCAAGTTGATTTTGTACTCCATCAAGCAGCGTTGGGTTCTGTGCCGCGTTCCATTAAAGATCCAATTATGACCAATGCTGTTAATGTTGATGGATTTCTAAACATATTAGTCGCCTCCAGAGATCAGAATTTAAAACGCTTTGTGTATGCAGCGAGTAGCTCGACCTATGGTGATTCAGAAAAACTTCCTAAAAAAGAAGATGAAATTGGCATACCCTTATCGCCCTATGCGATTACGAAGTATGTCAACGAATTATATGCCACGATTTTTAAAAGTAGCTTTAATTTAGACACGGTTGGGTTGCGGTATTTTAATGTTTTTGGAAGAAAACAAGATCCAAAGGGTGCTTATGCTGCGGTCATTCCAAAATTTGTAATCCAATTGATAAATCACGAATCGCCTACGATCAATGGAGATGGTTCAAATTCTCGTGATTTCACTTATGTTGACAATGTTATTAGAATGAATCTTTTGGCGTTAACAACCAAAACAGAGTCGGCATTAAACCAAATATACAACACTGCTGTGGGTGATCGGACAACTTTAGTTGAACTTGTGCATAGTTTAAAAAAATATTTATCTAAATTTGACTCAGCAATTGCAAACGTTAAAGTCATTCATGGTCCAAACCGGTTTGGGGATATTCCACACTCGCAGGCTTCGATTGACAAAGCAGTTAGATTATTAAATTACAAACCAACCCATAGCTTCGAAAGCGGACTAGAAAACGCTGTTAAATGGTATTGGGAGCAGTTTAAAAGTTAACCAAAATGAGTATGAGTACAATTTGTTGTATTGGTGCAGGCTATGTAGGTGGCCCGACAATGTCTGTCATTGCCCAAAAAAATCCTTCCATCAAAGTCATAGTAGTCGATATGAATCAAGCACGTATTGATGCTTGGAATTCAGAAGATTTAGACAAACTTCCTATTTTTGAACCTGGACTGGATGCCGTTGTTGCAGAAGCACGAGGACGAAATTTATTTTTTTCAACAGATGTTAAAGGCGCGATTCACGAGGCGGACATGATTTTTATTTCCGTCAACACACCCACAAAAACCTATGGTGAGGGCAAAGGGATGGCAGCAGATTTGCAATATGTAGAACTCTGTGCGCGACAAATCGCCAAAATTGCAACTTCTGATAAAATTGTGGTTGAAAAATCGACCTTGCCAGTAAAAACAGCCGAGGCGATTAAAGACATCTTAGAAAATACGGGGACAGGTGTTAATTTTGAAATACTATCCAACCCTGAGTTTTTAGCAGAAGGGACCGCGGTTCAAGATTTGGAAGCACCGGATCGTGTTTTAATTGGAGGCGACCAAACAGAAAGTGGGCTCAAAGCCATTCAGACCTTAGTTGATATCTATGCAACTTGGGTTCCAAAAGATCGAATTATTACTACGAATTTGTGGTCTTCAGAATTATCAAAATTGACAGCGAATGCTTTTTTAGCCCAACGCGTGTCTTCTATTAACGCCTTGACAGAACTTTGTGAATCCACAGGTGCCAATGTTGACGATGTAGCCAAAGCCATTGGAACAGATTCTCGGATCGGCCCTAAATTTTTAAAAGCTTCCGTAGGATTTGGAGGCTCTTGTTTTCAAAAAGATATTTTAAATCTAGTATATATATGTAAGTCTTTAGGATTAGACGTGGCTGCCGATTATTGGGAGCAAGTGATCATTATGAATTACCACCAACGCAGTCGTTTTGCAAAACAAATAGTCACTTCTTTATACGGAACGGTTGCAGGAAAGAAAATAGGATTTTTAGGATGGGCATTCAAAAAAGACACGAATGATACTAGAGAATCTGCAGCGATTTATATTGCTGACAAGCTCATTGAAGAGCAAGCCCATATACAAGTTTATGATCCTAAAGTAACGGCTGTTCAGGTGCAGTCGGATTTGAATGGATTGAACAGTAGAACAGAATCAGAAAACAATACATTTTTAAACATTCATAACAATCCGTATACAGCTTTAGAAGGTGCACATGCACTGGCAGTGATCACAGAATGGGATGAGTTTAAAACCTATGATTGGCAAAAAATATATAATGGCATGCTCAAACCAGCTTTTATTTTTGATGGTCGTAATATTTTAGATCAAAAAGCGCTTGAAACAATTGGATTCATATATAAAGCAATCGGTAGATAAGACGAGTCAGCAAACAATCTTAGTCACAGGAGCGGCAGGTTTTATTGGATTTCATCTTTGTGAACGCCTTTTAAAAGCAGGACATTCAGTAGTTGGATTAGATAATATTAACGAGTATTACGATGTCAATCTAAAATATGATCGTCTTAAGGTATTAGGAATTTCGCGATCAAAAGCGCAGCGTTTAGATTCCTTAATAAACAGTGAAAATTTTGGTGACAGGTTTCAGTTCATCCGTTTAAACCTTGAAGATCGACAGGCGATACAGGAACTGTTTAAATTCTTTCAGTTTGACAGTGTTTGTAACTTAGCAGCTCAGGGTGGCGTTCGAAATTCCAGTGCAAACCCAGAGGTCTATATCGATAGTAATATTTCTGGCTTTCTTAATGTTTTAGAATGTTGTAGAGAGTTTAAAATTAAGCGTTTAGTCTATGCAAGTAGCTCGAGTGTATATGGAAATAGCAATGCAGTTCCTTTTAAAGAAACAGACGCTGTAGATCAACCCATCAGCCTGTATGCGGCGACCAAAAGGGCCAATGAATTAATGGCGCATTCCTATAGCCACCCATACAATATCGAAACAATAGGCTTACGATTTTTTACAGTGTATGGTCCCTGGGGACGCCCAGATATGGCTTTGTTTTTATTCACGAAGGCAATTTTAAATGATCAATCCATTAAGGTTTTTAATAATGGCAACTTATCACGTGATTTCACCTACATCGATGACATTATTGATGGCGTTGAAGCCACACTTTTAAAGCCTACCAAAAATAAACAGCTCTATAAAATATATAATATTGGGCGTAGTCAACCGGTTCAATTATTAGATTTCATTAAAGCGATCGAAAAAATCACCGACAAAACCGCTAAGAAGCTGATGTTGCCCATGCAGCCAGGAGATGTCAATCGGACCTGGGCAAATGTAGAACGTCTAAAAACCGACTACGATTACCAACCTTCCACGCCTTTAGAAACTGGTGTACAAGCTTTTGTGGATTGGTATAAATCTTACTACAGTTAGAAGCTAAAAAATCTAAAGTTTGTACATTTAAAAATAGTATTTTGAATAACTGAGTTTCAAAGTCTTTCTAATTTGCAAGAAAATTCGAGCTTTACAACATTTTATGAAAGACGTTTTGAATATTAAACTTATAACATAATCACTTTATTAAATTTTTTAATTGTCTTTTAAAAAGAAAGCACTTTCGGGTGTCTTTTGGTCTTCTATTCAGTCATTTGGGACACAAGCTGTTTCATTTGTAATTTCTATAATTCTTGCCAGGTTATTACTGCCTGAAGAATTTGGGGTCATTGCGATGATAACTGTTTTTGTGAGCATCGGAAATGTTCTATTAAATGCTGGATTAGGTCAATCATTGATTCGCACAAATGCCCTTACAGAGGAGGACTATTCTACAGTTTTTTTCTTTAATTTAATAGTGAGTTTGGTTGTTTATATAATCATTTATTTTTTAGCTCATTGGATAGCAGAATTTTACACTCAACCTCTACTTGTAAATTTAGTACGATGGTTTTCAATTGTAATTATCATAAATGCTTTTTCGATGGTTCAAATTACACGCCTTACAAAAGAGGTCGATTTTAAAACACAGTTAAAAGTATCTTTACCTTCTACAGTTATGTGGATGTTAGCCGGATCAAAACGTACACGTTTGGGGTCAAAGGGAGTTATGATTTTGAAATTGGAAAGCAAGTAGCTAAAAAAGCAGGTGTTCACCATGAAGCCATTGAACTAAATAGCTTGCGTTTTACACAAGAAGAAATGCTGGAAGTCGCTAAAAGGTGTGATTTCCAAACACATCTTTTTCACAATCCACCATTAAAAAAATTAAAAAAACTTATTGGCGATAATTATGTGATCTCTGGCTACTTAGGAGATTTGATTTTTGGATCCTATGCTGATAAGACTATCTCATATCAAAATATATTTGATTGGTACCTCAAAAGTAAAGTCAAAACACACTTAATTCAGAGCGAATAATAAACACTTTAATCGAGGTATTTAATCAAGATGACGTAATGGATAGACAACAAATTTGGGAACGCACCATTAAATTTGTGGACGAACGTTTTGTTGATTTATCTGTGGAATTAGATTCAATAGAAAACTATAAAAAGAATTTTAAGATGGATAATAGCCTCGTAGATGTCTCTACAGATGGTATTGAGAGTCTTAAACAACGTTCACAATCTAACGAAAAACTATTTCAGATTGAAAATCAAATCGCGATTTCTAATTTAATTAAAAAATCACTTCTAGAGCCCAAAGCATCCCTCACCTTATTGCCTGCAAATATGGGTGTCGACAACAACAGTATCAATTCCTTACTTCAAGAATTCAATACCATGGTCTTGCAGCGTCAAAAATTGATTAAAAGTGCAGGTGCCAATAACCCTACAGTGGTGCTTTTAGAAACGAATCTAAGAGAATTAAAATCGAATATTAATAATTCTATTTCGGCTTATGTAGATCAATTAAACCTGACAAGAACTCAGTTGAGTAACCGCAATCTAAACTTTCAATCCAAGGTATCTGGCATTCCTGAAAAAGAACAACAATTACGTGCTATTGAACGCCAACAAAGTATCAAGGAAACACTCTTTATTTTTTTACTACAAAAGAAAGAAGAAGCAGCGGTTAATTTAGCAGTTACAGAACCCACTTTAAAGGTAGTTGAATATGGTATTTCAGATACACTTCCCATAGCTCCGAAACCCCGTATGGTGTATTTAGGAGCCCTTTTGTTAGGATTATTGCTGCCATATGGTATTATTTATGTCATATTAATTTTAAATACCAAAGTTCATAACAAGTCGGATATGGATGTCCTTGCTAGTGAAATCCCCGTGATTGCAGAAATTCCACAAATTAAAGCGGGATTAAACACCGTGTTTTCTAACCCTAACGATCGCTCTGCCTTAGCAGAATCATTTCGCATTTTGACTACCAACATGAACTATGTGTTGTCATCTAAAAAAGAGGGAAAAGCCATTTTTTGTACCTCTACCATCAAAGGAGAAGGCAAAACATTTATCAGCTTAAATGTTTCTCTTGCAATGGCAAGTTTAAATAAAAAAGTATTATTAATAGGGGCAGATTTAAGAAACCCTCAGCTTCATACGTATGCAAATATCAACAAAAACCAAAATGGTTTGTCGAATTACTTAATAGACCCATCAATAGATTGGAAGTCATTCACAAAGAATGTTTTTGACAAACAGCCAAATCACGAGCTCTTATTTTCTGGAGCCATTCCCCCCAATCCTGCTCATTTATTAGCGAATGGTAACTTTGATAGTCTTATTAAAGAAGCCAAGTTAATCTATGATTATATAATTGTTGATTTAGCTCCTACCATTTTAGTGACAGATACTTTATTGGTTGCTCATCTTGCGGATGCCACTATATGTGTTGTACGTGCGAATCATACTGACAAAAAGCTAATCCCTTTTTCAATAGACTTGAGCAAATCAAATCGCCTTAAAAACATGAGTTATGTCATTAACGGTGTGAAAGAAAATAGATCGTATGGGTACAATTATAACTATGGATATAATTATGGTTACGGAGATGTAGAAAGTTAACTAAAAACTAAGAGGCTGTCAACGCTTTTAAATCTTTAATGGTGTTCGCAGGTTCTGAACTTTTGAACACAAAACTACCTGCAACTAAAACATCGGCACCCGCATCCTTTAGTGCTTTGGCATTTGCTGAGGTCACACCACCATCAATCTCTATCAGAGTAGAGGCCCCTTTTGACTTAATAAGTGCTTTAAGTTGTTTTATTTTTTCATAGGTATTCTCAATAAAGCTTTGACCTCCAAAACCTGGATTCACACTCATAATACATACCAAGTCAATGTCGTTTATGGTGTCTTCTAAAACATTGATATTCGTATGTGGATTTAATGCCACTCCTGCTTTCATACCTTCGGCTTTGATGGCTTGGAGCGTTCTGTGAAGATGCGTACAAGCTTCGTAATGCACCGTAAGAACATCACTTCCTAAGTCGGCAAACGTTTTGATGTAGCGATCTGGATCCACAATCATCAAATGGACATCAACCGTCTTTTTTGCATGTTTTGAAATGGCCTTTAAAACAGGCATCCCAAAAGAAATGTTTGGCACAAATACGCCGTCCATAATATCAATATGAAACCAGTCGGCCTCGCTTGAATTAACCATTTCTATATCTCTTTGAAGGTTGGCGAAATCGGCTGCTAAGATAGAGGGTGCAATTTTGGTTGTGCTCATGTGTTCAGTTTTGTTTTCGTAAAAATAATATAAAAAAAGAAACCCCTACAATTGGCAGGGGTTTTGTTATTAACCTAAATAGGTTTTTAAAATTTTACTTCTCGACGTATGTTTCAAACGACGAATGGCCTTTTCTTTTATCTGACGCACGCGTTCGCGAGTCAGGTCAAATGTTTCGCCAATTTCTTCTAAAGTCATCGGGTGTTGATTGCCCAATCCAAAATATAAACGAATTACATCTGCTTCTCTTGGGGTGAGGGTTTCCAAGGCACGTTCAATTTCCGTACGCAACGATTCGTGTAATAAATCTTTATCTGGATTTGGAGACTCTCCACTGCGTAAGACATCGTATAAATTAGAATCTTCTCCTTCTACCAATGGTGCATCCATGGATACATGACGTCCAGAATTCTTCATAGACTCTTTAACATCGTTAATGGTCATGTCTAATTCCTTGGCAATTTCTTCTGCACTCGGAGGACGTTCATGAGATTGCTCAAGAAAGGCATAGGTTTTATTTATTTTATTGATCGATCCAATTTTATTTAAAGGCAAACGAACGATACGAGACTGTTCTGCTAATGCTTGTAGTATAGATTGACGAATCCACCAAACCGCATAAGAAATAAATTTAAATCCTCTAGTTTCATCAAATCGTTGAGCCGCTTTTATCAATCCTAAATTTCCTTCATTAATTAAATCAGGAAGTGTCAATCCTTGGTTTTGATATTGCTTCGCAACAGATACCACAAAACGCAAGTTTGCTTTGGTTAATTTCTCTAAAGCAATCTGATCTCCAGCTTTGATACGCTGTGCCAACTCTACTTCTTCATCGGCTGTAATTAAATCTACTTTTCCAATTTCTTGAAGATATTTGTCTAAAGATGCAGTTTCTCTATTGGTAACCTGTTTGGTAATTTTTAGCTGTCTCATTTAAAAGGATTTGTTTTTAAATTGGTTATTGTGGTAATATTAGGTTATACGAGCATTTGATACTAAATGTTACAAAAAAAACCGTTTTTAATTTAAAAACGGTTTTTTTGATTTAATTAAGTTTAAACTTAATGTGTATTAGCGTTTGTTGTCACGTCCACGGTTGTCACGTCCACGGTTATCACGTCCACCAGAACGTTTGTCATCTCTTGGTGGTCTTGCAACATAGCCTTCAGGTTTTTCTAACAAAGCCTTACGAGATACCTTTTCTTTGCGTGTTCTTGGATCTTGTCCAAAATACTTCACATCAAAAATATCACCCATATTTACAACATCAGATACATTTTCAGTACGTTCCCATGCCAATTCACTCACGTGAAGCAACACTTCGTTTCCTGGTGCATCCATATATTCCACGACTGCACCAAAGTCAAGCATTTTAATGACTTTAACTTGGTAAGTGTTTCCAAGTGATGGCTTAAACATCAACGAGTCAATTTTAGATAAAACAGCATCAATACCATCTTGATCGGTTCCAAGAATTTCAACAATTCCTTCTTCAGTTACTGGATCTTCATTGATAACAATGGTAGTTCCTGTAGTTTTTTGAAGTTCTTGAATGACTTTTCCACCAGGTCCAATAAGGGCTCCAATAAATTCATTAGGAATCACTCTTGTGACCATTTTTGGAGAGTGTGGTTTCACATCTTCCGCAGGAGTAGCAATTGTTTCTGTTATTTTGTCAAGAATATGCAATCTTCCTGCACGTGCTTGTTTCAAAGCATTCACAAGAATCTCATAAGACAATCCTTTGATTTTGATATCCATCTGACAAGCCGTAATTCCTTCGGAAGTCCCCGTTACTTTAAAATCCATATCTCCTAAGTGATCTTCATCTCCTAAAATATCAGATAATACAGCATAACGGTCGCCGTCAGAAATTAATCCCATTGCAATTCCAGATACGGGTCTTTTAATTTGAACCCCTGCATCCATCAGTGCCATAGTACCTGCACAAACAGTTGCCATTGAAGACGATCCATTTGATTCTAAGACTTCAGAAACAACTCTTACAGTGTAAGGGCAATCTGCAGGGATCATTCCTTTTAATCCACGTTGTGCAAGATTTCCATGTCCTACTTCACGACGCGAGGTTCCTCTTAAAGGCCTTGCTTCACCCGTACAGAAAGGAGGGAAGTTATAGTGTAAGTAAAAATTTTCTTCTCCTTCATAAGAAGGCATGTCAATTTTGTTTGAATCTCTTGAAGTTCCTAGAGTTACAGTTGCGAGTGCTTGTGTTTCTCCACGTGTAAAAATTGAAGATCCGTGGGTAGATGGTAAGTAATCGATTTCACACCAAATTGGTCTGATTTCGCCTGTCTTTCGTCCATCCAAACGAACCCCTTCACTTAAGGTTAATTCGCGAACGGCTTCTTTTTCGGCTTTACTGTAGTATCCGCTCACTAAGTGACCAAATTCTTCATTTTCTTCTTCGGTAAAAGATGCTATTACCTCTTCTTTTACGTCGGCAAATGCAGCGCTACGTTCCGCTTTTGAAGTTCCTTTTTTAGCAATCGCATAACATTTGTCATACGCCATGTCATGAACTCGCATTTCTAAGTCTTCATTGACTTCAGCAGTCTCATATTCACGAACTTCTTTTTTCCCAAATGCTTCTGCAAGACGTACTTGCGCAGCAACTTGGATTTTTATTGATTCATGTGCAAACTTAATAGCGTCTGCCATTTCTTCTTCAGAAACTTCATTCATTTCCCCTTCTACCATCATTACAGAATCTGCAGAAGCACCGATCATCATTTCGAGATCAGAATCTACTAATTGTGCACGGCTAGGATTAATAACGAATTCACCATTAACTCGAGCAACACGTACTTCAGAAATTGGACATTCAAATGGAAAATCACTCAACTGAATGGCTGCAGATGCAGCTAAACCTGCAAGTGCATCAGGCATCACATCTTCGTCATGAGACATCAACTGAATCATTACTTGTGTTTCTGCGTGATAATCTTTCGGGAATAATGGACGTAAGACACGATCCACTAAACGCATTGTCAAAACTTCACCATCGCTAGGGCGTGCTTCTCTTTTGAAGAATCCACCTGGATAACGACCTGCTGCCGCAAATTTTTCGCGATAATCTACGGTTAGAGGTAGAAAGTTTACATCCGATTGTTTGTAGTTTGAAACCACAGTACATAACAACATGGCTTTCCCCATTTGTACGACTACAGATCCGTGAGCTTGCTTTGCGAGCTTGCCCGTTTCGATAGAGATTTCTCTTCCATCACCGAGGTCAATGACCTCTTTAAATACTTTTGGTATCATAATTTTTGGTTCTAATTAAACATTGGTGTTGTGTTGTTGTCG
>Ga0233438_10005437_pt1 | contig 10699 bp, 11 predicted proteins | sample SI_123_September_FD_182720 | JGI IMG/M metagenome (GOLD analysis project Ga0233438, IMG submission 182720) | Seawater microbial communities from Saanich Inlet, British Columbia, Canada - SI_123_September2016_10_MG | ecosystem: Environmental > Aquatic > Marine > Inlet | place: Canada: British... | reverse complement strand
CGGACAAACTACGTTCCTACGGCGCTGCAATGAAAGTTGTTGGCAACGCGGATCGGCAGGAAACGGGCCGCTGGTGTAACAATAGGGCGGAGAATTCCCACTTGCCGTTTCGACGACGAGAACGCGCCATGCTCCGCTTCCGACAGATGCGATGTCTGCAGAAGTTCGCTGCCGTCCACTCTTCAGTCTACAACCATTTCAATCAGGAACGCCACTTCTACTCACGAGACAATTTCAAGCTCAATCGAACCGCTGCTCTTACTTAGTGGCGCCAACTATTGAGCGCATAGGTTCAGGCTGCGCCAGAAATCCGACGCGAGTTCTCATTCGTCTGACAGCATCCATTCGGGCACACTAACACACAGGCTTACGGCAAAACAAAAGTCGAGTTACAATAGGGGTATCTATTATAAGTCCAAACATATTGATATTTTATTGTGGAATTATGGCTTTGAAGTTTGCGCGCAGCACGTTCTTTTGGACTTTTCCCATTGTGTTACGTGGCAAAGAATCCGTGATGATATAGCGACTTGGGTGTTTAAACCGCGCTAGATGTGGCTCAACAGATGCCGCGATTTCAGTGGTGCTTAACTTTGCATTTTCTAAGACGATTGCGGCCAGAACGCTTTCCCCAAAATCTGGGTGGAATACGCCGAACACAGCGCTTTCCAGTACGCCTTCAACATTGTTAATGACGTCCTCGATTTCCTTTGGGTAAATGTTATAGCCGCCGGAGATTATCAAATCCTTTTCACGACCAACGATAGAAATACGGCCATCGTCCGATTTGATACCCAGGTCACCCGTGATGAAAAAACCTGTCTCACGCAGTTCTTCAGCAGTTTTAGCTGGCATGTTCCAATAGCCTTGAAACACATTGTCTCCACGCACTTCGATCATGCCAATTTCACCTGACGCAACAGGTTTGCCATTGTTGGTGATCTCGACTTCAGTGCCGGGCAACGCATAGCCCACCGTGCCCGCAACACGTTCGCCATCATAAGGATTTGATGTGATCATGTTGGTTTCAGTCATGCCATAGCGTTCAAGGATTCGTTGGCCTGTCCGGGCCTCAAAGGCAGTGTGTGTTTCTGGCAAAAGCGGCGCTGAACCAGATACAAACAGTCGCATGTTTCCAACCAGGTTTTGGGTCAGGCGTATCTCGTTGAGGAGACGGGTATAAAATGTTGGAACCCCCATGATCATCGTAGAAGAGGGGATTTCTGCAATTATAGTTTCCACATCAAAAGCTACCATAAAACGCACTTGCGTTCCCGCGAGAAGGGAAGTGTTCATCGCGACAAATAAGCCATGCGTATGAAAAATTGGTAAGGCATGGATGAGGCGATCCGTGCTGGTAATCTGCCAGAGGTCGGTCAAAGATTGAGCATTTGAGAGCAGGTTTTTGTGCGAGAGCATCGCGCCCTTGGAACGACCAGTTGTGCCAGAGGTGTAAAGTAAAGCGGCTAAATCATCTGGCCCGCGTGGTACAGTTTCAAACAGGCTTGGCTTGCTGTTTGCTTGGGCCGACAAAGATCCTGTTCCGCCCGCTGAGAGCGTTAATATTGCTAAATCTTCCGGACAGATGTCGGCCAGGTCGGCTTCGTTTCGTAAGTTGCACACAACGAGCGCTGGGGCAGCATCCTTAATAAAATACTTCAGTTCGCTTTTTGTGTAAGCAGTATTGAGTGGCAGATAGACAGCGCCCGTCTGCAATGTCGCACCATAAAGTGCTATTGTATCAAGCAGTTTTGGAGCCTGTACGACAACTCGGTCCCCCGGTTTGACGCCTGATTGTACCAATACGTGCGCTAGTTGCGCCACACGTCCAACAAACGCTGCAAAGCTAACTTCAGTTCCGTCATCAAGCACCAAAAAGACTGCGTTATTGGCAGCGTGGCGTGCGATAAGAGTGTCATAGAGAACGTTGCTCACGATGTGGCCTCCTTTGGCTTGAGGGAGAGTGCGGCAGTTGAAAGCGTGCGCGCGGGTTTTGCCGCTGGGACATTAGAATTCAGTGCAAACTCCGCATGATTGCGTTCCGTTAAGGATAGATCGTAAAGGTAATTGACCATTGCGCCACTTGATTGTGCCATGCCGTTTGCAGACGTGTCAGCGTTAGCGTGGATGTCATAAACTTCTGCTCCATTTCCTAGGTGAAAGCGGGTTACTGGATCGATCGGCATACCGTTATCGCGCTTTGCAAGTAGTAAATAACGTGCGGCCATCGCACGAATGTCTTGTGGTGAAGCGCTTTGGCTAAGAATCGCGGATGCGATGTGTCCATGTTCGATATTTTCAGTCTGGGTAGTGAGCCACTTATTTAGACCCGGAATTGGAGACAAGGTCACGAAATTTTCAAGCTGGGGAAAGGCGAGCGACAATTCTGCAACCACTTGTTTGATCAAAAGGTTGCCAAAGCTGATTTGGGTTAGGCCTTTTTGACAGTTGGAGATTGAATAGAAGACTGCAACCTTCGCTTGTTCAGCCTTAAGTGGCGTGCGTCCCTCAGACAATAATTTGATGACAGAACTAGGTATGTTTTCAGTCAACGCGACCTCGACAAATATCAATGGTTCATCCGGCATCGCGGGATGGAAGAACGCGAAACAGCGTCTATCAGGTGGATAGAGACGGCGGCGCAGGTCATCCAAATCTTTAATTTGATGAACGGCTTCATAAGCGACGATTTTGTCTAGAATACGCGCGGGCGTGTCCCAATTGATTGCCTTAAGCACAAGAAAACCACGATTGAACCAGCTGCGAAACAGGTGAACAAAGTCACAATCTGTTCGCATCAGATCAGGGTATTCCTTGACGATGCGTAATAAATCGACACGCATTGCAACGATGTCACTGGTAGCACCCATAGGTTGATTCAAGCGGCGTAACAGTTCTTGACGTTTGGGTTCGGCGGTGGCCGAAAGCGCCCTGAATATGGCGGGTGTGGGATTAACAGAGTACTCAACTGAAAGTTTAACAAGGGCTTTCGCATCGATATCAAGTTCCTCATTGAGAAATATAAAAAATGCGGATTTTTCTTCTGTTGTAAGGGTGTGATATTGTTTGAGCACTGTAGCCGCGAGACTTTGACCTGAGACCTCACCTTCCTCTGAGAGCAAAGCACGACATAATTGAAATATATCACGTTTGTCATCGATTATGTGAGTGGAGCTGCTTCTGTCAAAAAGCGTTGACAAGATGTCACCGAGAAATCGATTGCGCTGCATGATGCTGCCTCCAAGTTCGCACCAAGATGTCATAATATCGATTTTAAAGCAAATTGTTATTCCATATCGACAAAATTATGATCACCTAATTGCTTCGACAGATAGGCTCCTGTGAGGCGATAGTGATTAAGTAAAGCTTTTGATGCGGTATCTGCATCGCGCCCAATCGCAGCGTCTAAAATCTCTACGTGCTCTGCTGAAATATCACGGCGCTGATAGTTTGTAGCCGCCGCTGCAAGATATCTGTACCGAATATTAAGATCATAAAGTTGACTACAATACCGTTCTAACATTGGGGAGTCTGCATTGCTTAATAGCGCCATGTGAAACGCTTTGTGTGCGACTTCGAACTTCGGTGAGTTGACTTCGCGTTTCATACGATGATGCGACAAAACAAGGCTCTCTTCCCAGTCTCTATCAGCTTTTGAGATCGATTGCCGAAAGGCCATATCTTCGAGTGCGCAACGCAGGTTTAGGATTTCATCAAAATTTGCTCGGCTTACAGGAGCCGCGCGGAAACCACGCTGATCAATGCGCTCCACCAACATGTCAGATGTTAGAAGACTGAGCGCTTCGCGTACGGGGGAAGCGCCCGTTTCAAGCATTTTGCGCAACTGATCGATTCTTAATTTTTTACCTGCGGGGAGCGCACCAGTTAGGATCATCTCACGCACAGACAGATAGGTTGCGTGGGTGGCAGAGGTTTCCTTGCCGCTTCTAGAATCTATCATGTTAATTTTGAGCGCCTCTCGCTTAACTGAGCTCTACTCGCTTCGTGGAAAGTCCTACCAAAACGGTCAAGGACCCTTCGTTTATCATCCAGCGGCGCAAAGTGAAAGACCGCGCACCGGACTGGTGCATGGGATCATTTTCAGCCAGTGTTCGTGCTGCTTCTAAACTATCGGCACGATAAATGATTAAACCCATTCCTTGCATGTGAATACCTGTTTCATCCGACATTGGGCCTGCGAAGGCTAAAGCTCCCAAACGCTCCAGATCGGCTTGATATGTAAGATGATCAGATAGGACAGCTTTGATGTCTTGTGGTTCTTTAGCTGGGGTCGAAATTGCCGCATAAAGTTCTAAAGCCAATGCCCCTCGCGATTTTGCTTCGCTTTTATAGTCTGCCCAAGCTGTCATGTTGTCACCTCCAAAGAAATATCGATATTCAAAGAAAAATCGATATTTATTGACATCTGATCATATTATGGGCAGAAATTTATTAAATTGACAAGGATACAATTGATGAAATACCTCGTAGGGGAAACTGATTTTGGTACAGCCGTCTTTGCTGTTATGGGCAATGAGGCCTTTAATCTAACGGTATTGGATAATGCTGTTGGACAAGATTTGATGGCGCTGATTGCCGATCCTGCATTGGCCGAATCTGTCGCAGCGAAGTTGAGCGGAGCTGCTAGCGTCTCTGTTTCATCTATAAAGCCAGCGCTTCCCGTCTCGAATCCTGGCACGATCATTTGCCTTGGCTTGAACTACACAGATCACATTAAAGAGGGCGGATACGATATCCCCGATTACCCTGCTTTGTTCATGCGCGGTAAAAATTCGATCATGGCTTCTGGTGCTTCGCTTGTGCGCCCAACCTGTTCCGATAAACTGGATTATGAAGCTGAATTGATGTTCATAGTTGGCAAAGGTGGGCGTCATATTTCTGAAGCTGACGCGCTAAGCCATGTTTTTGGCTATACTGTGTTCAACGATGGTTCGGTGCGCGATTATCAGCGCAAGACGCATCAATGGACACCGGGTAAGAACTTTGACAACACAGGCGCAATTGGTCCCTTTGTTGTGACACCTGATGAAGTGCCAGTTGGCGCAGCAGGGTTGAAAATCGAAAGCCGTGTTGGTGATGAAATTTTGCAATCGTCTAACACAGGCAACATGATTTGGTCCGTGGCACAAACGATTGCAACGATTTCTGAGTACACGACTTTAGAGCCAGGTGATTTGATTGCGATGGGTACCCCGCCGGGTGTGGGTCATGCCAAGAAACCAAACCCGCGTTGGTTGGTTCCAGGTGAAGTGGTTGATATTGAAATAGAAGGCATCGGCACTTGTTCAAATCCAGTTGTTGATGAAAAGGGTATGGCGTAACCATGGGCGGCTTGACTGGACAAGAATTACAGGACGCTCGCGCTAAGGCACAAGAAGATCACCGTGCATTGCGCAGCCGTATTTCTAGGCTTTCAAATGATGCGATTGATCTCATATTGCGCGATGCGCGTTCGCATTACGCGTGGACGGAAAAGTCTGTCGCGGATGGAGTTTTGGAAGAACTTTACGACATCACTTGCAATGGACCAACCAGCATGAATACATTGCCGGCTCGGTTTGTTTTTGTAAAAAATGCGGACGGCAAAGAGCGGCTTGCTAGGTCTCTCAAACCTGCAAATGTTGCTAAAATGATGGACGCGCCCGTCACTGTCATTGTCGCGCATGATATGGATTTTTGGAAGCAACTTAACATTTTGTTCCCTCATGAAGATCGCCGTCATATGTTTAAAGAAAAACCTGAATATTGCGCTGATACCGCGTACCGCAATGGTACCATGCAAGGAACTTATATGATGCTTGCCGCGCGCGCGCTTGGCCTGGATGTCGGTGCAATGTCGGGTTTTTCTAATGAGATTGTTGATGAGGAGTTCTTTGCAGGTACGACGCTAAAGTCAAATTTCTTGCTTAACATTGGATATGCGGATGAATCTGCATTGTTCCAAAAACTACCACGCCTTGCTTTTGAGCAAGCTTGCAGTATCGCCTGAGGAGAAATCAAGTGGCCGTAAAAATGAAAACTGTTGTGACCTACCGGGCTAAAGCAAGCTGCCCTACGCACGCTCGGACAGAAATTCCTGTACGTGATTTACACGTGGTCATCGATGAACCTGTCGAGCGTGGTGGAACAAACCTAGGCCCGACGCTGACAGAGGCGGCGATGACAGCTTTGATCGCCTGTACCAATGTGATCGGGAACAAAAACGCACACCGTCTTGGAATTGATTTGGGAGAGATCAGTATCGATGCGGATTGCAAGTTCGATCGGCGCGGCGTTCTGATGCAGGAAGAAATCGACATACCATTTCCTGCAATCACGTTGACGGTCAATTGCCAAACAACAGCAAGTCAAGAAGATTTAAATTTGGTAGGCGTAGAGACTGCAAAATACTGCGCAATTGCCAAATTATTCGAAGCGGCATGCACAGACCTGACTGTCAATTGGGTGAAAACCTAAAATAAACCAAATGGGCTAAAGCGCCCACTTTTCTAGGAGGAAAAAGACATGATTAATTGGACACGAGGCAGCCTAATAGGAGTAGCACTTGCGACACTGACAGCGATGCCTGCTATTGCGCAAGAAAAAATCTCTGCAGTGGTGATCGATGGCTATCCTGCCCGCGCACTTTGGGTAAAAGAATTCACCAACTTCTTTATCCCAGCAGTGGACAAGCGCCTTGCAAAGACTGGCAACTATGAGATGAGCTGGCAGGAAAACTACGGTGGTTCCATCGTAAAGCCTAAGGGCGTTCTTGAGGGCGTTCAGCTAGGTCTTGGCGATATCGGGATAGTTACGACAATTTTCCATTCTTCTAAATTGCCAAGTCAAGGTCTCGCTGCGGTAACGCCGTTTGTTGCTTCTGATGCACGTGCGGTTGCGAAAGCGGTTGATGAGATCGCACGTGAATTTCCTGCGATGCAAAACGAATTTGCCGCACAAAATCAAGTTTATCTAGCAACTGGCGTTGTTCTGAACAGTTATCAAGTTTTCGCAACTTCTGAAATGAGTGGTGTTGGTGGCCTCGAGGGTAAAAAAGTCGCCGGTGCTGGTATGAATTTGCGCTATCTTGAGGGTATCGAAGGTGCCGCAGGCGTGCGCGGTGGTTTGACTAATTTTTACAACATGCTGCAGACCGGTTTGGTCGATGCGAGTATGTTGTGGCCAGAGGCTGCGGCAACGTTCAAGATTTCCGAAGTAGCACCTTACATGCTGCGCGCTGATCTTGGTGCGGTAAACACCAAGACGATAACGGTAAACAAAGATTATTGGGATGCTTTGCCAGATGAGGTGAAAACTGCTTTGAAGGTTGTTGCGATTGAATACCGCGATCACCTTGCCGGTATCGCGATGGATCGCGCAGCATCAGCCGAAGCGAAATACACCGAAACGGGTGGCACGATAGTAGATGTGTCCGCAGAAGACCGCGTCGCTTGGGCTAATGCAATGCCAAATATTGCAGCAGAGTGGGCCGAGAACCTGAATAGCAAAGGCGAGCAGGGAACCGAGATGCTAGCTGCATACCTATCCAAGCTTGAAACTGCTGGTTTTGTTGGCGTTCGCGACTGGACCAAACCTTAACTTGCTTAGTGACCCAGAAGGGCCAAGATCATGCTGAAATCTGCACTTACTGGCCTTGTGAGGGTTGCTAACATTTGCGCAATAACTGCCAACGCGGCTGGAACGCTTACCGTTCTCGCGTTGGTAGTGGTTCTAAACGTTGATGTAATTGCGCGGGGGGTATTCAACGCACCGCTGAAAGGAACCTACGAACTAGTTCAGCTTTCGGTGGTTTTCATTGTGTTCCTGCAGCTTGCTGATGTGGTGCGCGCAGATCGTTTGACCCGTTCAGATGGCTTCTTGCTTGTTCTACAAGCGCGCCGTCCCAAGCTGACTGCAAACTTACGGCGAATTATCAATGCGGTATCGGCTGTTTTCATGGCTTTGATCGCATATATTATGTTCCCAGAATTTATTAAGATGTGGAATACACAAGACTTCTTTGGCGTGCCTGGCGTGTTCACAGCACCATGGTGGCCGATTAAATTGATTATCGCTTTCGGTAGCGGGTTGGCCAGTATCATCTTCGCGCTCAAAGTCATTACTGGACAAGATCGTCAAAAATTAGCGCGTATACCTAAATATGAGCAGTCATCATGTGTTGATGAAAAAACGAAGGGGGCGAACACATGAGTCCTATCGAAATCGGCCTGGCTTCTGTTGGAGCCATTATTTTTCTTATTTATTCAGGTGTCTACATTCCCATCGCTTTAGGTGTGGTGTCTGTCCTTTCAATCTGGCTCATACGCGATAACTTCACGTTGTCTTTGAATCTCCTAAAAATCGCGGTTGGCGATAGCGCTATGGTGTACAGCTTTGCAACAATCCCCTTGTTTACGTTCATGGGCTTGATCGTTTCAAAAGCAGGGCTTGGAAAAGATATCTACGAAGTGATGACAATGCGGTTTCGCAAGGTTAAAGGTGGTATCGGCATGGCAACAGTCGGGGCAAATGCCATATTCGCCGCGGTAACGGGATCGTCCATTGCCTCCGCCTCCGTTTTCACAAAAGTGTCCGTACCGCAAATGATCGCGCAGGATTACAATCCTCGCTTTGCGGTTGGTGTAGTTGCAGGTTCATCAGTTTTGGGTATGATCATTCCACCTTCCGCGATGTTGATCATCTACAGTTTTGTAGCCGAACAATCTGTGGGTGATATGTTCCTCGCGGGTGTTATTCCGGGTATTACGCTTGCAATTTCTTATGTTGGTGCAATTTGGTTCATGGGCCGCTTTACCCCCGATTTCGTCGGTGGCCGTGTCATTGATGATACAGAATGGATGACGGGTCGTGAAATTGCCTTAAAAACCTTGCCAACAATTGGGCTGATTACCGTAGTTCTTGGTGGCATTTATTCTGGGTGGATGACAGCTGTTGAAGCAGGTGCCACTGGGTCGCTGGTCGCGCTGGTTATTGCAATTTTACGCCGCTCAATGAACCTCAAAGGCTTTTGGGAAGCGCTGCTTGAGACGGGCCACATTACCGCAGCTGTTTTGTTCCTGATCACCGCCGCTTCGATCTACTCGCGGATGCTGGGACTTGCAGGGTTGCCCAACCAGTTAGAGCAAATGCTTGCAGGAAACTCTGCCTCCTTTTGGACGATCATGTTGCTCTTCGTGCTTTTAATGCTGTTCCTCGGCACCTTGCTTGATACTGCGTCAATCGTTCTTATCGTCGTTCCCTTGTTCCTACCGCTTGTCGAAGTGATGGACATGTCCCTCGTCTGGTTCGGTATTATCACGGTTGTAGGTGCTGAAATTGGCTTGCTAACTCCGCCGTTAGGGATATCTTGCTTCGTCATAAAATCGACGCTGAATGATGATAACATATCCCTCAAGGATGTTTTCATGGGCGCACTCCCTTTCGCGTTTGTCATGTTGATCGTTTTATTCATCTTGATCCAATTCCCGATCCTAAGTCTTGTTCTTCTCTAAGGAAACTCGCCATGCGAAACGTTACCAAAGACAATATTACTGATGCTTTCAAAGGTTACATGGCGGATTATATGCCGCCGCGTACACGTGAAATAATGGGAGCGCTGGTGCAACATTTGCACGACTTTGCCCGCGAGACCAACCTGACCCATGACGAATGGCGTCAAGGGATCGAGTTTCTTGAAGGTTGCGCCGCGATTGAAACCGAAGACCGCCATGAGTTCGTTCTGGTATCGGATGTTTTGGGTCTGTCGTCCCTTGTGGACATGCTCCATTCGGGTAACGATGCTACATCTTCGTCCGTACTTGGACCATTCCACGTATCCGGTGCACCTGCTTTAGAAGTTGGTGGCGACATGAAACGCGATTTCGGTGGCCCAGTTTTATTGGTTGAAGGCGTTATCAAAGATATATCTGGAGATCCAATTCCAGGTGCAGAAATTGATATTTGGCAGACTGCACCCAACGGTCTTTATGCGAGCCAAGATATAGAGCAGGATACATTTTCGTTCCACGGGTTGATGAATGTCGGCGAGAATGGTCGGTACGCGTTCACAACCGTAAAGCCGGTCGAGTACACTGTGCCGACGGATGGACCTGTCGGGGCAATTCTTGATGCCTGTGGTCGTCATCCATGGCGTCCATCGCATTTGCATTACATCGTTAAAGCGCCTGGGTACCGCACTCTTGTCACAGAGATTTTCCCAGACGATGATCCTTATCTCGATCAAGACACGGTTTTTGGTGTGCGCGATGATCTCGTGATGACATATCACTCAAAACGGGCTGCAGATTTCCCCGAAGGCATGGCATTGTCCGGCAAAGTTATCGAGCCGTTTTTGTCGGTGAAGTTTGATGTTGTGCTCGCGAAAGAATAGGTCAAAGAGGAACCATGTTTTTCAGATGAAACATGCTTGAAGCGGGCAGGGCGACTTTGTAGGTGCACATCGCAACATGATATGCTGGACGCCTCACAGATTTTGAGGCAGATTATGAGTGTTAAACAGGGAGTTTCTGCACTCTGTGAGTTAGAGTTTAGCGCGTTTATTAGCGCATCATGATAATGCAGTTATAAGCACATGTTTTTACGTGTTTAAATTATACCGCATTCCATCATAATCCGCGTGTCCGGGGTTCAAGTCCCTGTGCCGCTACCAAACTTTTAATAAAATCAGTAACTTAACTTT
>Ga0233438_10005428_pt1 | contig 10713 bp, 5 predicted proteins | sample SI_123_September_FD_182720 | JGI IMG/M metagenome (GOLD analysis project Ga0233438, IMG submission 182720) | Seawater microbial communities from Saanich Inlet, British Columbia, Canada - SI_123_September2016_10_MG | ecosystem: Environmental > Aquatic > Marine > Inlet | place: Canada: British... | reverse complement strand
ATTCTTAAATTCTGGACTGAATGTAGGGCTATTAATGTAGTCATTTTTAGAGAGCGGAATATCTAGTAATTGCCATTTTGAATTGTCTGGAAAATGATTTGAAATGAAATCTTCAGGATTTGCGTTGAAGTATTGCGCATTGAAACTTTTATTAAATTCCTTTGTCTTATTATTATAAGCCCCTGCTGCCCAAGTCAAGTCATATATTTGATAGCGTCCATTTACTTTAACAACATTCCAAGCGTGATTAGAGCTATAAAACCCAATATCTTGTGCACTTGTTTTACCATCGCCAGTCACATAATTATTTTCAATATTAGAGAGCTCACATAATGCAATAAACAGTTCGGCATAGTCTTGGCAAACTCCTTCTCTTGAATTAACAGTGTTCAGTGGCTTTCTTGCCCGTTCACCATATGCTATTGTGTTGGTTATAAACTTTGCAATCGCGTATACTTTTTGTTCCTCGTTGAAGCGCGGTTTTATAATTTGGTTATGAAGTTGTTCAAGACTGCTATAATTTTGAGTTTGGAGAGATGCTAAATGAGTGTCTACCGCACTGAATTCCTGAGAAATGCTTTTTGTTGAAAAACATACGAAGCAAATGAGTAGTATAAATTTAAAAACTGATTTCATTGGTTAATTTAAGTCTAAATTAGTATTAATTTATTTAAAATACATTTTTTGTTTTAAAAGTTTAGTTAATTTATCTAACCCAATTTTTAATTTTTTAGTATATTTAAATTGTACCAATTTAGTTATGAAAAATATTAAGTTTCTATCATTTGTATTGCTCTCTTTCTTTCTTTCAACAAGTCAGTTATTTTCTCAATCAGCTCAACTGGATAGCCTTTTTAATGCATTTGATCGGTATGATAATTCTGAAGTGCTAAAAAAATTAGAGGAGATTAATGAAAACGAACTTAATATTAAGTTTGAAAACGATTCCATTCGATTTTCTCTGTATAACTTAATTAAGCTCCAAGCTACTAAAATATCAAAATTAAGAAAAAACAGAAATACTGCCATAAAGTATCAATATCACTTAAACTATTTGATTAACAAGGGGCTTGAAGATTTCCTTCCTTATTTCTTTAATCATTATGCAACTATTTATGCATTTGATGAAACCAATTACTCCTCTTGTTTAAATTATTTAAACTTAAGTATTAAAGTGGAAAGAAAAGAGCTAAATAAAAGTCATTTTACAAGTGTTATCAATCTCTTTGACGCATTAGATTGGAAAGATATTCTAAGGTCTATTTATGATACGGATTACAAAGACGAAGAATTGAGGTCTTTGATTTTACATTTTAAAAAAAATGAGTCTAAATTAAATTTTTTAAGCAAAAATTTAATTTTTAAAAAACATTATAGGGCTTCAAAATCCAGGTTTTTTGATAACTCATTTCGTTTTAGTGCTCTCAAAAATACATTTGAATATGGCCGTCAACTCGAGCTTCTTCCAGAGGGTTATAATTATAGGAATTTATTATTTAGTCTTAGAAGTTATGACCTTAAACATGTTGATGCTTTAGAGTACATAAACAAAAACCATAATGATTTAATTTCCCCTTTAAACTATTTTTTAAATAATTGCTATATAAACGACTACTCATCAAAAAGTTTTGACGAACTTAAAAATCAAATTAATACTATTTTAGACCTTAATTTAGTGATATCTTCAGATGAGTTTTTTGATATTAATTTAGTATTGAGTGAATTTAGTATACGTATAAAAAAGAGATGGTTAGATACTCAGATATCTAAGCCAAATTTGAGTTTTTGGTATGCTGTTTTCAAATTTAGATATAATTTTAACAAGTTGAATGGAACCAAGTCTGATTTGCTGTCCTCTATTGACGATATGATACGTCTAAATACAAATTATGATTCAGATATTTTTGATATCGATATTCAGTCCTTAGAATTGGAAAAACATGATTTAATTTACGATGCAATCACAAACAATAATTCTAAAGGCATTTTACCTGACGATTTTATTAGCATGTATAAGACACGATTTTTACGTATTTATTACCCGAATTGGACAGAAAAAGAAATAGAGACTGACATATTAACATTATTTAATGCTTATAGAAGCACAATTAATTATGAGTACTTAGTTTTGACTTTAGAGCTTTATTGGCAATATGTTAACAGTGTTAAAAACTATAAAATTGAAGGAATGGAAACTGAAGACCTTCTCAATAAGTCGAAAGCTTTTATCATCAATATACTTGATACTAATATTACGAACACTGATTTAGATTTAAGGATTTTAATATCTGACTTAAAAGAACTTGAAATGTTAAAGGATTCTGTAGAAAGTTTATACAATCAAAAATTAATTAATAAAACTCGGTATAAGATTTTGAATTTGCAAGTTTTACAGAAGCAATATAATATTCTGAATACAAAAGAGTCCGCTTTTGCTTATTATCAATTTATAATAGACAATATTCAGGTAACAGGATTTGAACCCTCAATTACAGTTGCTATGGGTCTCGCAGTAGACTATAAATTTAATTACAAACTGGTAGAGGTTTCTAATTATTTGATGAAAAACTATAATGAATATTTCGAAAATCAATCTGAAATTAACAAATATAATTTTTTAATTATGTCTGGCTTATTTTACAGGTACATAAAAAATGATAAAAGAGCTTTAATGAGGTTAATAAGCGCACGCGCGAATCCTTACCATTGGTCGAGAGAAATCACGAGTTATGAGGATATGACTAGAGATCATACACTTATATATGAGATTTTTGAAATTTATTTATTTGATAAAAAACATGAAGATGCTCGGAGTTATCTTAACTTATACATAGACCTATACAATGAACTTGAAGAGGGGCTAAAAAATAACACCTCATTTGTAAGATTAGACAAAGATATGTTTTTGAAGATTAAAAGAAGGTCATTAGATATGAAGAGGCGACTTCTTTCATCTGAATCTAAATATGAGGAATCTGAACTGGTGATAAATGAAATGATAGTCTTGGAAGAGGATAAATATTTTTACGGAAAGTTTCACTTATTAATGAAGAAGTTTGAGACCCAAATGTCATACAACAAGCATTCTAATACCGTATTTTTGAATAAATTAGATTCATTATATAATGCATACAATGTAGAATTTGATTCTCAATATTATAGGAATAAAAAATATTTAGGAGAATTTACTCCAGAATATCTAGACTCAAAATTAGTGGTGTTAAAGTCAGAACTTAATAATGTCAACCTCATCAACGAACTAAGTTATGAAAATCAGGTTAATTTGTTAATTAAAATGGGGGTTAAAATGTCAGTTATAGAAAATGAAGTTTATAGTCATTCAACAGATATAAAACAAATTAATGAGGTTCTCAATTATAAATTAAAAGTAGATGATTTGGATCGATACAATACAATGCTCCTAAATGTAAGCGAAGAAAATTCAGACATGTATTTTAAACTTTTAAATAAACGTTTTGATGAAAAAAACTATGATCAATTACAATTAATAAAGAATGAGTTTGACCTATTTCAACAAAATATAAAAACAGACCTCAAGAAAACCACAGAAATTGAACTGGAGTCATTTCAGTATAAATTACAATCACACCAAGCGTACATTAGATACTCAAAGTTAAATGATACTACGTTTGTAGCACATTTGATAACTAAAGACCAGGCAGAAATAATAAAAATCAGTGAATCAGACCTGACAAAATTGATTGATTTTTATACCTCTCGAATTACTAATAACTTAGAAGATATTTATTCTTATAAATTATTGTTTAAACCCATAGCAGATAAGCTTCCAACTACAGTAACCGAACTTTTTATAAAAAACGAAGGACTCTTTACAAATGTAAACCTAGAAGCCCTTTGGAATCCTGAAAAGAATAAGTTTCTTTTTGATATCTATGCTATTAACTATGTAGAACGCCCTTCTGCGATCTTTAAAATAGATACTCTTACTAACTTTGAGTCCGCCTTTTTGTTTGGGAATCCTGATTTTTCAAATGGCAGCAACTCCTCAGAAATTGTAAATTCAAAAGTTAGAGCGGGATTAAATCCCTTACCCTACACTGAAAAAGAAATTAATACATTAAACACCCTACTATCGAATCAAGGTATTCAAACAATTACTACAAATTTTGAAGCCTCTACTGAAGCAGCACTCTATGCGAACACAAAGTCGAGTATTATTCACTTGGCTACTCATGGATTTTTTATTGAGGGTAATAAATTTGACCGCTTTAACTGGGGATTGCTTGCAGCGAACTCTAAAAACAGTCTGCAAAATGACTTTAAAAAGGAAGTCCGTAATGATGGAATTATTTTTGGATCAGAGATCATTAAGAAAAATTTTACCCAGACAGAACTAGTGGTGTTAAGTGCATGCGAAACAGGTTTTGGCAATAGCACTTTTTTTGGTGGTGAAAACTTGGCAAACTCATTTTTAAGAGCGGGTGCTAAAAATATTATTTCAACTCTTTGGCCTGTTGATGATAAAATCACACAACAGTTTATGTCCGAATTCTACTCCGAATTACTTAAACATAAAAACATTAATTTAGCATTAAGAATTGCCAAGCAAAAAATCAAAGATCAATACTCAAATCCTAATTACTGGGCACCTTTTGTATTAATTCAAAATAAAATTTAACCATGAAAAAATATTTATTTTTAGTGTACCTGTTCAGTTTGTCCAGTTTTTCAAATAATTGCAATGAGAAGGTTAAAGTAATTTATCAAAATATAATAACAAGTATTGGTAATAATAGTTTATACCCTCCTGAGCTGTTTTTTTCAGATGGAGAGAGCAGTGTTGCTTATATGTCTTCAGAAGGTATAACAATAGAGCAAAAAGCGATTGATTTATTCTGTAATCAAGCAAATTTTGAAGATAAAATATCTTATATAATAGCTCATGAGTTGGCACATTATTACTTAGAACATTCGTGGATGTCAAATACGGGACTTTCATATGCCAGTTCTATAGGCGAGTTTGTTGAAGATAGCTCTTATTCTTTAGACCAACGAAAGTTATCTGAAAGTCAGGCAGATTTATATGCTGGTTTTTATGGAAAAATCGCAGGGTACAATACACTAGCTCATGGAGCTGATGCATTAACGTCTATATATAAAAATTATTCACTACCTAACAAATTAACAGGCTATCCTAGTTTTGAGGAACGCCTCGCTATTCTTGAGTCCAAAACAGAAACGGCTCAAAATTTAGTCACTGTTTTTGAGCTAGGAAATGTGTTTTTAATGAATAAAAATTACAACAGTGCTAAATACTGTTTCCAGTTTATTCTAAAAAATAAATTTAACTCGCGTGAGATATACAATAATTTAGGACTTAGTTTTTTATTGTACGGAATCAGCATTTCTGATTCACCTATTTCTAACATAGTCTATCCACTATTTATAGACCAACAAACTAGGGCAGAAGTTACCTCGACTCGATCGGGCAGTTTTTCAGACAATCCAAAAGAAATGATTTTAGAGGCTCAAAAATTATTTAATAGAGCATTGGCTTTGGATACTAGTTATGAACCGGCTAAACAAAATCTAATAGTTTCCGACTTTTTATTACAATCTACCCAGCAGGAGCGTTGCGTTTTTGTAAAATCCTTAGAAGCTTCAAATATTGATTCTGAGTTTATTACAGATTTTAAAGTGATAAATGCAGTTCTTGAAAGTCGAAAGCCCAAGAAAATAAATAAACTAGCTCTCAAAGGTAGCTATGTAAGTCGTTTGAATGCTTTAAGCTCTAGTATTGCACAAGAAGTAATTATAAACTCGGATGATGTCTTAAAGCGGCTAGATATTGATTTAATGGAGTTATTAATGGGTTCTAGAGGTAAGAAATTAAATGATACCCGTTTTAATTTAAAAAACATAAATGATATCCAGCTCATAGAGGATAAGAAATTAACAGTATTTAAAATTCCAAAAAAACGTATTGATGCTTTATTTACGGCCCAAGAACAAGCTGTTTTTCAGACTACAGCAAAAGGAATTTATTATGTCTATGAGAAATAACTATGGCTAGTTATTGCAGTTTTCAGAAATTAATTGCTCAATTTCTTTACGTGTTTCAGATTCAAGTCTAGGGAGTTTCAAAGCCGTAGAATAGTCTTTGCATGCATTATCTAATTGGCCAAAACTTTGGCTTATACTGACTCTTTCTAACAATAGTGATTCAAGAGCAATTCCCCCAGTTGCATTAGAGTTATTTATATAACCATTTTCAAAAAACTTAATTGCATCAGAAAGCGCTAAGTAATTATCTAATTTATTTCCCTGTAACTTGTGTAATTGTGCTAAAACATAAAAGGCTTCAGGATCTTTATCATCTAATTTTATGGCTGAAGAAATATCTAGTTTTGCTTTTTCGAATTCATTTAATTCTAAGTAAAGTTTTGCTCTGTATAATAATCCTGAATAACTTTCTGAATTAACTTCAATAGCCTTATTGTAGTCTTTCAGTGCCAGATTTGGTTTTTTTAAGTCATGTTGAAAAACAATTCCTCTCCAAGTATACCCTATTGAAGAAGTGGTGTCTAAGGCAATAGCTTTTGTATAATAATTCACTGAGTTGTTGAAATCCTTTTTAAACCTCATTAGTCTTGCTATTTTTAAATAGCTGGTTGCGTTATCTGGATTCATTCTCACTACTTCCAAATAGCTTTGTAGAGCCAAGTCTGGTTTGTCAAAATAGTTATAATACGCATATGCCTTACTAAAATGGAGGTCTGCATCGTTTGGATTTAGCTCAATCCCTTTGTTGTAGTCTGCTAGAGCTTTGTCATAATCTTTTAGATAGTTTTCATAAAACTCCCCTCTCATTTTATAGTTATAGGAGTTTTCTGGTTCCACTTCTACGGCTTTGTTATAGTCTTCAAGAGCTTTTTCAAGGTCTTCTAGTTGGTTTGCATATAAGTCTGCTCGGTTTCTGTAAGCAAGAGATTCACTAGGGTGTAGCTCAATTTCTTTGGTATAGGATTCTAAGGCCTTTTGATAATCCTTTACATGGGATATGTATAACAATGCGATGTTGTTATAAACCCCATATTCTGGATTCAGTCTCACTACTTCCAAATAGCTTTGTAGAGCCAAGTCTGGTTTGTCAAAATAGACATCATATAAATATGCCTTACTAAAATGGAGGTCTGCATCGTTTGGATTTAGCTCAATCCCTTTGTTGTAGTCTGCTAGAGCTTTGTCATAATCTTTTAGATAGTTTTCATAAAACTTCCCTCTCATTTCATAGTTATAGGAGTTTTCTGGTTCCACTTCTACGGCTTTGTTATAGTCTTCAAGAGCTTTTTCAAGGTTATCCAGTGATTTATAACACCAAGCTCTTTGTCTAAGATATATACTTTTTTCAGTATCTAACCCTACAAGGATATCAAGGGTTTCTAGTGCTTTAGAAAAATTTTCTAGCGCTACATAAGATTCTGCAAGTAATTCTAGTGCTCTTATATTTTCTGGCTTATCGTCAATAATGGGGGCAAGAATATTTAGAGCGTCTAAAAGTTCCTTTTTTTGTTCAAGTATTAGCTCAATTGCTTTAAATTCGTCATCGTAATTTCCAGGATTTAAATAAAATGTTTGCCCTGTTAATTGAGTCATTTCAAGTGGTCGTTGAGCTCCGTTTGTTATTTTTAAAACTTCTGCTCTAATATTTCTAAACACCTGATCTAAAGAAGTGTCTTCTAAAAGAATATTTTTGTAAAGACTTAGAGTATAGTCACTGTTAATCCCTTTTCCGTCAGCAGCTGTTTCTCCTGCACTTGTAGAAAAAGCAATAATGGAACCATTTGGGGGAGGTATTTTTGCTAATCCGCCTGTACCTCCTTGTGCAGATCGAGTTTGACTCCAGTTAGACTCAAAAGGATTGTCTCTACAGGCATCCAGTACAAGTATGTTAACTTGATTTGAGTCACTTTTTAACGCTCTTAGCACTGTTTGTACACTTACAGCATATTCTATTACTTCTGTTTGTGAAGTATATTCTTCTTGTGTTGGGAGTAGGTAGTTTTCATTGTTTACTTGTACTCCGTGCCCAGCATAATATACAAAACCAACATTTGCACTGTCTCTTTTAGCTCCAAATTCTAATATGGCTTTTTTAAGTTGTCTTTGTGTGGTAAGATTATAATATTCTAAAACCTCAAACCCCAATGAATCAAGTGCTTTTGCAATTAACTTAGCGTCGTTAACAGGGTTTTTCAAGGGCCCTTTTATGTACTCTGAATTTCCAATCACAAGAGCCAAACGTTTTTCTTCTTGAGAAAAGGAGAAAACAGAAATAAATAAAATATAAAATAAGAGATTTTTCATTTTACCAAATTAAGATTGCTATAAGTAAAATTGTAAATACATAAATAGAGTAAAATAGGGCATTTTTGGTAGATTGTAAATAGGGTAAATAAGTTTTTTCACTGTACTGAAGAATCATAATAAGAATGTTAACTATCACCATAAAAATTATTAAATTACTGATAGCATCAGCTTTTGTAAACAGCTGCACCCCAGGCAGTACAGAATCCACAAAGTAACGATTCCCAATGGCTCCAAAAATGGCTCCGACGCCGAGTGTAATTTTTGATTCAAATTCTTTACCAACGGGAAGTAAAAACACCAAACAAGAAATCAGAAATGATAAAACACCTCCCATGAATAACTTTAAAAACAACCATGACCCCTGTCGGTCTAGGTTTAATACAATCTCCAATGTTTCAGTGACAATTCCTCTTGTTTTTCCTGGTGAGATTAAGATTAAATCACTTTCGTCTGTATTGTATTTATAGTTGTAATCAATAAACTCAATATTGAAACCTTCTTTTAAGTTTTCCATGGGATTATTAAAAGTACTTTTGAATTTTTTACTTGGTCGTAATTTTATGATTGAAGTGTCAACTGTAGTCACAAATTTAAATTTGAGTTTTTGTTTGTCAAAAGGAAAATTTCTCAAATCCCAACTATGATCAAAAGGCGCTTCAACAAGTTTGACACTTTTAGATTGAAAATCATCGTAAAATAAATATTTATAATCATGGTCATTGAGGTAGTAATTTGAAGGGTATTCTTGCACGCCTTTTAAATTGTTTTCTTTGACATAGATTTCAAAGAAATCTTCGTGTAACAATGAAATTGTATCATTTGAGCTAGTAACAAATGTTGTGGTATAGTTCGAGTATGAACTAATAAGCATTTTACAAAAAAACTGGTCACTATTTAAATCTAGACCTTTAATGTCTTTAACGTCTATAGAAATTTCAAAATTTATAGGCCATTTTAAACTATCATTTTCAGTCAACAGTTGTTCTGGATAATACGGAGCTCCTTTATATTTGTAGTCATCTATTAATGAACTATTTTGAGCATAACTATTTGTAATAACAAAGAAGAATAAAATAAATAATTTATTCATCCTTAGACAATTTTGAAGCACTTTTTTTAGTTGAATTAGCTTTTCGTATTGATAACGAGACTCCTAATTTCGAAAAATATTTTTTAGCTTCTAATTGTGTATTCATGAGCACTTGATCAGCAGCAAAGCCAAGTTTTTCGAAATCTTGGAGTTTTCCGTTTACCGCATTTGCTGAGTAAAAACCATCTTCATCGAGGAGTAGGAAAAATCCATTCATTTCTCCATCATCAAATTGGCCAACATAAAAGGCGCTATCATCAGAGTCAGTCCATATCCCATATCCATTGATGCCATCATTTAAATATTGACCTTCATAAAAACTCGTATTATTTTTGTCGGTTGAATACCCATAACGTCGATAGTTAGCTGTTTCAATAGCTGTAGGTGGCGTGGTTTTTACATTATTGTTAAGTTCCATTACGTAGGCTGCATAAACATATTTTTGAAAGTCAGCATATTTAACCCACATAAAACCACCATCTCCAAAGTCTGCTCCCCAACTATTAACGATGCGAAAAGCGCCACCAAACTTATAATCGTCATAACCAACAACACACAAGGCATGCCCATCAACTACCTCTTCGGAATCTGCAGGAGTCCATAATCCATTCTCTTTAACGTCATACATTGACTCAATAAAATCAAAACCTGCAATTACAGGTGTTTTTTCCGAGTAAATTTGTTCTTTAATAATATTTAATAAATCAGGATGTTCTAGGTTTAAAATGTACCATTCATTGATACTGTAAGGAGTTGTGTATTGAATTGTATTTTTGAGTTTATCATTAGACCACTCTGTTTGGCAGTTAGTAAATGGAGGATACAAAAGTTTTTTTGCCCCTATATTTTTTAATTTTTCAAAAGCATCAGAAAAATATAATCCGCTGTCACAGTCTTCAGTACCGTTAAAAATTATTGAATAAATAAAATAGGGGTCAAAAGAATGAATATGTTTTTCATCATCTGTTTGAAGGTTAAGGCGTTCATTATACATTGTAGAGAGCCCATAATAAAAGGATGCAAACCCAACACAAGTTGATCCTTTTTGCGTTCTGACTGGAGGGACGTATTTCTCCAAGCTGGATGCAAAAGGTAAAATAGTTGCAAAACCATATTTGTCAGCGGGTAGTTTTGTAAATGTTTGTAGTTCCTCTTTTGGAGTGAGTTTTAATCCTTGTCCATAAAATTGAAAAGAAACTAGTAATAATAAATAAGTTAATTTTTTCATCAGTTTTATTTTATTAATTATTTCGTTTTTACTTTAGAGTTAA
>Ga0233438_10005427_pt1 | contig 10713 bp, 21 predicted proteins | sample SI_123_September_FD_182720 | JGI IMG/M metagenome (GOLD analysis project Ga0233438, IMG submission 182720) | Seawater microbial communities from Saanich Inlet, British Columbia, Canada - SI_123_September2016_10_MG | ecosystem: Environmental > Aquatic > Marine > Inlet | place: Canada: British... | reverse complement strand
CTTCGTCGCCTTGTGCAGGATCAACAACACCAAACTTAGGACTAAACTTTAGTCCACGTCCTCTTGCAATAGCACTTAATAAAATTGCTCTGTCTTTGCCACCAAACTGTGCTGTGCCGCCACGCTTTGATCCACGTTGAAAGTCTGGATTAGTTGTAAACATAAAGTCTGTTTGTACAAACCCGTTTTTGTCGCTGCCTGCAATAGGTGTGCGGAAGTGTACTTGATCGCCTGCATCTTTGATCCAGCCGTCTGTTTTCTTGTTGCCAACATTCATAATGTCTGCTTCTGGAACACCTTGACTCTTGAGCCACGCACTTAATTTAGCAATTAATTGTTCTTTGCTTACTTTGTTTGCATCTGTGTTTAGATCTAAGTCGCCTGAGCTATTCTTTTCAAATGCTCCATCTGGATCATTCTTCTTGCCAGTTGTACCCAACCAGTCTTCTTCGTCAAATGTTAAGCCTGTGATCTTTTCAACAAAGTCAATTGATGCTTGTACATCTTTGGTAGCAATGCGCTGGGTGATAGGACCCTGCTCACTTTTAAATATGTTGCCGCCTTCTTTAAGAATTGTCATTTTTCTTACCTTCAATCATTCTTTGTATACTTCTTCTAAACTTTTTAGGATCGCCAGTCTTTATACTATTAATAAATTTTCTTTCTAAATCAGAAGCTGTTTGACTATCGTATGTGCCATGGATTCTGCCTAATAGATTAATAGCACTTTCAATAATATTATTGGCAGTAGTATCAATCAGATGATCACTATCTTTTTGATGTATGTTGTTTAACTCTTGTAAAATACTTCTTGTGCTACGTTTCATATTTCTTTCCTTATTGTATTTATAGTAAAAAATAAATACAGTATATATTAAAGAAGGGCATCAATAATGGGAATTTCAAAACTGACTATCTTAGAAAAAAGTTTGCTATTTGCAAAACTCTCTGCATTAGCTTATAGTAACGTCACAGACGCAAAAAAGCAAGCAAAAAAGTTTGGATTTACAACAACAGAATTTTATGAACTTGATGGCGCACAAGCATATCGTTTTCAAAATAACGATGATATGGTTATCGCATGTCGAGGAACTCAACCAACTGAGTTTAATGACATTAAAGCAGACCTTAAAGCAGTACCAGTTGTTTCAGAAACAGTTAGTCGAGTACATCAGGGGTTTAAAAAAGAAGTAGATGAACTTTGGCCTATGGTTTTAGAAGATATTATGCGTAAACAAAACAATGATAAAACAATATGGTTTACTGGTCACAGTTTAGGAGCCGGTATGGCAACTATCATGGCAAGTAGATGCTGTCATGATAAATTAATACCTAATCCAGAAGAACTATACACATATGGTTCACCAAGGGTTGGGTGGAAAAAGTATTGCAAAAGTCTTGGCGTTGTACATCATCGTTGGGTTAATAACAACGACATTGTTACTAGAGTGCCATTACGCATAATGGGATACACACATGACGGAATAGAACATTATATGAATGCACACGGCTTAGAGCGTAAGCTTACAACATGGCAGCGTACTAAAGATCGTTGGCGTGGTATGTGGATGGGCATTAAAAGCGGAAGCATTGATAACTTCAGCGATCACTCAATGACAAACTATATTGCTAATTTGGAAAAGATGCAGGGCTAACCATTGGCCCTGCTCGTGCTTATTACGTAGCAACCCGACCCAATGGGTATTACAAACCGTTTGGTACAATAATATAATGGATCATTAGTACTAGTGCAACACTTGCACCTAAGCCTACCATCATCTTACCAAAGTCCTTGGCCACTAGTGGAAACACACTCTTTGTTTTCTTCTTGCCAAAGTATGTTGCCATAGCCAACTCACGTCCTGCTAACAAGCCTACGAACACCCATGTTGTACTCATAGGAATGTCGTTGAGCTCTTTGAAGAAGTACAAGCACAACCAATAGAACAAGTCAATCAGTGTTGCTGACCTTACATATCTTGTGTTGTGTTTCTCTAATACAATCTGTTGTATCTTGCCGCCTCGTTCTTTAAACATAAAGAACAAGCCTACTACAAACACTGCACTGATAAACACCATTAGGTCTGCTGGAACTTCACGTGGAAGGAACACTGCAATGTTTGCAATGTCATGACTTAGCCATGTCCACCACAAGCCGCCTGTTGCTACCCATTGTGCAATACGCCAGTAGTTCTTGTTGCTTTCGCTTACTGGCTTTGTTTCGTCATACCATTTGCCAAAGTATTTGTGTATTGCAAACCATACTACATATGCAAAGCCTGCCGCTACACCGTAGCCCATGATTGATTTCATAAGCATCTTCTCAAGCACAAAGGTACTTGCGAACACTGACAGCACCAAGAAACTTGTGCTAACTGGTACACCCATTCGTGTTAGCAACACAAGGATTGCAGGTGCGGCTGCATGATACCATTGTACTTCTTGCCATGGAATCTTGTTTAGTCGTCCGTAACTGATGTCTCCACCATTCACGCTCCAGCCATACCATAGTGTGGCTAGTAGAACTGCGCTTGCTGCAATCCATAATGTTTTGTAGTTGAATCTCTCATTGTTTGATGCCATCCATGTACCGAGAGTTTGTACTGAATCGTTTGCTATAACTGCATAGGCAGCTAACAAGAAGCCAACAAGGCTCCATAAAGTGAGTGCGTCCATAATTTTCTCCTTTGCTTGACGGCTTTACCCCGTCGCTCACAAATGTAACGTAGTGTTACTCACTACAGTTTACAATTTTAATTATCATTTGTCAACCTAAAGATAAATATAACGGCCAGAAAAGAGAAGTTATTCACACCTTCGACCTGACACGTTGAAAAGACAACGGGCGTCCGCCATATAAGACAGCATTACATATTGGGGAAAACAATGAAAACTATAGCAGACATGCTAGGTAGTGTAATGACTGCGGTCAGACTACCTAGAGAAATGAGACAAAAAAATCTCGAAACTTATGTTAAAACAGAATTTAACAAAGGTGATCAGGCATACGTACTAGACTGTATGCTACGTGGAGACACTCTCGACAGACGTAACATAGTATAAACGAAAAACAATAGGGCGGCTTCACAGTTGCCCTATTGTCTTGGGTGCGCACATACGCACACTTGCGCTGTACGCATATCGTCTTTGCGTGTAATGCACTTGTTCTCACCGGTTTTTCATGTTAAATATAGTTGTAGAAGGAGTAAAACTAACGGTTGTTAGACTCGGATCACACACATATATATACTAAGGAAACAAAAAAATGACTACATTGGTAGCAAACACATTCGAAATAGTTGGACTAAACGGCATCGCAAACTATTTCAAAAACTTAGGTGCCGAACTGCGCAGACGCAGAAACATCAAAGAAACATACAAAGCACTATCAGCTCTATCAAACCATGAACTTAATGACATTGGTATTGCTCGCGGAGACATTTGGCATATTGCAAACACATCGTACCCAAAAGCATTGCGTGGCGAAGCTGTAGAAGCAAATAACAATTTGCGAGGTTGGGTATAATGGAAGCTGTAGGAAACACACCAGTATCAACACCAAAGTTTATCAAAACACTTGGCAAGTATGCAGTAGCATTTGGTCGTGGAGCATGGAACTTCGGCGAGTCATTGGGTAGAGCAAGAGCTGCTGCCGAACTTAGCCGTCTAGGATACCACGAAGCTGCAAAACGTTTGATGTTGGAGAACAAATAATGTTTAAACGTTTTATCAAAGCAATGGAATATCGTTCATACTGCATGGCCATTCACCAACTGCGTCAAAGTGGTTATTACAAGGCTGCTAATGAGATCAGTGAATTCAAACGCACTATGTATCCAACATCATGATTGATCCAGATCATACATATATAAAGCCCAAGGGCGAAAAGAAAAAGGGCGGCAAATAATTCCGCCTTTGTTCTTGACAAATACTAAATAATACGTTATATTAATAACACTACACATTCACACACACATGGAGATATAAAATGAATGAACAACTGACAAAACAATTTGAAACATTTGCTGACATGATGAAGACAGCAATGCCACAAGTAAAAGCCAACAAGAATGGCTACGAAATCCGTACAAAAGTGCTAGAGATGGCACAAGGTAATGTATGGAATGACTATCATGCAAAGTTCGCAGGATGGGAACAAACAGTAAAACGTGATACGGAAACTGGTGAAGTTGTAACAACAGTTACAATGCCAGAAGTACCTGGAGCAGATGCAGTATTAGAAGCAGCTGATAAGTTTTATGCGTTTGTAAGTGGCACTAAAAAGTAAATAATAAAGAGTTATTCAGGACATAGTCCGGTGATACATTAAAGTAGAAAGCCCCTAGTTATTAATTTAGCTAGGGGTTAATCTGTTATGGAACGCCTGCTGTATTATCTACAAGAAGAAGATCAAACGTACAAGTATAACGTCCGTTGTTTGATAACGTGTGCATACGTGCATCAATGTCTGTCTTCTCTGTAAATGCTTGTGGAATAGGATATTCCAACTGATATGGTCCGCCCACACCATTTACTTCTGCAACGTGTTTTATTTGGAACGTGCCTACACCGTCTGGCCGAGCAAACAGTTTGAAACTGCCTGTTGCTGTGCCCTGTGCTGTAACATCAAGACGCATCAAGTAGCCTGTGAAGCCTGCTGGAATAGTGTAGATGCTCATCATAGTTTGGCCAACACCTTCTAACACCTTTGCTACTGTAGTTGTGCCTGACTTGATTAAGATACGTTCTGAGTTTGGTTCAAAGTTATCAGTACAAGAATACCGTGCTCTAAACACTCGTTTGAAACTGTTGATTGTTGTAGCACTTGATCCTGATATAGTAACTGTTTCTGTTTGCAATTCGTAGTTGCTGTCCAACCCTTGTATCTCTACTGTGTCGCCATCGTGTGTTGTTTGTGCGCTGCTTTCATTGTTGGGTGCTACTACACTCACAGTCAGCACACCGTTTGAGTCAATAATTGCCCAAGGGTAGATAGTATCGTTTTCGTCCCATATAGTTCCGTTGGTGTTTTGACTCATACTAGGAACAGCACCAAACTTGTGTATCTGTCCAAAGCCTGCTGGTAGATTGATTGAGTTGTAAATGTCTCCGCCCACAGTTCTAATAACAGGTTGCCCTACACTGTTGTAGTCCATTGCTTGAACCAAATCGTTAGTGTTTGGCTCGTGTGTGTGAACGTAGTTGGTGCTATTGGGATTTAGATTTGGCATATTATGTTGCCCAAGGCCTGCCTTGCTTGAGGCCACCTGTGTTAGCATTGTCAAATACAGTATCGCCTACATATTTTGTAGGCAGTTGATTAATATCTGCTGTTGTGTCTGCATAGCGTCCTGGCTCTACTACATTTCGGGCTGCTCTGTCTGCATTTGCTAAGGCAAGTTTTGCTTCTTGTCTTGCTTGCTTAGTTGCTAGTGTTGATATTCCGTTAGCTGCCATTGTATGCTCCTGGGTCTTTTACTCTAATATCTGCAGGATCTTTAGGACCGTTTACGCCGCCACCTGCAAGTGTTGTTACTGCATCAACGTCTGCAACTACTTCATTAGGTGAGTTAGCAAGAGGTCCAAAGCTATCTGAATCTAGCATTGCTAGAATGCTTTTAAATCTATTATCTGGCTCATCATTTTGTTGTACATCAATCTTAACCTCAGGCTTTAGATCGTGTTGGCCTTCTACAGCATCTAATAAATCTAATACTTGTCTTACTATATCTGTTGCTCGCATTACATACTCCTATAACATATTTATGTTAAATATGGTACGAAAGGACGATCAATGAATATTAAAAAATATCTTTGGCTAGGCTTAGGGTTTTTATCTTTAGCAATGGCTTATATAGGTGTAATTGTTCCTGGAATACCTTTTAGTATCTTTTTAGTTTTTGCAGCATATTGTTTTGCAAAGAGTAGCCCACGGATGCATGCTTGGATTTATAATCACAAGTACTTTGGACCATTCTTAACTAATTGGACACAGAAGAAAGTATTTCCTACAAAGGGCAAATACGCTATGGTGATAGTAATGTCATCATCATTAGCATTTCTATGGTTCACTACAGGCAACATCAAAGCAGTTGCATGGAGTGGCGGCTTTATGGCATTAGTCGCTATCTGGGCTTGGAGATATCCTGGATCTGTTGCTGAACAAGAACGTAGGGTTACAGAAGGCAAAAGAATTGCCTGGCTAAAATAAAAAATAGTAGAGGGCATGGTTCCCTCTACTAAATACATACTCATAAAGCGAGTATATTAATGATTGACAAATCCCCTTTTGAAGCTGTAATTAATAGCATGAAAGCCGAAGGCAACTACAGAGTCTTTAATGACATTGTACGTGAACGAGGCAAGTTTCCAAAGAACATTTGGTATGGCAAATATGCAATCAAAGAGATTGTAAACTGGTGTTCAAATGATTATCTAGGGATGGGTCAAAACAAAATTGTAATTGATGCGATGCATACTGCCCTGGAACAGACAGGTGCTGGGTCAGGTGGTACACGTAATATAGGTGGGACATCGCATTATCACGTAGCACTAGAATTAGAATTAGCAAAATTACATAGTAAAGAAAGTGCTTTATTATATTCTAGTGCCTATGTCGCAAATGAATGGAGTCTAATTGCCCTAAGCAAGATCATTCCCAACATTGTGTTTTTGAGTGACTCAAAGAATCACGCAAGCCTCATACAGGGTATCCGACACAGTGGTGCTGACAAAACTATATGGCAGCACAATGATATGGAGCAATTAGAGCAACAATTGGATGAGATTTCCGTACAGAATAAAGTCCCCTGCATTGTATTCGAGTCTGTGTATAGCATGGATGGCGATGTAAGTCCAATTGAAGCAATTTGCGACCTTGCTGATAAGTATCAGGCAATTACCTACATAGACGAAGTGCATGCGGTAGGTTTGTATGGAGAGCATGGAGCAGGGTATCTACAAAAGTTAGGTATTCAACATCGTGTAGACATTGTCAATGGTACGCTCGGTAAGGCATTTGGTATTACAGGAGGTTATATAGCCGGAGATGGGGAAGTCATAGACGCAATCCGGAGTGTGGCGAGTGGATTTATATTTACAACTTCAATCTCGCCCGTGCTTTGTGCTGGTGCGTTGGCCAGTATCAAATATTTACAAGATCACAACGAGCTTCGCGAACAGCATCAGGCTCAAGCACTTAAACTAAAGTCTAAGTTTCTTGAAGCTGGCGTGGAGGTATTTGATAAAGCCTGTACTCATATCATTCCCGTGATGATCCGTGATGCCAAATTATGTAAAGCAATATCAGACAAGTTACTAGATGAACACGGCATCTACGTACAACCTATAAATTATCCGACTGTTGCAGTAGGTGAGGAGCGTCTCCGTTTTGCTCCTACACCATTACATACAGATGCTATGATAGATGAATGCGTTCGAGCAGTAACACTAGAAATTAAAAATCATAATTAAATTTTTCTAGATCTAATTTATATGCTTTTTCTATAATTTTTCTACTGCTCGGAGTGTAAGCATATCGGTAGTCTCTAACACTAATTTTTGTTTTATTTGCATGTCCTAGTTCTTCGTAACTGCCAGCAATATCATTTATAGTATTAAATTGTTCATTTATATTTTCTAATTGTATTATATGATCAACAACGATTTTCCCGTCATTATTACAAATATAATCTAATTGAGTTTTACTAGGACTAATTTCATTAGTCATACCGGGTCTAGTCTTATCACTTGAATAATTAAACTTTGTAAAATAATCTTGCAGCCAGTAATCAAATCCTTTTCGCCACACAACAATCTCATCTAAATCTCTATGTCTTTTTTCTTCTAACATTTGACGCTTGTAGCGATACCAACTGTAAACAAGAGTATACGGGTTTCGAACTACGCACCAACTAGGCATTGTTTCATTAACTGTTTTTATTATAGGGTGGTTAATATCTCCGTGCATGCACTTATGATATTTGCCATACGTACCTCTATACCATTTTTGCACACTTATTCCTGCTGTCTTAGGAATGTGAATAAACAACATAGGCTGATGCCATCCAGATGTATTCTTAGGCCAATAACTCATAGATCTAACCACTGCTCCCAACTAGGATGTTTTATTTGTAAAGGCATCTGCTTGCGCTTCCTAACCAACTCATAGTATCCCGGAGCATAAGGTTTGTATCGTGGGCGCCACTCTGGCCCTACCTTGTCACTCTTGCGCCAGTTGCAAGGTTTACACGCTGTCATTGAATTTTCCCAGTTGGTCTTGCCGCCTTTTGAAATAGGCTGCACATGATCTAATGTTAGATCGCTTTTTGCATGACGTTGTCCACAGTAACCGCACTCATACAAATCCCGCAAGTACAAATTAGTTTTACTAAAGCGTGGCCTGCGGGTTCTGTGCATGAAGTCTTTTAACATAATCACGGCAGGTACCCGTGTTTCCCAACTGGGGCTCCGGACTACCCAATCGTCGTACCAATCTAATACTGTGCATTTATCATGATACATATACATCACAGCTTCTTTCCATTGAACAACGCTCAAAGGTAAAAAACTAACGGGTTGTGCATCTGCGTTAAGGCAAAGTGTATCGCTCATGTCAATATTTATTAATCAGATTCTTCTCTAAGATTAATACAGAGTGCTTGCTGGCCTGCTTCGAAATAGCCATTGCCACGTCCAACTTCTTGTGCTAGAGCTTCACGTGCTTGAAAACATTCTATCATACTAGTATGCGAAGTAACTGGTTCAACATACGCAGTCATATCATAAAAGTAGATAAAAACTAGTACCCACATTATTCTATCCGTGGGCCTGAGTATGGCTCAAATCCAGTACCGTTTGCTATCATACAAGCTGTTCCGTCTGAATATAAACTAACTAAACTCCATGTTCCGGAGTCTTGATTAACAAAAAACATTACTCCGGCTTCATAAGGCTGTCCTGTTCGTGCTGCAAACTGCATGCCTTTTCCTAGAAACAAAGGTTGTTCTTTATATTTGCCGATGATTATCGCACTCATTTCCATCACTGGATCACAAGCTTGTTGTGTTATGAATAGTTTAGATTGTTTTTCTTCTTCTTGTGCGAATGCTGTAGTAGCAAGTAGTGAGATGCTGACAGCAATCGCCTTAATTAAATTAGGCATATTGCTTCTCCTTGTTGATTATTTAGTTATATCCAGTGGTCAACAATACTTTTTGAATAGCTTTCTACAGACCTCATCCATAAAACATTGTGAGGTGTATTCCATAATACTGACTGTGTAACGTCAGTTTCGAGTTTTATCCATTGTGGTTCTTGCCATCTACCGTGTCCGTATGCTTCTTGTGCAAGTTGTCCAGGTGCCCAACCGCTTACTCCTGCGATCCATCTGTACTGTCTAGGCTGTCTACCTATAGCCATTCTAGATAACATATTAGTGTCGCTGCTGATGCTTAGGTGTTGATTGATTTGCATTGTATTTGTTGAGCGCCATTCCGAAGTGTGCAATAGTATCAAGTTGTTGCTGTTTACTGGACCGCCACAATAAACAGGTGCAGATCTTCCTGCTTCAGGCGTTATTCCATGTTGTTTTAATAGATCAGCTTCTGTGATATGAAGTTGTTTGTTGAGAACAAGACCTGTGATGTGGCCCTGGAAGTTTTCAGTTATTAGTGCCACACTTCTGTCGAATATCCCTGACAGTCGCGAGCCTGGATGAGCAACTAAGATGTTACCTGCTGCAAAGTCTGTACTAGCTGTGGTCGGGAAGTGGTCCGCCATATTTCTTACCTTTGATCTTTTTGCCTCCAACTTTGACTCTGCTGGCTTTTTGTTTGCCGCTGCTTCTAATTAGATGACTTTTATTACCTGAACGCCTTCTGTAGCCTTGACTTTTACAAGATGCCAAAGCACTTGCGCCGATTGCTGAGTCGGGCTTGCTTGATTTACAAAGGCTTCGAGTGGCTTGCCAATCCTCTAGGTCTTGTTCGTGTTCTAGTAGTTCTTCTATCTTCATACTGTATTTAGTGTCAGCGATATCTATCCGCAGGATTTTCGTGTGCATCTTCTTCAGTTGCACAAAGAGCAAATGTTAGAGCACGCCTCGGACCTTTGGTGGTATTGAGATTGATTTCTCCCGATCTTTCATGATATTCTATTTTAGTTATAGTAGCAGGTTCTTTGTTTTTACCCACAAGAATTGTTTGTCCTATTTCTAAATTAAGGCTTATTGTTTTTAGTGACATGGAAGTTCTCCTAGTTTGCATACAAATATTTATTACCAAAAAACCCCACGCACACACACTATGATAGATAATTAAACATATAAGGAGAAAACATGAGCGAACATACAATAGAAAATATCCAAGAAGGTGAAAGCTGGGCTTGCAAATTTAGAGCACTACAGATGGTGGATGCAGACGGTAAGTTGGTAGATACTAGTGGAGTTCAACCTGGCGAAGCCATCAACGGAGTACCCAAACTCTACGAAAGTTGGGGCGTACTCGAAACACGTGATCTAGAAAAACAACTAGTTCAAATAAGAGACAATGAAAGCGGTAGATTGATCACATGTGCATGGGATGACTGCTGGGACGTAGACGTAGTTGATTATGTAAGTGAACAGTCAGACAGTTAATCTTTGGTCAACACCTGTTCAAATAATGGGTGTTGACACAGCTCTCACACCAGACCTAAGCATGGTGGAGTATGATG
>Ga0233438_10005426_pt1 | contig 10714 bp, 8 predicted proteins | sample SI_123_September_FD_182720 | JGI IMG/M metagenome (GOLD analysis project Ga0233438, IMG submission 182720) | Seawater microbial communities from Saanich Inlet, British Columbia, Canada - SI_123_September2016_10_MG | ecosystem: Environmental > Aquatic > Marine > Inlet | place: Canada: British... | reverse complement strand
AGTAACAATAGACCACCAAGCACTATGGAAAACTGATTGAAAAACTTCTGGTTGTGCCTGATGCTCAAAATAATAAATTCCCGCTGAGGAAAGAAATATTAAAATTACTGTTACAACTAAAAATAAAATTATTTCTTCTCTAACAATGTTAGCAGCTGTACCAAAACGATCAAGAGCTTTATTGTATCTTATTAGTTTTAATACTCTAAATATTCTAAATATTCTAAATGCTCTTACAAATCTTAAATCAACTACACCTCTTAAATAAAATGGTATGATAGCTAAAAAATCAATAATTCCATAAAAACTAAAAATATAATCAAAAGGGTTTTTAGCAACATATACCCTTAAAATATATTCAATTGAGAAGATAACTACACAGAATAATTCAAAATGATTTAAAAAATCTTCTAAAAAAGGAGAATTACTTGGAAGTGTATCTACTGAAAATGCTACAAGAGATAGAAGGATTAAAATTTGGATAAAATAATCAAAAATTTTTCCCTGAGGAGATTCATGATCCTCAACAATTATATATAGTTTTTCTTTAAAGGTCATTACTTATTATCTTTTAGGATTTTCTTAGCTTGTTTTTTCTGGTTCTCATATTCTTTGACATTTGCTTGAGTTATTTCATTTAATGCTTTTTTTATTTTCGGAATTGATAAGTCTTTATCAATTTTTGATAAATTAATTGCAATATCTAAATTAGTTTTTAATATAAACTCCTCTTTTTTATCAAAATCACTTATTTTCAATATCTCCAATGATTCTCTAGAAAATTTAATAGATTCTTCGTAGTTACCAATATGTTTACTAAAATATGCCTGATTCCTCAATGCATGCCAATAATCATTTGAATCAGGATTAGAAAATTTTAAAGCTCTAGATGAATAACGTTTAATCTTTTTAAAATTTTTAGGGTCATAATCAATTAAGCTGATTGCAAAATTGTTATATGCAAATCTTAAAACTTTATATTCATTTTCATCCAATAAATCTTCTTGCATAGTTATCCTTTTTTCCTCCCATTTTAAAGATTCTTTTCCTTTCCCATCTAATCTGAGTGCATTTGCATATTCAGAACAGGCTAATGCATATCCATGCCTTTCTCCCCAATTTTTCTTAATAATTTCAAGCATTTTTTTGGATTCTTTTAGCATGTCTTTGTAATTACCTGTTTCTTTAAAGAATTGAATCTTAAAGTCAATGAATTTTCTTATAAAATTATTAAAGGTTTTTGAGGTAAATCTCTTTGAAAAATAGGAATTAATATCATCAAAATACTTATGAGCTAAATCCTTGTGATCCTTTATAAATACGTCTCTGCAATATATACTTAAAATCAACATCTTAAGCTCAATTTCTTGTCTTATATTATTTTTACTTGATTCAAAAATATGGATATATTCATTGAATAATTTAATAGAATCGTCGTATTTATATAATCTGTTGGATAAGAAAGTAATGAATGAATGAATGAACTCGAACAGGAGATCTAGATTGTCAAAATTGGTTACTTTTTCCTTTAAGAATACATATTCACTCTCTATTTCTTTAATCTTAGGCTCTGGATATTTATCAGACCACGAATTATTGGACTTGGATCTAATAAAATCTAATTTTTGATTTAATTTTAATATATGAATTTTCAAAGAAAAATATTCAAATTCAGTATTATCCTTTAAATCACTCAATAATTCATCATATGCTTTAAAAATCTCCCATCTTTGTTTAAAATCACTAATTAAATTTAGTCGTATTTCAAATGATACTTTTGGCGAAAAATATAATTCATTAATTTTATCAATTAAGTGTTTATATTCGTTATTATTTAATCTAGATGGATCATAAAAAAGACATGATATTAAGATTATAAAATGTTCAAAATCATCCTGAGAAATAATCTTAAGTTTCTTTTTATTTTCAACTGATTCATCATTTATATGAATTTTATTAATTTCATTTTTAGCTAATTCACTGTCAGTGTCCGGATCAGACACAACAGAAAGCACATTTAAAATAAATGAAATGTTTTTAAGCTCCTTACTCTCTAAAAAATCAGAGAAAGCTCTTATTTTATTAAACTCTCTTTTAGTAATTAGTCTTATAGATATTTCAATGATTAATTTCTGTAGTTGCTTCTTATACTTATTACTAGCAATTAAAGTTGCTAATCTTCTTGCAACTTTTAATAACTCCTCTACAGAAAAGCTATCAGGACTTTCAATTATCTCGTCTTGAAGAGCAACATATCTTTTATTATACTCTATAACAATTTGCTTATCACCCTTCTCTTTTTTAGAAATTTTAAAATAAGATTTTATGGCACTTACTATTCTTTTGTCTTCAAACTTATACATGTTGTCCTCTGCAGATAAATCCTCAAGCAAACCATCATTAACCGCTTTTTCTAAAAAGGATAATATGTCTAAGAGTTCAAACCCCCAAACACTTGCAAGAATTTCAGCGTCAAACCTATTACCTATAATTGCAGCACTTTCTAGAAGTCTTTGCCATTTTTCTTCATAAGTATCAAAAATAGAATGATAATATCTATCTACTTCATCATTATTTGGAAGATCATCTTCACTCAATGTTCTAGTCAATAAATAACCATCCGGAGAATATTTTAAAGTTTCATCTTCTATCCAGCCTTCAATTGTTTTTCTGACATACAGTGGGGTTAAAAACGAATATTCATTATTTCTATTTTCTAGCTCTTTAGTGTTAAATAAGATATTTAGCTGATTCAATGAATAAGATTGTATTCTAAATGAATTTCTTTTTTCATCATCAATAATTTCTTGATCGCTTAAATACTTTACAAAATCTTTTAAATTAACACATTTTTTGAAATTATAAAGATCTTCAACTTCAAATTTAAAATCCTCATTTTCATTAATATCTTCTAAATCTTTTCTCAATTTAAGATAGCTAACTCCTCTATATTCTTCATTATTTCCATTTCTAAGAGTTAAAACAATGCAAATACTTTTTCTGAGGAATTCATTATTATTAATAATTTCAATAAAATGTTTTAAAAATGAATAAGTTTCAGGATCAATCCAATGTAAATCCTCTAATACAAACACCATTTTCTTATCTACGATCTCAAGTTTATCAACTATTTCAATACAGGTTTCGGTCATCGACTTTTGCTGATCCCTTTCAAAGTCTGTAACAATATCGGTATTAACTCCAACTGTTCCTGCTAATGCTATCGTTGAATCTTTCATTTGTTCAACACTATCTCCTCTGTTTGAAAATTCAACAATTTTTAAAAGATCTCCAAATGCTTCCAAGAAAGGTTCAAATGAAACGGCCCCTTCATCCTGAACTTCATCACAATCTCCGTAGTAATAGTCCCAATTTGGATTTTTGATAAATTTCTTTTTTGCTTGATTTAAACTTACAGTTTTTCCAACCCCCATTGGAGCAGATAAAATCATAACGTTCAAGCTGTCATCATCCATACTATCTTTGATCTTTTGATAAATCATTGTATTTGGATCTAAAACTTTATCAATATAAATATCTTCTTCAATCAAACTTTGTTCACTTGAAATCAGTTCTTTTTTAATATTAATTTTTTGAATTCTTTTGTCAATCAGCTCATAAGCAATTGCCAAAGTAAATGCAATTCCAAAACCATTAAGAAGGTTTAAATAGGTAAGGTCAGATAAAATAAATATGTTTAAAAACAGTAATGAAATAATTGCCATAATCATCCCAATAGTTGCTTGTAATTTCAAGTTCTTATGAATTGAATTTGCGGTAAACCTATAATATGATTTAGAAAGCAACCATGATATTGTAAATGTTACTAATATTAGTAATATATGTTCAGTTCTTGGAATTGACTCGAATTTTATAATGTAAAAAATAAAAATTGGAAAATAGGTGGCATATAATGAGGTATTAAAAAATAGTCTATATCCCTTTATTGTATGGAATCCATCTAAATCAAGTCTATTTACCATAATTAGGTTTAAAAGAGTTGGGAATAAACTCATACCAAGTGTTAAAGATATTAACCACATTCTAGAGCTTGCCTCTCTAAAATCTCCTTCAGGGTTTGGTATTAAATTAGATACGGCATAAATCATAGCAAAGGAAAATATTAATGGTATGATAAAGCAAATAAAAACTTGACTTATTTTGTTAATAACGAGATTAAAGATTTTTTTTCTTTTGGCAGACCTTTCAATTTTATCTACAAGTATTTTTCTAATCTTTTTATATTGATCAATAAAAGATATTATTGAAATTAGAAGTAATGATTCAAGCAATAAAAGTAAAATACTAATGATAGGAAAATCTCTCTTATCGTGATTAAATCCTCTTGTAAAGATAGATTGTGAAAATCCAGAATCTTGCGAATATGCATAAAATGAAGATTGTACATACCAAATTTTATTATTGATGACATCAAGATCATTCATTTCAAAAATTCCAATTTTATTAACGTTTAGCTTTTCTGAAATAGTATCTAAAAAACTCTGATCAATATTTCCATTAATTAGTGCATTGGCATTGTCAGAGCCTATTATTGATTCTATTTCATGTTTAGGAATAATATAATGAGTAGTATTTTCAATAATTATTTGATTTGCTATTTCGAACATTTCATCATCACAGTTTTCTCTAACTATTATAGAATGGATTTTGGATTGTCCTAATGGTCCTTTTTGAAAATCAATTTCTTTAGTCAATAAAAGTTCATTTATTGCATCATCATAAGCATATTCAATTGGATCATCAGCAAAACCCATGTAAGGAGGAAAGCCACTAAATAAATCAAATAACTGAATCTTGTGATTCATATTCAGTTCATTTGCAGAAAGTGTTAAATCAATTTTATCTTTAAATTTTTTAGCAAATTTATTTGTACTATCATATTTTAGAATTGAATCACAATATGATTTGGATAGATTTAAATACAACTTACTGTTGGAAGTTTTTCTTGAAATATAATCTAGGGATTTAACATGTTTCTTAAACTGATCTATTTTAACAGAATCAGAAACAACATTCGACGAGTAAGTATTGACAAAAAATAATGATATTAAAACTGCTATTAATAACTTAAATAAATTTGACATTTTTAGATAATTAATTATATTTTTAAATATATAAAATATTGAATGAAAAACATATTTAAAACATTATATATCCACGGGTTAGACAGTAGTCCAAAAAAAAATAAAATCAACATAATTAAAAAAAACTCAACTGATTACTCATTTCATTTAGATTATAGAAATGAACCAAACACTTTTAAAATATTATCAAACTGTATAAAAGAAAATAATATAAATAGCGTGATTGGAAGTAGTTTTGGAGGAATGCTTGGTTATTGGCTATCTAAAAAACATAAAATTCCATCATTGTTATTTAATCCTGCTTTACATATTAGCACAGATACAATTTACTACGAAGTGAGCAATAATAAAAGCCCTTTTACAATGGTTGTTATTGGAAAAAATGATGAAATAGTCAACCCTATCGAGACTAAGAATATACTTAAAGAATCAAATGATAATATAAAAATAATTGAATGTGATATAGGTCATAAAATTGATCTAATTACATTCCAAACTCAAGTTGATTGTTTCTATAAATTATTAAATAACACTAAATCATGAAAATAATTTACATAGATATGGATGGAGTAATTTCGGACTTTAAAAAAGCAAAAAATAATCACCCTTTGTCCAAACACACTCCTTTCAAAGGTAGACCAGACAAAATAGTAGATATCTACAAAGATTTAGAACCAATAGAAGGGTCTATAAAATCTGTAAATAAATTATTTGATGATACTAGATATGAAATCTATTTTTTATCTACACCTCCATGGGATAATCCACAAGCATGGACTCACAAAAGATTATGGATAGAAAAATATTTTGGAAAAAAAAGCAGAAACAGACTATTACTTTCTACTAGAAAAGACTTACATATAGGTGATTATTTGATAGATGATTCAAAATTTAGGGGTCAGCCAAAATTTAAGGGTAAATGGATAGAATTTGGATCAATAGAATATCCAAATTGGAAAAGTGTGTTAGATTATTTAGATGTAAATTAAAATTATTTCTTTTTAATTAATACTTTTTTATATCTAAGCTGAATAATATCTATTAGTATTAAAATAAAAATTGTAAAATAAAATGTTGTTTTACTCATAGGTAAAACAGGGTTTTTAAACACATAGATATGTGCTAAATGAGCTCCTTCAGTTAAAAGCATCACACCTACAATAAATAAAATAAAAAGACCTAATACTTCAAACATTCTATTCTTTTTTAAAAATTCAGTAACCCCGTTGGCCATTTTAATCATAATTAAACCACCCGTTAAAATTGCTATAATCATTAAGGCTAAACTATCCGTAAGTGCAATTGCTGCAAGTATTGAATCAAATGAAAAAACTAGATTCATTAATACAATTGAAAAAATAACTGAATTAACCGACTTTAAGTTGTTATTTTTCAAATTAACTTTTTCCAAAGTAAGCATATGAATTATTTCAGAAGTAGATGTATATATAATAAATATCCCACCTACTAAAACAATTAAACTATGTAAATTAAATTTTCCAGAAATTACCAAGGTTTCAAATTCAAACAAAACTTCTTGAAAATAAGCTATCATTTGAACTAATACGAATAATAAAACAATTCTTAATAGCACAGCAATAGTAATGCCTATTTTTCTAACATAACTTTGCTTGTCTAATGGTGCTCTTTTTGACTCTAAAGCTATATAAAGTAAATTATCAATGCCTAACACAGATTGTAAAACAATAAGCATTAAAAGAGTAATTATATTTGCGTAACTAATTATGTCCATTTTTTCTTATTAAAAAGATTTACCTATGCCGATAAACCCAGCAATACTATCATCATCATAATCCAATGAGTAAGTATCAACTCCAATTGCAATGGATGTCTTTTTGAAAGCAAATTCTAGTCCAATATTTGCATTTACAATTGTACTAGAATTTTTATCTACTTCATAATAATCAAATGATGATGTAAACATGGCACCCATTGGAGTATATTCACCTGAGTATGACTGATATTCTACACTAGTAACAAGAGCCACCCCACCACCAAAAAAAGCAGATAGCACAAAGTTGGGAGTTTTTAAAGTTTTAAAGCTGTATCCAATATTCAATAAAGTTGCAGATGATGAGTTATCAAAATCAGTATAATTGAGATTGGTAGTATATCCATCATTTGCTGGGACATAAAAACCTTCCTCACCATTTGGTTTTTCTTTATTTCCCCATGCACCAAAATTTGATCTAATATCAAAATAAAACCCATTCCTGTTTAATCTAAAACCAATAGGTAAATTTTCATCAATACCAGCAATTATGTGTGAAGAACCAGTATACCAATTTCGATCAATTTTCTTTTGAGTTTTTATTTCTTTATTTATAATCTTAGTTTCTGCTTGACTTATAATTGAATTAACAAGACTATCGTTTATTGACATAATATCATCTTGAGAAAAAGATATCGTAGAAATCAATAATATTAAAATTTTTATTTTGTCCATATGTATAATAATTTTGATAACAAATTACTAAAATTTACAACAAAATAAAAAGATTATTATTATAACAATTAACATAGTTTTAATTAAATATTTTATCAATATACTTTATCTTTACAACTATTTTTTGCGTACGTGGCGGAATTGGTAGACGCGTTAGGTTGAGGGCCTAATGACTTTTTTAGTTGTGGAAGTTCGAGTCTTCTCGTACGCACCAGATTAAAACTTATGAAAAAAAGTATTTCAATTATTGGCTCAGGTTTTTCTTCCTTGTCTGCTGCATGTTATCTTGCAAAAATGGGTCATAACGTCCAGGTTTTTGAAAAAAATAATGAATTTGGTGGCAGAGCTAGACAATTTAAAGAAAATGGTTTTACTTTTGATATGGGCCCTAGCTGGTATTGGATGCCAGATGTATTTGAAAGATTTTTTAAAGATTTTGATTTTCAAGCAAAAGATTTTTACACACTAAAAAAGTTAAACCCTGCTTATCATGTGTATTTTGGTAAAAATGATTTCATAGCAATTCCAGATTCTCTAGATAAGATTTATCAAGTTTTCGAAAACGAAGAAAAAGGAAGTTCAGTAAAACTTAAAAAGTTTATATCTAGCGCAAAAGATAATTATAAGATAGCTGTAACTGATATGCTATACAAAATGCCTGGCCTATCTCCATTAGAATTGATATCTTTTGATACTATTAGACGCGTTGGTTATTTCTTTAGCAATATAAAAAAGGAAGTACATAAAGACTTTGAAAATCCTAAACTTAGATCGATTTTAGAGTTTCCAGTTTTATTTTTGGGTGCTGAATCATCAAATACTCCAGCTTTTTATAATTTCATGAATTATGCAGATTTTGGTTTGGGTACTTGGCAACCAACAAATGGATTTTATGATGTTGTAAATGCTATGATTAGCATCGGAGAGTCACTTGGGGTGAAATATCATAACAATTCTAATATAGATAAGATAATAACTCATAAAAGTCATGCAACTGGAATTAAGGTTAATGGTAAAGTAATAAATTCAGATATAATATTGTCAGGAGCAGATTATAATCATACTGAGAAACTTCTTCCTGAAAATTTAAGACAATATTCTGAAAAGTATTGGTCAAAAAGAGTTCTAGCTCCATCATCGCTATTATTTTATCTTGGTTTTGATAAAAAATTAAATAATCTGGCTCATCATAACCTGTTTTTTGACACTGACTTCAATTTACACTCTAAAGAAATCTATAAAGATCCGAAATGGCCGTCTGAGCCTTTGTTTTATGCTAACTTTACTTCAATAACCAATGAACATACGGCACCTAAAGGGTGTGAAAATGGTTTTATTTTAATTCCTTTAGCACCAGGATTAAAAGACACTCAAGAACTTAGAGATAAATATTTTGATATAGTTGTGGATAGAATTGAGTCAATAACTGAGCAAAAAATCAAAGAGAGCATTATTTATAAGAAATCTTTTTGTGTGAGTGATTTTATTGATGAATACAATTCATATAAAGGAAATGCTTATGGATTAGCAAATACGCTGCTCCAAACTTCATTTTTAAGACCTAAACTAAAAAGTAAATTAGTTAAAAACATGTATTTTACAGGTCAATTATCTGTGCCTGGCCCTGGAGTTCCACCAGCAATAGTTTCAGGAAAACTTGTTGCTGAATTGATAAATAATAAATAAATTGTATTAGCTTTAACCTAAATTAATTTTTTTATGAAAAGTATTTTTGATGATGTTTCTAATGATTGCAGCAAAATTGTAACTAAAACCTACAGTACTTCATTTTCTTTAGCTACAAAAATGTTGTCTAAGAAAATACGTCAACACATTTACAATATTTACGGATTTGTTAGGTTTGCAGATGAAATTGTAGATTCTTTTCATGATTACAACAAGGAAATATTATTTAAAGATTTCTCGTCAGATTTAGAAAAATCTCTGAAAAATAAAATTCATTTAAATCCAATCTTAAATTCTTTTCAAGCCACTTACCACAAGTTTAACATAGATAAAGATCTTGTTGATTCTTTTATGAGTAGTATGAAGAAAGATTTATACAAAACAAAGTATATGTCTAATCAAGAATACGAGGATTATATATACGGTTCTGCAGATGTAGTTGGACTAATGTGTTTAAAAGTATTTGTAAATGGAAATGCAAAAAAATATGAAGAATTAAAATCTTTTGCTATGAGGCTTGGTTCTGCATTTCAAAAAGTTAATTTTTTAAGAGATTTGAAAGATGATTTCGAAGTCTTAAACAGAACATACTTTCCAAATACTGATTTAAACCAACTAGATGAAGAATCAAAAATTAAAATTATTGGCGAAATTGAAGAAGATTTTAAAGAAGGATTAAATGGAATAAAAAAACTACCAATTGAAGCTAAATTTGGTGTTTTCATGGCATATAGATATTATAGTCAATTATTAAAAAAATTAAAAAAAACCCCCGCATTAGATATTAAAAATACTAGAATTAGAGTACCTAATTACAAAAAGATTGAACTACTCACTAGAAGTTATGTTAAATACCAACTTAATCTATTATAAACTATTATGAATATACTTTTTTGGCTAATTACATTTTTTGTCACATTTTTTATTATGGAATTTATGGCATGGTTTACTCATAAATACATAATGCACGGTTTCCTTTGGAGTGTACACAAAGACCATCATCATAAAAATCATGATAGTTGGTTTGAAAGAAACGATCTTTTCTTTATTTTCTATGCCGTAGTTAGTATGAGCTGTTTCTACCTTTGGAGTTATGAAGGATTTTGGTATGGCTTACCAATTGGATTTGGAATAATGGCATACGGTGCATCTTATTTTATAGTGCATGATATTTTTATACATCAAAGATTTAAACTTTTCAGAAAAGCTAACAATTGGTATGCTAAAGGAGTTAGAAGAGCACATAAAATACATCACAAAAATATTGGCAAGGACAAAGGTGAATGTTTTGGAATGTTAGTTGTTCCACTAAAATATTTTAAATAATAGTAATGTGAAATATGATTTTATTATTGCTGGGGCAGGTTGTTCAGGGTTGAGTCTCTTGTATAAAATACTACAAACTCCATCCTTACAAAATAAATCTATTCTAGTTATTGATAAAGATCAGAAAAAA
>Ga0233438_10005424_pt1 | contig 10718 bp, 10 predicted proteins | sample SI_123_September_FD_182720 | JGI IMG/M metagenome (GOLD analysis project Ga0233438, IMG submission 182720) | Seawater microbial communities from Saanich Inlet, British Columbia, Canada - SI_123_September2016_10_MG | ecosystem: Environmental > Aquatic > Marine > Inlet | place: Canada: British... | reverse complement strand
AAACCTTGTTCTAACAACAGGCCATTGCTTCTGACAAAAAACTCACTTCCTAAGGGCTGAGCTCCATATGACATTTTAAGACCATCATGGGCAATAAACTCTTCAATTACATTTGTGAAAGAAACAGGGATGTAGAGAATTCTTGTACAGATTTGTTTAAAAACAAATTTGAGTCTAGGAGTAATCTTAGAAGTATATACTAACAGCATTATATTAAGCGTTCATTGGCAAAACTAAAATAGGTCTTTTCTGCGACAATTATATGATCTAAGACTTTAATATCTAAACTTTCTGCTGCCAATTTGAATTTTTCCGTTAATTGGGTATCCGATTTACTTGGTATGAGTGACCCAGAGGGATGGTTGTGTGCCAAAATAATAGCTATAGCAGAATGCTCTAGTGCTTTGAACTTCATTAATTGAGTGATTGACAATTTACCTACGTTTTGCAAATCGTGATCGACACTTGCTAAGATTCGTTTGGATAAATCTACTGCCGTTTCATCTACCGATCCAGAGCCAATTAAAATCGCTATTAATTCTGCATTGCTTAAAGAACGAGGGCCTTTATCTCTTAATTTTTACGGGGACGGTCGTCATGAGACCAATTTTTTATGGAGAATGATTTGGGGGACATTGTCATAAATTTTGAAGTTATTTTTTTTATTTAAGAGGTCAACTTAAGTCAGAAACCTTCGTTTTAAGAGTTTCAAAATCCAAGTTACCATAACTTCCAGAGCTCATAAGTAACACTGTTTTTTGAGCAAACTCCAAGGAAGTTATATAGTTTTTAAAACGTGTAGGATCTGTAAAAACAATCAAGTCCTCACGCTCAAAAGCAGTTTCTATTTGAGTTTCGCTGACCGAATCTAATTTTTTTATTTCAACGGCCTGTGGCGAATAAAACACCACTGCTGTATCTGCAGCATCTAAAGTTCCCTTATACTGTTCTAGAAATATAGTATTTAAACTACTATAGGTATGTAATTCTAAACAAGCAACAAGAGGGCGGTTTGGATATTGGGATTTAACAGCTTCTGTAGTCGCTTTAACCTTACTTGGAGAGTGTGCAAAATCTTTATACACCACACAACTCGTATTTTCTGCTACTTTTTCTAAGCGTTTACTCGCCCCTGAAAAACTAGAAATTGCTTCGTAAAAATCATCCTGATCAACCCCCATTTGTTGGCAAATCCACTTTGAACCTGCAAGATTATTTAAGTTATGGGCTCCAAAAACTTCGAGCGGAAGAGGACCTTCTTCTGTGTCTAAATAGGTGACCCCTTCTTCAATGATATGCTCAGGAGTTTGATACGGAAATTTACGAATTTGATTCTCGCTGTCTTCAACAATTGATTTCACATGAGGATCCTCGGTATTGTAAGAAATACTCCCTCCAACTGTGATACTATCTACAAAAATTTTAAACTGATCTAGGTAATTTTCAAAAGTTGGAAACACGTTGATATGATCCCATGCAATGCCACTTAAGAGTGCGATATTCGGTTGGTATAAATGAAATTTTGGGCGGCGATCAATTGGAGAACTTAAATATTCATCGCCCTCAAGAACCATAAAATCGGCATCATCGGTAAGTTTTACCATCACATCAAACCCTTCCAACTGCGCACCTACCATATAATCAACTTCGATATCATGGTAATTTAAAACGTGTAATATCATCGCTGTGATGGTTGTTTTTCCATGACTTCCGCCTATCACCACGCGTGTTTTATGTTTCGATTGTTCGTATAAAAACTCAGGATATGAATATATTTTCAGTCCTAATTCTTGTGCTTTCAAGAGTTCAGGATTGTCCTGCTTAGCATGCATTCCAAGGACCACTGCATCTAAATTTTTAGTAATTTTTTCAGAGAACCATCCAAAACTAGTTGGCAACAGTCCAGCAGCGTTTAATCGCGATTTAGAAGGCTCAAAAATAGTGTCATCACTTCCTGTAACTTGCATTCCTTTATGGTGAAGTGCCAACGCTAAATTATGCATCGCAGCACCTCCAATTGCAATAAAATGTACATTCATAGTATAAGTTTATGAAAGGTAAATATACGTAATGAGCTTAGATTTCTTTAAGGCTTTAACAATAAAATTAATTGCTTTTCTTCCAATGCAGATTTGAAATCAGGTTTGATTGAAAGTGCTTTTTCAATGGAGTTAAGTGCCTCGGGGGAATTTTTTTGAAGTTTAAATAACTGGGCTTGAAGCACATATGCAACCTCTAAAGGTTCGTTATCTTTAGAGGAAAAATCATCTATATAAACTTGGAGATAATGGTGTCCTAAAGAAAGTTGTGTGTTATGAACAACACAGGCATTAGCAACAAGAAAATGCAACGAATTATAGTGTGTATTTATATACGTTTCCTTTGATTCATCCGATTGAAAAAAAGCTAATTCCTCTAGGCTTTCCAACCCTTTTTTATAATACGTTTTTGCTAAATCCTCTTGGTTTGAGTTTTCATAAATATATGCTTTGGCAAAATATCCATTAAGCTTGGAAAACTGTTCTAATTCACTGGCATAAACTAATGCCTTGTTGTAACTCCCTCCTAAAAACCCAGGTAATTGAGTGTATAATTCTACCATTGCCCAGCGAACCTCCATGTGAGTGGGATCTAATTCTGCCGCTTTAAAAAATGACATTTTTACTTTAGAGATTAATCCGACTGCCTTTAATTTTGAGCCCTCTTTTGCTAGTTTCCCCAAAACGCCTCCGTACTTATAATGATATGTAGCATTCTCAGGAGCTAAATCGCAAAGCTGTTCGTAATACGCAGCTGCTTTGTCCCAATTGCTTTGAAAACCATAGGCATCTCCCATCAATTCTAACAGTAGCAAATCTTGAGAAGATTTAGATAAATAAACCTCTAACTTTTGAACCGCTTGGGTGTAGTTTTTAGCTTCAAATAAGGAGTCAATTTCTTTGGTATAGTTTTGACCTATTAAGAAACATGGGCATAACAAAATTAGTAAGAGTTTTTGCATGCCTTTAGTCTTTTAACGGTTTAACATCGCCCACAAACTATCTTTGAGTTGAATAATTCCTGTTTGGGCTACCGATGAAATAAACAAATAATCGATGGGCAATTCAGCATCCAGCTCTTGGGTAAGTTCCGTCTTTAGTTCTTCATCCAGCATATCACTTTTAGAGATAGCAATCAGACGATCCTTGTCGAGCATCTCTGGATTATAACGACGCAATTCATCCAGTAAAATATCATATTGTTTTCTGATATCGTCCGCATCTGCAGGAATCAAAAACAATAAAATAGAGTTTCTTTCGATATGACGTAAAAAATAATGTCCCAAACCTTTTCCTTCTGCAGCACCTTCAATAATTCCTGGGATATCAGCCATCACAAAGGATTGGTAATCGCGGTATTCTACAATCCCTAAATTTGGTTTTAAAGTCGTAAACTCATAATCGGCAATCTTTGGTTTTGCAGATGTAACTACGGAAAGCAATGTTGATTTACCTGCATTTGGAAATCCAACCAACCCAACATCTGCTAAGATTTTGAGTTCGAGAGTCACATATTTTTCTTCCATTGGAAGTCCAGGTTGTGCATAGCGTGGAGTTTGGTTTGTTGAAGATCTAAAATGCCAATTTCCTAAACCGCCTTTACCTCCTTCACAAAGAATAACTTCTTCATGGTTTTCAGTAATTTCAAAAAGAATTTCATTCGTATCTGTATCTCTAAGAACCGTTCCTAAAGGCACATCAATATACACATCTTCTCCGTCTGCTCCCGTACTACGACTTTTACTACCGCTACCTCCGTGACCAGCCCTAAAGTGGCGTTTAAATTTCAAGTGGTGTAAGGTCCAAAGATGTTCATTTCCACGAACAATCACATGGCCTCCACGACCCCCATCACCCCCATCGGGACCTCCTTTTGTGATGAATTTCTCACGATGAAGGTGTACAGATCCCTTTCCTCCGTTTCCAGAGCAAGCAAACATTTTTACATAATCTACAAAATTACCTTCAGTCATCTAATGAGTTTTATGTTACAGCGTATTAATTACTGTATTCAATCGGACCGTAATATCTTCTACTGATCCAACGCCATCCACGCCAAAATACTTATTCTTTGCCGCATAATACGACTTTAATATAGCGGTTTCAGCGTAATATATTTTTATTCTATTTCTAACGACCGTTTCATTAGCATCATCTGGTCTTCCGCTAGTTTCACCCCTTTTTAGAAGGCGTTCAACCAAAACCTCATCGTCCACTTCCAAAGCAATCATAGCACTGATTTCAGTATTATAAGAACTTAAAAGCCTGTCTAAAGCTTCAGCCTGTAATACATTTCTGGGAAATCCATCAAAAATAAATCCTTTTGAATCTAAATTTTTAGCGACTTCTGCACTTAGCATATCAATCGTAACTTGATCTGGAACCAACTCGCCTTTATCCATAAAAGACTTGGCTAATGTTCCTAATTCGGTTTCATTTTTAATATTAAAACGAAACACATCTCCAGTTGAGATATGGATCAAACCATAGGTCTCTTTTAAAAAAGCGGCTTGTGTTCCTTTACCAGCGCCCGGAGGGCCAAATAATACTAGATTTTTCATTTTTATTCAATCTTTTAAAATACGGACTACAAAATTGGGTCATTCTTTGTAACTAAAATCAAGCTACAAAGATAATCAATTGTTAAGGTTTTGATTCGTTTTGATGCCCGATTTTAGTGTTCGATTTCATTTTTAAGTGTATTTTTGTAATGTATTTATAAATTCATTCAAGAAAATCTTAAAATGGAGTATTTCTCGTCAAACTTCAAACTTGGTATTTTAGGTGGAGGTCAGCTCGGAAAAATGTTACTTTACACAACCCGAAAATTTGACATTTATACCTGTGTTTTAGACCCCAGTCCAGAAGCTCCTAGCAAACTTGCCTGTAATGAATTCTTTGAAGGAGATTTAATGGATTATGACACCGTTTATAATTTCGGAAAAAAAGTAAATACCCTCACCATTGAAATTGAAAATGTCAATGTCAATGCCCTCAAAGCACTCGAAAAAGAAGGCATAACTGTATTTCCTTCTTCAAAGACGTTAGAAACCATCCAAAATAAAGCAAAACAAAAATTGTTTTATGTCGATCATAATTTACCCACAGCAGCTTTCAATAGGTTTTCCTACACCAATGAAATTTACACCGCCATTGAGCACAGCAGTATTGCGTTTCCGTTTGTATGGAAAAGCGCTCAGTTTGGTTATGACGGCACGGGCGTGAAAATCGTACGCACCATTACAGATTTAAAAGACTTGCCAAATGTGGAGTGCATTACCGAAGATCTTGTACCTTTTAAAAGTGAATTGGCAGTGATTGTCGCGAGGAATGAAAAAGGAGATGTAAAAGTGTATCCTGTTGTAGAAATGGAGTTTCATCCAGAGGCAAATCAAGTCGAATATGTATTATGCCCCGCAAGAATCTCAAAAGACATTGCAAAGAAAGCAGAATTAATTGCACTAAAAACATCCGCTGCATTTGAACACGTGGGACTTTTAGCCGTTGAACTGTTTCTTACACAAGACGATGAAATCCTAATCAACGAAGTTGCTCCTAGACCTCATAATTCAGGACACCAAACCATAGAAGCAAGTTATACCTCCCAATTCGAACAACACATCAGAGCGATTTTGGGCTTACCAATGGGCAGTACCGAAAACAAACTAAGTGGCGTAATGGTTAATTTAGTAGGCGCTGAAAATAACACAGGTGAAGTCATTTATAAAAACATAGAAAAATTAATGGAGATGGAGGGTGTGACGCCACACATCTATGGAAAGAAACAAACACGTCCCTTTCGCAAAATGGGACATGTAACCATCGTTAATTCTAATATCGATACTGCACGTACAATCGCCCAAAAAGTAAAACAAACAATCAAAGTAATAAGTAAATAATATGGCACAAGTAGGAATCATTATGGGAAGTGACAGCGACATGCCTGTCATGAAAGAAGCAATTTCAATTCTAGAAGGATTTGACATCCAATTCGAAGTGGATATCGTATCTGCACACCGAACCCCTGAAAAGTTATTTGAATATGGATCAAAAGCACATCAACGTGGATTGAAAGTCATCATTGCCGGAGCAGGAGGTGCTGCACATTTACCTGGAATGATTGCCTCTTTAAGTCCTTTACCAGTTATTGGAGTCCCTGTAAAATCTAGCAACTCTATTGACGGATGGGACTCTATATTATCCATCTTACAAATGCCTGGAGGAGTTCCTGTGGCGACCGTTGCTTTAAATGGTGCTAAAAATGCAGGCATCTTAGCAGCACAAATTATTGGTGCTTCTGACAGCTGTGTTTTAGATAAAATATTGGTTTATAAAGAAGGAATGAAAGCTAAAGTCATGGAGGCATCTAAAAATATTAACCCCTAAGTTTTCCCTAAATAACCCCTATGAACGTACTCGATACGCGTTTTGAAACGCCTTACAATACCGCACCTTTTTCAAAAATTAAAACAGAGACCTTTTTACCTGCATTTGAAAAAGCGATTGAAAGTGCCAAAATTGAAATTAGTCAGATTGTTGAAAATAAAGCAACCCCTTCATTTGAAAATACAATTGAAGCCTTAGAATATACAGCAGAGCAACTCGATCGTATTTCTAGTATTTTCTTTAATTTGAATGCCGCAGAAACCAATGAAGAAATTCAAAAAATAGCGCAGGAAGTATCCCCGTTGCTAACTGAATTTTCAAATGATGTGGCTTTAAACACAGCGCTTTTTGAACGCGTTAAATCCGTTTACAACAACAAAGAATCACTTTCATTAACAGTAGAACAGAAAACACTTTTAGATAAAAAATATAAAGGATTTTCTAGAAATGGTGCCAACCTCAACTCCAAACAAAAAGAGCTATTACGTGCTATTGACAAAGAGCAAAGCCAGCTGAAACTTACCTTCGGAGAAAACATTTTAGCTGAAACGAACCGGTATGAACTTCTCATTTCCAAACAGTCAGATTTAGATGGACTGCCAGAAGGTGCCATTGAAGCTGCCAAACAACTTGCGGATGAAAAGAACAAAAAAGGCTGGTTGATTACTCTTGACTATCCGAGCTATATACCGTTTATGACTTATGCAAAAAATAGAGCCTTACGAAAAAAACTTGCCCTGGCATTTGGACAAAAAGGGTTTCAAAATGATGCTTTAGACAATCAAGCCATTGTATTAAAAATTGCGCAGTTACGTTACAAAAGAGCACAACTTCTTGGTTACCAAACACATTCTCATTTTGTATTGGAAGAACGAATGGCTAAAACACCTGAAACCGTACGCACTTTTTTAGAAGACCTCTTGGAAAAAGCACTGCCAGCTGCCAAAAAAGAATTTGATGAACTGGAGCGTTTTGCCAAAAAACTAGACGGTATTGAGCGTTTGGAAAAATGGGACAGTGCTTATTATTCTGAAAAGCTAAAACAGCAACGCTTCAATTTTGATGACGAACAATTAAAACCTTACTTTAAATTAGAAAATGTCATTGAAGGTGCTTTTGTGGTTGCCAAAAAATTATTTGGATTACAGTTTATTCAAACAGATGCAATTGACACCTATCACAACGAGGTAATGACCTACAAAGTTGAGGACTCAGAACATAACTTAGTAGCCATTTTTTACACAGATTTTTTTCCGAGAGCTGGCAAACGCAATGGTGCTTGGATGACCTCATTCAAATCTCAATATGTAAAAAACACAGTAAACGAAAGACCACACGTATCCATCGTTTGTAATTTCACAAAACCGACTGCGACAAAACCCTCTTTATTAACGTTTAACGAAGTGACCACACTTTTTCACGAGTTTGGACATGCCCTTCATGGAATGCTAGCAAACACCGTATATCCGAGTTTGTCGGGAACAAGTGTGGCATGGGACTTTGTAGAACTTCCAAGTCAAATTATGGAAAATTGGTGTTATGAGAAAGAAGCGTTAGCACTCTTTGCAAAGCATTACGAAACGGGTGAAATCATCCCTATGGATCTTATTGACAAAATAAAAGCAGCTTCTACTTTTCAACAAGGAATGCAAACACTTAGACAATTGAGTTTTGGATTATTGGACATGAGTTGGCACGGTATTAACCCAACTGAAATAACTGATGTAAAGCAGCATGAAACCGCTGCATTCCTAGAAACACAATTGTTTCCAGATGTCCCACAAAACTGTATGTCAACAGCATTTGCACACATATTTCAAGGGGGCTATTCATCAGGATATTACAGCTACAAATGGGCTGAGGTTTTGGATGCGGATGCGTTTGAGTATTTTAAAGAAAATAATCTTTTTGACCCACAAATTGCTACGGCTTTCAAAACACATATTTTAAGTAAAGGAGGCACACAAGACCCCTTAGAATTATATGTTAAATTTCGAGGGCAAAAACCAAAATCAGAAGCCTTATTAAAAAGATCCGGTCTTTTGAACTAGAGTCAAAATAACCACAAAAAGAAGAGCGAAAACAGGGATGGATTCTACCCAAAAAGAAGCGTAATATCGCCCCTGTTGTTTCTGGCTTTTAGCCAAAAGCACTGCCGATAGGACTCCAATAAAGCAGGCTGTTAAAAAGATATTATGACTGAATTTATGTTTAAAAAATTCTAACAAAATAGAATCCCCTAACAAAGCAAATCCTATAATCTTAGTGTTTTTAATTCCAATTTTTTGTGGAATGGTTGAAAGGTGAACTTGATCTTCGTCTAAATCGCGAATTTCAAAAGGAAGCATTAAAACAATAACGATAAATGTACGTTGTACCACTAAAATCCAATGATTCATATTGAGTGCTAGTTTAGATTCTAAAACAGGTAATACCACCGTTGTCATCGCCCAAACAACTGCAATAATATAAATTTTAACACCCCCTATTGACCTTAAGTTTTTCGGAGTCTTAACTCCCATAGGAATTGCATAGAAAAAAGTGATCAATCCTAAAAACACAAAGAGAATTTGACTGTTTTGCTGCAGTTGAAAAAATACAGACACAAACCCTATCAAACTCAAAACAGACACCAATTGAATGTATTTTAATCGAGTTGTAAGAGAGCGGTAATAAAACTTGGTAAAACCAAAATACTTGACAAAATTATAGCCAGCAACTGACGCACAAAAAGCAGCCGCATAAAAAATTATTGGAATATTTAATTCGAATTCATAAGCTGTTAAAACACAAAAAGAAAGCACTGCAAATGCAACATGCATACTACTATTTATATAAAAATCAAGGAAGCTCTTAAAACGAATCATAAAACAAAAATAAGTAAACTGTTAATAACCCTTTTATTTGTTTGATAACTTTAATTTTTAGAAAATTAAATCTTTATTAAATTCCTTAATTTTGCTATCTATTTATGAATCTTTCACGATGAAAACAGATGTATTTGCCGCAAGGCATATCGGACCAAAAGAAGCACACTGCAATGAGATGTTAAAGCTTGTTGGGTCAAATTCTATCGAAGAATTAATCAGTGAAACCGTTCCCGATAACATTCGACTCCAATCTCCCTTAAACTTAGAAGCGCCTTTAAGTGAGCAAGAATATATTGAACACATTCACCAGCTCGCCTCAAAAAACAAGGTCTATAAATCTTTTATTGGAATGGGCTACCACCCTTCCAATCTTCCAGCGGTTATTCAAAGAAATATTCTAGAAAATCCGGGATGGTACACGGCTTATACACCCTACCAAGCTGAGATTGCTCAAGGACGTTTAGAAGCATTGCTCAATTATCAAACCATGATTTCTGACTTGACAGGAATGGAGCTTGCCAATGCCTCATTATTAGACGAAAGTACGGCTGCTGCTGAAGCAATGGCACTCTTATTTGCAGTCCGTCCAAAAACGCAAGTAAAAGCGGGCACTGTAAAGTTTTTTATTTCGGATGAAGTGCTGCCACAAACACTTTCTGTCTTAAAAACACGTGCAACTCCGATTGGGATTGAACTTGTAGTAGGAGCTGTTAACAATTTCGATTTTTCAACAGATTTTTTGGCGCACTTCTTCAATATCCAGGAAAATCGGGGCTGATTATGGATTTGAATAACTTTATTTCTAAGTCGAACCAAAACGATATTAAAGTAGCGGTTGCTGCTGATATTCTTAGTTTAGTTGTTTTAGAAGCTCCCGGTAAAATGGGTGCAGATGTCGTAGTAGGCACTACCCAACGTTTTGGAATTCCGATGGGTTATGGTGGGCCGCATGCTGCCTATTTTGCAACAAAAGAACTCTACAAACGATTTATTCCCGGTAGAATTATTGGAGTCACTAAGGACATGGATGGCAATCGTGCTTTGCGAATGGCACTCCAAACACGCGAACAACATATCAAAAGAGATCGGGCAACTTCCAATATTTGTACTGCACAAGTATTATTGGCGGTAATGGCAGGAATGTATGCCGTATATCACGGGCCAAAAGGTCTGAAATATATTGCTAATAAAGTTCATTATACCGCCGTTGCTTTAGCGGAAGCTTTAGAAGGTTTAGGTTTTAAATTAGTACATCAGTCCTTTTTTGACACCATTCAAGTTCGTGTAACAGAGAATTCTAATCTCAAAACTAACGCAGAACAAAAAGAAGTTAATTTTTATTATCCAGATGCAACAACCGTTTCTATATCGATAAATGAAACAACAACGCTCTCGGATCTTAATTTGATTGTTTCCATTTTTA
>Ga0233438_10005421_pt1 | contig 10722 bp, 11 predicted proteins | sample SI_123_September_FD_182720 | JGI IMG/M metagenome (GOLD analysis project Ga0233438, IMG submission 182720) | Seawater microbial communities from Saanich Inlet, British Columbia, Canada - SI_123_September2016_10_MG | ecosystem: Environmental > Aquatic > Marine > Inlet | place: Canada: British... | reverse complement strand
AGCTAAAAAATATTTGGGTCATAAATACGTTTTACAAGGTAATATGGAACCTTGTAGATTATACTCAAAAGAATATATTAAAGAGTATGTAAATAGTACTTATAAACTAATGCAAAATGATGGTCATATTTTTAATTTAGGACATGGAATATTACCAGATGTGAGTGTAGATAATGCTAAATATTTTATAAATCAGTGTAAAAAAGTATCACATAAATAGTTAAAAAAATAGATTATTGTTAACTATATTTAATATAAAGGTATTTATATGAATGATAATATAAGTAAATCAAAAACTAATATAAAATTATCTAACAAATATAAAAACCCTCTAATATTTGGTCCAATAGCTTCAAGAAGATTTGGTATATCCTTAGGAATTGACTTATCACCTGATAGTAAACAGTGTAATTTTGACTGTTTATATTGTGAGTTAGAGGGAGCTAAGACTGTTGAATCAATGAGTAGTTATCCAAGTGTAGAAGATATAATTTTAAGTATTAAAAATGATATAAGTCAACATAAAAAAATAGATGTATTAACTATAACAGCAAATGGTGAACCTACACTATATCCAAAATTAGATCAATTAATTGATTCAATAAATCTTATTAAAGGTGATACAAAAACATTAATACTATCAAATGGTGCAAATATTTATGATAAAACCATTCAAAAAACTTTAACAAAAATAGATATTGTAAAATTATCATTAGATTGTGTATCTAATAAATGTTTTAAAAAACTAGATAGAATACATAAAAATATAGATACTTCTAAAATAGTAGATGGTATGATAGAATTTTCTAAGATACATAAAAACTCTTTTGTATTAGAAATACTATTTGTAAAAGATTTAAATGATAATAATGAAGAATTAGAACTATTATATAAAGCTATTAAGAAAATAAATCCACATAGAGTAGATATAGGTACTATTAATAGACCACCTGCATATAAAGTAAAGCCTATATCTTATGAAAAGTTAGATTATATAGCATCTTATTTTAAAGGTATGAATATAAATATAGTCTCTAAAAATAGTAAAAAAGCTATACAAGACTATAATCAAAATGAAATAATAGCACTATTACAAAGAAGACCATTAACTCTTGATGATATAAATAATCTATTTACAAAAAATAGTATAAAAATATTAAAAGATTTAGTATCTAAAAATATAGTATATATTTTAGATTCTGCAGGAGTTGAATTTTATAAAGTTAAATAAAACTGATAAATAATAAACAAAAGATACATATAACTTGACATATAAGTATCTTTTGATTATAATTCTATCTCATTTAATATTATTCCGGCATAGCTCAGCGGTAGAGTAGATGACTGTTAATCATTTGGTCCCTGGTTCGAATCCAGGTGCCGGAGCCATTATTAAATAAATACAACTAAATATTAGAACAACCTTATCATATAAATATAATCCGGCATAGCTCAGCGGTAGAGTAGATGACTGTTAATCATTTGGTCCTTGGTTCGAATCCAAGTGCCGGAGCCATTTTTTATAAATGTCCTGTCTTAACAAAAATAATTGTTTCATCTTTTACATATGGATAGTGTTGACTTAAATGAGGATTTCTTAGCCATGTATTTTTTTCATATTTACCATATTCATCAATAAAAGTTCCTTTTAATACATATATTTCTTCACCACCCCAATGTGTATGTTTAATAAATTTTTCATTATTAGGCCATTTTACTAAAGCAGTTTGATCAAATAGTGGCATTACTTTTAGATTACCTTGTCCATCAAACCATTGTGAAGAGTTAGTATCTATAATTATTTTACTTTTATCTTTAAAGTGATTAGTTTTTCTAAAAATTGTAGTTTTACTATTTGTTTTGATTAAAGATTCATCTTCTTTACTTAATCTTAGGTATGTACCTTTTTTAAATTTACCATATTCATTTATATATGTTCCATTTAAAACTAAAATCTCAACACTATTGATTTTAGTTTTTTTACTAAATTTTGATTTATCATTTATTTTTATTATTGCCGTTTCTTCATTCTTATATGATGAAAGTACTTTTTTATTTATATTTATATTTTTCAATATATTATTACTATTTTTTTATCATAATTACTATTCATCTTTTAATCCTTATTTTATAGTTATTTTTTAATTACGTCCTGCCATAACTCCACCATCTATATCCCAAATTGCACCTGTAACCCATGATGAGTTTTCAGATAATAAAAAGTTAATTGAAGCTGCAACATCTTTTACTTCACCAACTCTTCCTATAGGATGAAAATCATCAAATCCTTTTAATGTTTCATCAACTTTATCAGGTTCAATAAATGTTTCATATATTGTTGTTTTAACAACAGCTGGTGATACTGCATTTACTCTAATATTATATTCAGACAATTCCATTGCCATATGTTGAGTTAATGAGTGTAAACCAGCTTTTGCCATAGAGTAAGATGAAGATGGTGTAGCTTTTATTGCTTGTTTTGCCCACATAGAACCAATATTTACAATACTACCTTTTTTATATTTTTTCATATTTAATGAAATAGCTTTTGAAATGAAAAATATAGATTGGTTAATATCCATATATTTATTATAATCATTTACATTTTGTTCTAAAAATGCTTTAGGGTTAAAATAACCAGCTGAATTTACTAAATATTTGATATGACTTTTATTATTTTTAATCAATTTAATTAATGCTTCTACGTCTTTACTATCATATAAATCGCATTGTAAGATATCTATATTATTATTTAATATCTTTTTAGCATTTTCTAGTTTCTTTATATTTCTACCTGTAATAGTAACTGAAATACCATTTTGTACCAATTTTTTAGCTGTTTGAAAACCTATACCTAAACTTCCACCAACTATTAGAGCTTCTTTTGTTTTATTCATTTTACGAGTAAAAATATTCTTATATTAGAGATTTTGAAATTTTATAGTGAGAACTTCTTTGAATCTTTATTAAATATAAATAAAAATGATAGTGATCCTATAGTTAGAATTAATAAATTAATTGATTTATATTAAAAAACACTTAGAGAGTATAAACTATGTCTTTGTACTATTTTAGCATCTAATAATAATGATTTAGATATTGATACTAAATTATTAGTTAGAGACTTTTTTATTATATAGATAAATGGTTAGTTAAAAATCTAAAACTATCAAATAAAAATGAGTTAATTTCTAAAGTTATATTATCAAGTCTTAATAGATAGTAAAGATAATAGAGATTTTCTAAATTCTATAAGAGTTATTCTTAATTAATAAGAATAACTCTTGCAATTGTATTTTTTTTAAGTTATAATATTGCTGATTGAAAGATGATAGTGAGTTCCATATTTAGTTTTTTTATTTTAGACAGTAGTTTTAAGTGATAGCTAAGAGAATATTTCACTTTATATTTTCGACAACTTATGAAAATAAGTTTATTTATACAATAAAAGGAATTGCAATGGCAACGGTTAATGGAACAGTAAAATGGTTCAACAGTGAAAAAGGTTATGGATTTATCCAACAAGAAGATGGAAGTAGTGATGTATTCGTTCACTTTAGACAAATTAATAATACAGGGTATGGAAGAGTTTCTTTAGAAGAGGGACAAAAAGTATCTTTTGAAGTAGGTCAAGGTGAAAAAGGTCCACAAGCAGAGAACGTAACTGTTTTATAATAAATTTTTTAACTAAATTTTTCTAGGGGTAGTAGATTTTTATCTACTACCCCTTTTTTTATATCTACTTTATATTAAAATATATTTTTATTATTTATCCTGTTTTAGATATATCTATTCTTTTGAGTCTATTTTCTATATATATAAATCCAAATGGTATTTGAGCTGCTATAAATAGTTTGAAACTAAATATATTTTCAAACTTGTATTTAATAGCTGATACAACAAGTAATATAATAAATAGTATGAAAAGTATACCATGTCCCATGCCAGAGTATTTGACTAATATAGGATTATCTAATATATATTTTACAGGCATAGCTATAAAAACTAATAATAGATATGATATTCCTTCTATATAACTAACTAATCTAAATGTATTCATATAATTTTTAAACATAGTTTTTCCTTTTTTATTTTATAAAATCATATCTAAATAATATTAATATATATTTATAAAAAATTATATAATTTTTAAATCTTATTTGGTATTAATGAGGTACAATCTAACAAATATTTTAAATTTAGATTATAAAAGATATTATAGAAAAGGAATGATTTTTTATGAAACAGTATTTAGATTTAATGAGAGATATTTTAGATAAGGGTAATATAAAAGAAGATAGGACAAATACAGGTACATTAAGTATTTTTGGACATCAAATGAGATTTGATTTACAAAAAGGTTTTCCATTAGTTACTACTAAAAAATGTCATTTAAATTCAATAATACACGAGCTTTTATGGTTTTTAAAAGGTAATACTAATATAAAATATTTAAAAGATAATAATGTAAAAATATGGGATGAATGGGCTAATAAAGATGGTGACTTAGGTCCTGTTTATGGACATCAGTGGAGAAGTTGGAAAGATATTGATGGATCTAGTATAGATCAAATAAGTAATGTAATAGATCAAATCAAAAATAATCCAAATTCAAGAAGATTAATTGTAAGTGCTTGGAATGTAGCTGATTTAGATAAAATGGCTCTTGCACCTTGTCATGCCTTTTTTCAGTTTTATGTTTGTAATGGTAAATTATCTTGTCAATTATATCAAAGATCAGCAGATCTATTTTTAGGAGTACCTTTTAATATAGCTTCATATTCATTATTAACCATACTGATAGCTAAAGTTACATCATTAGAAGTTGGAGATTTTATTCATACTTTTGGTGATGTACATATATATTCAAATCATATTGATCAAGCTAAATTACAACTATCTAGAAAACCTTATGAATTACCTAATATGAAAATAAATGAAAATATAAAATCTATTTTTGATTTTACTATTGATGATTTTGAGTTATTAAATTATAAAGCACATGATCATATTAAAGCTAAAGTTGCTATTTAATGATAGTATCTATTATAGTAGCTTATGGTAATAATTATGAAATAGGTAAAAATAATACTCTATTATGGAATATACCCCAAGATTTAAAGAATTTTAAGAATTTAACAACAAATCATCATATAATAATGGGTAGAAAGACATTTGAGTCTATTGGTAAACCTCTTCCAAATAGAGTATCAATGGTATTATCAAAAAGTGAATTTGAATATCAAGGTATACAAGTATATAAAAGTATTGAAAATGCTTTAGATTCTTGTAAAAAAAATAAAGTTAAAGAGGTATTTATTATTGGTGGACAGACAATATATAACTTAGCACTACCATATGTAAACAAGCTTTATATATCTGAAGTTGACTATGAAGATAAAAATGCTGATGCATTTTTTAATAAAATAGATTTTTCTAAATGGAATTTGATAGAAGAAGATTTTTTTGATACTATTAAAAATACTAATAATACAATACCTTCTTGGACTTTTAAGATATTAACTAAAAAATAATATTTTTAATATCTTTATTTATTAGTTAATTTTTTTTGTTAAATGCTTTAAATAATATTATCATTTTAGGTAGTAGTATTAAAGCTGATATCAAAACCATACTCATCGCAACAACTGTTAATAGTCCAAAATATATTGTAGGAATAAAATTAGAAAATACTAATATAGAAAATCCAATAATAATAACAAGAGATGTATAAACCATAGCATATCCTATACTATCATGTGATCTACTCATAGCTTTTAAGTAGTTTTTATCTTTACTAAACTCTTCTTTATATCTATGTATATAGTGTATTGTTTGATCAACTCCTATACCTATTGAAATAGCTGCTATTGTGATTGTCATTAGATCAAGAGGTATATTAAAAATACCCATTATTCCAAATATTAAACTAATAGGTATCATATTGACGATAATTGAGATTAATGCTATTTTAAATGATCTAAATAAAATAATAAACATTAAAAATAGTATTAAAGCTACACTTCCTAAAGTCAATATTTGTGATTTAAAAAGTGTTTGTAGCATATTATTATATAATATCATAATATTAGATAATCTATATTCTCCTATTTGGGGAGTTATTATACTTTTTAATTCATTATTAAGTTTTGTTATTAGAATATTTCTTCTTAAATCTGTACTGGAGTCTTTAATTCTTAATATAAATCTAGTTTGATTATCTTTTATATTTATATATGGATTTATTATCAATTTTCTATATTTATCTGGTATACTATTATATATAAGAGCTAACTTTAGACTATCTAATTCTATATCATTATTTAATATTTTTCCTATTTTTAATATAGTAGCAAAAGATGCTACATTACCTATTTGTGGTATATTTTGTAGATATTCATCTATTTGTTTAATTATATTTAATTTATCATTTGTAAACCAATATTGATCTTCATTGTTATTTATTTCAAATTCATCATAAAAAGACTCAAATTCATCTTCTTGTATATCTTCATTGAGATCTTTTATATCTATACTTTTTATTTCATCTTTTTTATTAAATGTTACTATTATATCAAGAGGTGTAGTACCTCCTAATTTTTCATCAATTAATCTCATTCCTTGATAAATTTCAGTATTTTTTTTAAAATAATTTATAAAACTATTTTCAACTATAAGTAAAGATGATCCATATATACTAAAAAGAGATATTACTATAGTAAATATTAGAATAGTTTTATTTCTAGATTCTATTATTTTTTTACAAAAATGAATTATTTTAGAATTATTGTTAGTTTTGATCTCTTTTTTATTATTACTTTGTTTATTAAGTAACATTAAAATAGATGGGAATATTATAAATGATAATAAAAGTGATATAGTAATACCAAAACTCATCATTAATCCAAAATTAATTATTGGTTTTATATTAGATAGTATTAATGATAAAAATCCTACTACAGTAGTCAATATAGCAAAAAAAGATGGTTTTATTTTAGATAATATAGTCACTAGTATAATTTTATTTTTACTAATTGATGTGTATTTTTTCAATAACTCTTCATATCTTACTATTAAGTGTATTACTAAGGATATTGTTATGATAAGTTGTATTGATATAAAATTAGATGATATTACAGTAACTTCCCAAGACAAGATTCCTAAAATACCAGTTGTACATACAACAGATATAAGACAGATCAAAAGTGGTAATATTACCCATGATAGTTTTCTAAAAAATACCCATAAAATAATAATAAATAATAAAACAAGTATAGAACCATAAATTAATAGATCATTTTTTACATAATTTACTACATCATGAACTATCATATTAATACCACCTAAGAATATCTTAGCTTCTGTATTATGATTTTTTATTATACTTCTTATATCTTCAATTGTTTTACTATTTATATCTTTTTGAATATTTCTATTTTCTATGATTTTATATTGAATATCTTTTAATTTATTCTCTTCTATTTGGTTTAATAAAGTATTGTTTCTTTTAGTTAATAATATACTCTCTTTATTTTTTAACTTTTCTTGAATATCATTCTTTTTTATATTCAATAAAAGAGCAGTTGTTTTAAAATCTAAACTAACTAAATTCTCTTTATATAAAGGACTTGAAAGTAGTTCTTGTTTAGCAAGAGTTCTATTTGTATCTTTTGATTTTAGTGTTCTTATATTTGTTAATAGTTCACTAACACTTACTAGTGGACTTTTTATAAGTGGTACATTAAGAATTGATGTTATTGATTCAATTTGATTTAAATTTTGAATTTTTTTTGATAATTTATCTATATCATTTATAGTTTTATTTGATAATAAATTATTATTTGTTGTATATGTTAATATTAATATATTATCATTACTATATTTTTTACTTATCTCTTTTGTAAATATTAGATCTTTATCATTATCTAAAAGTAATGTATTTGATGAAGCATCAATTTTTAGATTAGTTGCATGATATCCTAAAATAATAGTTATTATGAATATTAAAAATAGTATTTTTTTGGGATTTGGTAATATTATATTTTTATAGAGTTTTTTTAACATCTACTTTTTATCTTTATTTTTATGTTCATTGTCTTTTAAATTATTTAATTTTATTATTAAATCTTTAATATTTTTTGATTTTAGAAATTGAGAGAATTGATTTTTATATGTTTTTACAAAACTAACTCCCATTATATCTACATCATATATTTTCCATTTATCTCTTTTTTTCTTTTTATATAATTTATAATTTACTTCATATTTAGAAGTATCTTGAATAAATTTTGTATATAATATTATTCTTGTTGATTTTATTTTTTCAGTTTTATCTATTAGGATTTTACCTTTTTTATATGATAAAAGAGTGTTTATATAGGTTTTTTTCAAATTATTAGTAAAAGCATTTTGAAAATCAATTTTTTCTTTTTTTGATAATTTAATATATCTTTTACCAAGTGTTAGTCTTGAGATTAATTTATAATCAAAGAATTTATCTATTATTTTAGATATTTGTTCAAATTTAATACTTTTATCTATTGTTTTATTTAAAGATATATTTTGTATATCTTTTATACTAGATTCTATTTCTTGTTGTATATTTTTTTCTTTTATTGCTTGAGACTGTATACTTAAAGCTATTAAGATAGTAAATATACAAATTATTTTGTTAAACATTTTTTATTCCTTAATTTGGTTTTTTCTATTTTGTTCATAAAAATCCTTTATAATTGGATACAAATCTATAGAATTTTCTTTTACTAATTTATATCTACTCATATTTTTAGGTGATTGATTTATTATATTAAAAAAATTTAATTTATTTGAATATGATGATTTTATTTTTAAATTACTATTATAAAAATATGAACTCAAAGGATCTAAAGTATTATTTGGTATTATTGAAAATATATCTCTCAAATTTGAAGGTCCTAGAAATGGTAATACTATATGAGGACCTGATGGTATACCATAAAATCCAAGTGTTTGACCAAAATCTTCTTTATGTTTTTTTAAATTGAATTCATTTTTAGATACATTAAAAATACCAAAAATACCAATTGTACTATTTAGTATAAAGCTATATGTCTCTTCAAGTGCATTTTTAAATTTTAATTGCAAAATATTATTAACAAACCTTATTGGAAAAGCAAGATTATTGAATATATTTGAAAAACTTTCTTGTATTTCATTTGGTACTGTATTATCATATTGATCTGATATAGGATTTAATACATTTGTATATAACTTATCATTAAAATTTGTCATAATGATATTATATGATGTCAATATACTATCATCTTCTTGGTTTTCATCTTCTAATTCATTAGAAAATTCATCATCAAAATCGTCAAATTCACTTATATTATTTTGAGAAGGACTTATTATATTATTTTTTGAATTTTTAAATTCATTTGCATAAATACTAAGATTAATTAATAATAAAATAATTATAATTTTTTTTATAACTATATCCTTTTACTTTTTTATTTAATTTTCTTGTATGATATTTTCAGATTATATATAAATTTAGATTATATATAAATTATATTAATCACTAATATAAAGACATTTTTATTAATTATTTGTTATTATTATCACAATAAAAAATTGTGAGTTTATTATGAACATATATGTAAAATTACCTTTTAATAATAGTTATAAAATTTTTTTAAACCAACTAGTAGATATAAATATAGATGAAAAAGTAGTAATAGTTACAAATGATACTGTTAGTAAATTACATCTAAATTATTTAAAACAATTTATCTTTGCAAAGCAATTATCCGTTTGTACTATTTTAGATGGTGAAAAATATAAAAATATGGATACTATAGATTATATTTTAAATCACTGTTTTGAACAAAAATTAAATAGAAATTCTTATTTGATAGCTTTTGGTGGTGGTGTAATAGGTGATATGACAGGTTTTGTAGCATCTATTTATCAAAGAGGAATAAATTTTATTCAAATACCAACTACACTACTGTCTCAAGTAGATGCTAGTGTTGGAGGGAAAACAGGTGTGAATAATGTTTATGGTAAAAATTTAATAGGAAGTTTTTATCAACCAAAAGCTGTTTATATAGATCCTTTTTTCTTAACAACATTATCTAAAAAAGAGTATAATAGTGGTATATCTGAAATTATTAAAATGGCAGTTATTTTTGATGATAAATTTTTTGAGTGGTTAAAATCAAATGATCTTTATGATGAGAATAATATTAAAATAGCTATTGAAAAATCAATTAAGATAAAATCATCTGTTGTAATTAAAGATGAAAAAGAGCATGGTGTAAGAGCAGCTTTAAATTACGGACATACATTTTGCCATGTAATTGAGAATGAGACTAATTATGATAAATATCTACATGGAGAAGCTGTTGGTATTGGTATGAATATGGCTAATAAATTAGCCTTTAAACTAGGATTTATTAATATAGAAATTTTAGAAGATATAAAAAACTTACTAAATAAATATGATATACCAACAAATTATAATATTAAAGATATATATAAATTTTATGATAGTTTTTTATTAGATAAAAAAAGTTCTAATGATAAAATAAAGTTTATTTTACCCTTTGGTATAGGTAACTTTAAAATAAAAAGTGATATAGATAAACAATTAGTTTTAGATACATTAAAAGAGTTTTCATAAATGAATAAAATATTTTTATTATTGTTATTTTTTATGACTTATTTAATATCTTCTGAAAA
>Ga0233438_10005420_pt1 | contig 10723 bp, 8 predicted proteins | sample SI_123_September_FD_182720 | JGI IMG/M metagenome (GOLD analysis project Ga0233438, IMG submission 182720) | Seawater microbial communities from Saanich Inlet, British Columbia, Canada - SI_123_September2016_10_MG | ecosystem: Environmental > Aquatic > Marine > Inlet | place: Canada: British... | reverse complement strand
ACGCCATCTGCGAAGGCAGCCGCTTCGTGAGTGCCGGGTTCAAGGTTCTCGAAATTCCAAAGCAGGCCAAAACCGTTGTCCGAATCTCCACAGACTGACTCGGTATCGCCGCGACCTGTGCCATAAGCTGCTTTCAGTCCGCTGCCGCCATCAATGACAATCTCAATCAACTCCGCATCGCATGCCCAACCTGAGAATAGGTAGATGCCACTCATGTATGAATCTTGTGCTGGGTTCTCAAGGTTTCCCTTGGTTTGTCCTAGCGCAGTTGTCGAAAAGAAGAAAAGAAGGCTAATTATTATTCGTGCCATGGATGCTCTCCCGTTAGCAGATTTCTCAAGCGTTGGTCCATGACAATGTAGACTGGCTTTTGTCGCTGTATCAAATCATTTTCGGCCAAGGTGGGCCGCGCCCATGCGGGTTCGCCGGGTTGGTGCGCGGTGCCGAAGAATTGTGGGGATCAGCCAGCGACTTCGCGAGGAGGTTAAATTTTTATGACCATTACCTTTATAAAGCAGTCTGTCAGATCACTACCATGTCAAGGCCAACTGGCCGCACCACGGCGGTGATATCGTCATTCTCATTCGCTGATACGCCCAACCATTAATTTCATTATTTGCTGCGAACTGGGTAAGGGCCTAGGCACAAAATGGCTACAGCCGAAAGGCTGGCGGCGAGAGAGATCGTCATGAGAGTGCTTTGGTAGCTACTGGATATGCTGTAACTCCAGCCTGCTATGGCCGGCGCCGTCCCGGCGCCTAGGGAGAAAAAGACGTAAATCCAGCCGTATACGTACCCGTACTGCTCCATCTTGAAGTAACGGCTAATTAAAAACGCCATCAAATCTAATTCTGCGCCCGCAGCCAAGCCAATTCCTAAAATGGCCAACAGGGTAAGATCATGGGCTCCGGTTGCAGACAATAGGACGATGGCGCTGATCGCAGGCATGATGAAAAAAGCTGCCGCGATTGCTGGTGCCCAAGCGCGATCGATCAGAATTCCAGCAAAAATTCGGCCCCCAATCACGCTGAGGCCCATGTAACCGGCATAACTTGCTGCAGCTGCGAGGCTCATCTGACGATCCATCAATAACGGTATTAGGCTCGTAATGAATGCAGAAACGGCGGCGGCAATCAGTAAGATGCTGACACCAATCAACCAAAATCGATGGTCGCTGAAAAGATTTTTTACCTCACTTCTCGATAACATCCTGCGGTTGCTGATTTTTGGCTGAGGGGTTTTCGCTAAAAAATTTTGGTGGCTATGGCCCTCGGGCACCCTAAAAAAGTAGAAAGTAGACGGGAAAGCTATGACCAATACTGTGATGCCAAGAAATACGTATGCTTGTTTCCAGCCAAAGACGCTAATGAGTGAGACGGCGTAAACCGGTACGAGAGTCGCCGCTATGCCAGTCCCCATGAGGCAAATACCTAGAGCCAGCCCTCTATTCGTGTCGAACCAGAGATTGACGTTCTTGGTCCAAGTAATGGGTAGGGTGCCTGCACCCATAAAGGAAATGATCAGCCACGCTAAATAAAAAGTGGTCAAGGTGTGGCTCAAGTATCCAAAGATGCCAAGAGCCGCCGCATATAGCGGAATACTGATTAACGCTACATGCCTTGGTCCATATTTATCGACAAGCGCTCCCGTGATTGGTGCGGTAATCATCGCGCTGAGTATCATAATGCTTACGCCGATCTGAACGGATCCCCTTGACCAACCCATATCCTCGGAGATCGCGGCGATAAAAACGCTACTGGAGTAGAAGCTGATCGAGGCAATGCCGCAACCTGCTCCAACTAAGGATGCTGCGAGAGCACGCCCACCTGCAGAAAATTCACTCATCTTTTATGGTTGACCATAAAACGATGGTTCAAATTGCGCGATAACCCGCGCGTGATTAATTAAAAGAAAAGTATTGTTCACGTGGGAATATGGCCTTCATGGTGCGATAGATAATGCTCGGCAATTGTCTCCCGGGTAAGAAAGCTGATCTCTGGGCGTCCTAACGCATACTGAAGAAACTGGGTAATCGCTCTGCTGCGATATGCTCGACCGGCTACATGTGGGTGAAGACCAACGTTCATGATTTTAGCTGTATCGTCCCTTTGCGCCTCACTCAACAACGTATCCAATTCGTCTTTGAGAACAGTATAGAACTCGTCGGTGGTATGACCTCGTCTCATGAGCTGAGTGAAATCATTGATTTCGTTGGAATACGGTATCGAAACGAGATTGCCTGACGAGCTATTGATCATGTAAGGCTGATCATCATTGATAAAATCGCAATAAAACAATATGCCTTGCTCGGCCAAGATATCGCAGGTGTTCAGGGTTCCTCGCATAGATGAAGATAGCCATCCCTTGGCTGGTCGCCCTAGCACCTCGTGATAGGTAGCCAGCGTGCTCTTGATCACTTCGGTTTCGGCTTCGCGATTATGGGCATAGTCGGTGAGCAATTCTCCTTGCTCATAATTATGGGCCACGATTTCCCAGCCCCTTGAGTCGGCGGCCTTTACAATTTCTGGTCGTTCAGTGGCTGTCTTAGCATTGATGGTGCAGCTAACGGGCACTTCGGCGGCGTCAAAAATATCGAAGAGCCGCCATACACCAGCACGCTGCCCGTACTCCCTCCACATAAAGTTTGGAAAGTCAGGGACGTTTGCGGGTAACGGATCAGGGAGTATCGCCGGGCCTCCTGCGTAATAGGGTTGTTCACTATTTTTGGTTAGGTCCCAATACTCGAGGTTGATGGTCATAATCAAGCCGAGCTTACAACCGCCGGGCAACGTCAGCTTGCCTCGATTGGGATACGCAGAGTATGGATAGTTCATGGTTTAGCTTTCCCCACTTAGGCTAACTTTACTGATTAGGACATGTTTTTTGGTCTGTCGCCAGCCGGCCCAACAAAGATCTTAACTAAGCATGTTTTACGCTAGCAGAGATTCCGTTTTGCCCATATTTGAAACTTGCTTATAAAATAGGCTGGGCAAATGGGGCCTTGTGTTAGTGTCCTCGACTCAGAAGTTTGCGTAATGATTACTGCGGCGTAAGTTGACTTAATTTGGCTATTTGCCGCCTCCAAAAATTTTTTTAATGGAAAGTTTAGATAAGATGGCAGCAATGCATGAGCGGCCCGTAGTAGTCGCGGGACTAGGGCCTTCAGGTGCCGTGCTGGCCTTGGCGTTGGCTCGCGCAGACATCCCTGTTCTTATTCTTGAAAAAGGTCGCGCAGTTGCTACAGATCTCCGCGCATCTACCTTTCATCCCCCCACGCTAGATATCTTGGCCGCCATTGATAAATCACTCACGAGCACAATGGTGCAAATGGGACTTAAAGCAGACAGATATCAGTATCGTGATCGAGTGTCCGATGAGACCGCCACCTTCGATTTGTCGCTTTTGGCGGGAGAAACGCAATTCCCATTTCGACTCCAGCTCGAGCAATATGAGCTGACAAGGCTCATACAGCAGCTCTTAGAGAAAAATAATTGTGCTCAAATCCTTTTTGGCCACGAACTGATTGGCTTTGAGGAGTGCGAGGATCATGTGCAAATCTCTGTGAGAACTGATGGGAAAGATATCAAGTTGGCAGGCAGTTTTCTGTTAGGTTGTGATGGCGCTCGCAGCAAAGTAAGAAAAGAGGCGGGCATTGAATTCGAGGGTTTTACGTACGAAGAAAAATTCTTGGTCATAGGAACTGACTTCCCTTTTGAGGAGATATTTTCAGATTTCTCGTACGTTAATTATGTCTCTGATCCTGAAGAGTGGTGTGTGATTTTGAGGACAGAAAAAACTTGGAGGGTGTTATTTCCGACACCAAAGAATGGTGTGACAGATGACGCACTTTTCCTTTCGGACCAGTTTGTGCAGGAGCGCTTGCAACACCTCCACAAAATTGAGGGCGATTACAACATACGCTACAAGTCTCTTTACACGGTGAATCAACGAGTCGCTCAGCGTTTTTATGATGGAAGAGTAGTGTTAGTTGGTGATGCGTGTCATATCAACAACCCTTTGGGAGGTATGGGTATGAACGGCGGTATCCACGACGCTTATGATCTCGCTTCGCGACTTATCCGGGTGATTCGAAGTGAAGAAGATTATCTGACTGAGTTTGAAAAATACGACGTGGTAAGGAGGTCGCTGGCCAGTCGGTTTGTGCAAGAGCACACGATCGCTAACAAAGCCGTTATGGAGTCAACTGATCCAGATATCCAGAAGAGCCGGCAGGCACTTCTGATGAAGACCGCTGCTGATCCGATTCTGGCGAAGGATTTTATGATGGAACGGTCCATGATCAATTCTGTAAGGGAAACAATGGGTAAAATTTGACGAGGGCTTGATCATGAACTTCGATGGTGAAATGCCAAAAGAAAAACTGCGGGATCGTGATCAGCACACGGGTGGGTATCGTGATAACTATTTAAGCTATCGCGCGAGGATCGGTGTGCTGGTGCCATCTACTAATACGGCCGTGGAATATGATTTGCAGAAAGTGATCCCCAGGGGCGTGACATGGCATGTTGCGCGATTCATGATCAATAATACTGATTTGAGTAGTGATAAAAGCTTTGTAAATTTCCTCGATGATCTGAGAGAAACTATTGGCAGTGCTATTGAGTCTCTGCTGACATGTAGGCCCGACCACGTTCTAATGGGCATGTCAGCGGAAACATTTTGGGGCGGTGTAGACGGGAACGATGGATTCGTCGACAGAGTTCAACAGAAAGTTGGATCGGAAATAAAACTCACGACCGGCGCCAATTCGGTTGCTGCTGCTTTAGATGCGCTGCATGTCTTGGCGCACACAAACAAAAAGTTAGCGATAATCACTCCCTATCAACCTATCGGTGATAAAAATGTGCGTTTATTTTTTGAGGAGTCGGGATACGAGGTCGGCAAAATCCACGGCTTACGTTGCGAAAATGCGCACGATGCTATTGCATTGGTTTCTGAGGTGGAAGTTGCGGACGTGATACACGCTGTCGACGGCGGCGATATTGATGCGATTATCCAAGTAGGGACAAATCTAAGTACATCAAATGTGTTTCCAACGTTTGAGAAGATGCTTCAAAAGCCCATGATTTCCATTAATACGGCCACGATTTGGCATGCACTCCGATCGTGCGGAGTCATTGATCAATTCGATAACATGGGGCGCCTGCTGGAGGCCCATTGACATTATCGCCCTAGCTTTTGCTGTGACGCTACCTGACTTGATGTTTGGCGGCGCGACGTGAAATACCCTTTCAGTTTTCGTTACTTTAAACGGGTCAATGGGTCCACCGGTACCCAACCATGTTCGTTTGTATCGCTCCAATATTTCGATTTTCAGGCTTGCCCCACGACAAGCATTGGTGGTCTTGGCACTACCGGGCCTGCGACGATTTGGGCGGTAGGCGTCCATTATTGAGACAATGCTGAAAGACCGCTTGTTGAATGACAAGTGGACTAAGTAGTTTGGTCGAAGCGGTGCAACATTGACCTTTTGAGGTTGCGATAGGCCTCAAAAAGATTACGGCAATTAAGTTGGCCAAAGACAAGATCTGTCCAGGGGGAAGAAAATGAAGTATCCAGTAATTAGAAAGAATGGGTGCCTTTCAAGCAGTTTGGTTGCATTAACTACAGCAGCTTTATCTGCTGGCTTACTGCACACTTCATCCGTTTTTGCGCAGGCGGATGGATCTGCCTACGAGGAAGTGGTCGTTACTGCTCGCAAGCGAGATGAAAAACTTCTGGAAATTCCGCTGTCTATGACTGCTATTTCTGCTTCGGACATTGAGGATAAGGGGATCACTGAGTTAGTTGACCTCGTCGCGTTTACTCCCGGATTTTTCTTCGCTGAGCACTCAGTCGGAAGAGCCGACAGAAGTAACAGAATCCTAGTGATTCGCGGCATGGCGATCAGCCAAGAGAATGATCACCAACAGGCCGCAACAATTTTTGTAGACGGGATCCCTGCCCTTGGGAGCGCGATGGCGGGGCTGGAGGATCTCGAGCGGGTTGAAGTCGTCCGAGGTCCGCAAAGTGCCTACTTCGGCAGATCGACTTTTGCTGGAGCAGTCAATTTCGTCACCAAAACCCCATCAGATACCTTTAATGGCCGTGTTTACGGAGACTTCGGTAATTTTGGCACGCAAGACTTCGGGGCTCAAATTGAAGGCCCAGTTTCAGACTCCCTTCGTTACCGACTTGCCGCCAGTCAGCAAAGCACCGATGGACAATATGACCTGAATAATGGTTCAGGCATCACTCTTGGTGAGCGGGAAACAACTAGTTTTTCAGGAACGCTTTACTGGGCACCGTCTTCTAGCTTCGATGCAAAGTTGCGTTACCACGCGTTTGAAGATGATGATGGACCCGGTGCTGCATTTGCGTATGGCCTGGGGAATGGCGAGGACCGATTTAATTGCGCCTTGCCGAATTCAAGCTTGGCTCCCAGAAATGGCATTAACAACTGGATATGCGGTGTTGCGCCATTTCCCTCAGGAGCGGAAATTCAAGGTGACTTTTCTTTAACTGAAGATAAAGCAAATCTCCTTAATGGTGTATCAAACCTTAATTTGGATTCGATATACCAACCTCCCATATTGAATGACTTCGGTTTCAAGCGAGAGGCGGAGCAAGCAAGTTTGGTAATTAATTATCGATTAGACAGTGGGATGACGCTGTCTTCTCTGACTGGATATCACACAAACGATTGGATGGCGCTCGATGATTTGGACCGTCGTTATAGCGTTATAAACAGTGCTAATGATACAGCGCTCGTAAATAGCCGAGAGCTAGAGGACTTTAGCCAGGAAATACGTCTGACCTCAGATCAAAGCGATCGATTGAGATGGATGCTGGGGGGGAGTTACTCTCATTACGAGGGGACGCGTACCAGTGGCTTCAGAGTCCTCAATATGGTTTTGTCTTTCAGCTTAGGCAATATCTTTGATATCAAAACGACTGGGGTATTTGGAGCAGTAGAATACGATATCACCGATAAGTTAACTCTCAGTTTGGAAGGGCGTTACCAGGAAGATGACATCGAAGAGGCTCGCACTTCAGGAGCTGAGTCTGTATCGGGGACATTCGATAGCTTTACCCCTCGGGTGATTTTGGATTGGCAGTTTTCTGATAACGCAACGGCCTACTTTAGTTACGGTGAGGGCAATCGACCCGGGGCATTCAACGTTAATTTGATTGGTCAGGATCAAACTGTGCTTGATCAGCTCGCAGGTATTGGGCTTGGTCTTCAGGTAGACGAAGAGGAACTCACCAACTTTGAAATTGGTCTCAAGTCATCGCTTTTTGATGGCAGGGCGTGGCTCGCTGGTGCGATCTATTGGGGCGATTGGGATGCGCAGAGTATTGCTGGAACTACTGTTAATAACCCTGACGGTACTACCGACTTTATTGCGGGTAACGTTGTTGGAGGTGAAATCGAGCTGTCTGGTATTGAGCTTGAAGGGGCTTGGAGAATCACTGACAACTTTCGCTTGGAGGGCACATTCAGCCGAAATGAATCTGAAATAGTTAAAAATCCTTCTTGCGGGGACTGTGGTCCGTTACTGGGCAACACAGATATTTCTGGCCTAGGAAAACAGTTACAGCGAAATCCAGAGATGCAGGCCTCTCTCTCAGCGGTCCTAAACGGCGCTCTCAGCAACTCGAGGGGGTGGTTTGCCAGAGCCGATTACATCCACACTGGCAGTAAGTATGCGACCGACGCCAACATCACTGAAACTGGTGACAGCAATCGGCTTAACTTGAGGGCCGGTATAGAGACCGATACTTACAGAGTTGAGGTTTATGGCAATAACGTGACAGATGATCAAACGTTCACAAATTATCAGTTCCTGATAGATTTCGCCTATATCAATCCTGGTGCAAATCGGTTGCTGACAGCAGGACTGCCCAATAAGCCAACTTACGGTGTCCGGGCCACATATAATTTCTAGTCTAGACTTGAATGACGCGATTACCGGTTGCGTTGATCGGCTCCGAGCCCGATTCAGTGATGAGGGTGAGATCCTCTAAGTGCGCGGAGCCTCCGATGCCTGTGTGCAGCACAGGCATGTCGACACTGATGATCATGTCTTTTTCCAGGACGAGGTCGTCTTTTTCCCAGTAGCCGAGTGCGGACCTGCCGGGCTCGTCGGTATGACACAACCCCACGCTATGCGGCGTAACAGCTACGTCCAGATCATAGCCAGCCTTTTTAATGGCAGCTCTACCGGCCCTGCGAATCTCTGAGTACCTGACACCGGGCTTCAGCATCTCTGTGACGGCATCCCATCCTAAACTGATTGCATCGGTTGCTTTACGCATCGTTTTTGATGGCTCTCCAATGCAGACCGTTCTGCCATAGTCGCCGGTGTAAAAACCGTGTTGACTTACCGCATCAATTGCAAAGGCTGCGCCATCTTGGAATGTGTTGTTAACTGCTTCGGACATGATGGTGTCGATTTGGATAAATTTTGGTGTGTTGCCTCTGATACTGCACTCAGAGAAAAATTGAGCACGAAATTCGCGCATTGTTGCGCCGGACCGAAGTGCTTTGGCCGCAGCTAATGCGGAGTCAGCATTAACGCTTGCAGCGCGGCGCATGAGATCAATCTCTTGAGGAGATTTAATCAAGCGTATTCTCCTCAACGCGTGATCGCCATTGACAATAGTCATTGTGCTCAGCTGACTTATTAATAAATGCTCTGTTACCGGGTGATCTATGCCGACTCTGGCCTTTGTTAGCGACAGGGATTGCATCAGGTGGCCCAGAGCATGGGCGGGATCACCATATGGTGGTGTTCTCTCCAGAGTGGCTTGCAACTCGCGCAACCGAGCGGTTTCAAAGTCTCGCTCGACCGCAGTATTTTTAGATTTTAAATAAAAGGGTGGCGCTGCGGTCCGTAACAAGTTGCCGTCTGCTGCATCCTCAGATGAGGGCGCTGCCCACCCCGAGAACAGGTTTACTGAGTAGTTCCAGTCGAACTCATTGTCCACGACACTGTAATAATAGATGAATTGATTCATGATGACCGCTGATGGGCATTGCGGATCTTTGCAGATAATCGCAAATGAGGTGGGGCTATCCATCCTCATCGACATGTGGTCCATGTAGCCAGTGAAGTGATAGAAATTTATTGGGCGAGTAACAATCAGAGCATCTAATTGCTCTTCAGCCATGACCTTGAAGGCCCTGTCCATATTAATCGGCGGTTGCGGTCGACCGGATTCCTGACTGACTAAGAAGTCTTCTTTGTTCGCTATTTGGGTTGTCGCCGCAGCGCTGACACCGCCAGCTACTGTCGATGCACCAACCGACTTTAAGAAACTGCGTCGATTAAACATGCCTCTCTCCGAATGATGAGCGCTCGCCTCATATGTTAGCAATTACTCAGGGCTTCTACATGAGACTTTGCCTGTGAGACCAGTATTGAGTTGAGGCGAGGTTTGGTCCAATAACTATCCTAATGGGGATATTTTAGACCAGCTTATTTGCAGATTTACTCTCAATATGGCGCTGTAGCTGAATGGTGAAGGTTTTGGCTGAGTCTTGCAGCATCGGCACAATGACCGTGGAGGTTTCCTCCTCGCTGAGTGCCGGCTCCGTGTAGCGGAGCGTGAGTGCGCCATGCACTTCATTGTTTGCGAAGATGGGAACTGCGATGGCTGAGATGTCGAATCTCTCTCTTTTGCGACGAAAAGTGGCGTAGCCATTTCGTGCCACTTTACTGAAAAGTCGCTTTAGATCAGCGGGGGTTTGCTCTGTTTGGTCTTGCTCACGCCCCAATTTTCCTACCATTCCTAAGATATCCGCTCGCTCCCCCTCGGTAAGATGGGCGAGGATGCAAATACCAGATGCGGATTTGAGTATGGGCATTCGATAGCCGATCTTATATTTCTCTACTGCTAATTTACTTGAGGCATCGGTGTTGTTCCTCACTATTACATCTACACCAGATATTGTCGCCAGAGATACCGGCCATATGAGAGTTCGTGTGACTTCCTCCATAATGTCTATGCCGAGATTGGCCATGTAATCCTCGTCTGAAAAGCCCTGACTGAGGGAGAGCACCCTGTAAGTCAGTCTGAACTTTCGATCGGATCCATGTTGGTAGACATAACCTTTTTCTTTCAATGTTTTAAGAATTCTGTGTACTGTGGCGCGTGGTACTTTCAGCTCAATTGCTAATTCGGTTGGAGTTGCACTGTGGTGCTGATTCAGAAAAAAAATAATATCCAGACCACGACTTAAGGACCTGACCATATGCACCCTCGGAAGGCGATGTAACTACCCTAGATCTTTACTCATTTTAAGTTGTAAATAAAGGAAGAGCAGAGAATCGCAAGGCAACTGTTAGGGTATAGCCATAGCAGATAGCGTCTTCGCGGGCTGCTTCCTGGGGCCCTGTAAGACTTGGTTTCTTCGGTGGTTAAGGGGATCACGAAGTTTGGCCGGAGGGGGCACCCTCAATTTTGGTCCATACCCCGCCAACGCCTGCTTTCGCGGCGCTGGCTTTTAAGCTACCTGCGGCAAGATTGAAAACACTCTTTGATATCGTGTTGTTGGTGACCGCTTGCGGACGATTGGGTAGAGTTTCCTGTCAGGCTAAGCGAGCCTTTTCTGATAATCTTCCACTTTTATTGATCGTCGCAGTCTTTGATTGCGCAGTCGACGATGTCCAGAGCATCGCTAAGGGATAGTTAACGTAATGTCTGCCACACCAGATCA
>Ga0233438_10005417_pt1 | contig 10729 bp, 11 predicted proteins | sample SI_123_September_FD_182720 | JGI IMG/M metagenome (GOLD analysis project Ga0233438, IMG submission 182720) | Seawater microbial communities from Saanich Inlet, British Columbia, Canada - SI_123_September2016_10_MG | ecosystem: Environmental > Aquatic > Marine > Inlet | place: Canada: British... | reverse complement strand
CTCATTAAATACTTTTGATTAAATATAAAGTCAATTAATTTAATCATGCAAGACAATCAAGTTCAAATTTTTGATACAACCTTAAGAGATGGAGAGCAGGTGCCTGGTTGCAAGTTAGATACTGCTCAAAAATTAGTGATTGCAGAAAGATTAGACTTATTAGGCGTAAATGTTATAGAAGCTGGATTTCCGGTTTCTAGTCCTGGAGATTTTAAATCTGTGTCTGAAATTACAAAAATAGTAAAAAATGCAACGGTTTGTGGTTTAACGAGAGCAGTAGAAAACGACATCAAGGTAGCAGCAGAGGCTTTAAAATATGCTAAATATCCTAGAATACATACGGGAATTGGAACAAGTGATTCTCATATAAAATACAAATTTAATGCAACAAGAGATCAAGTAATAGAAAGAGCTGTAAAAGCAGTTAGTTATGCAAAAAGTTTTGTAGAAGATGTAGAGTTTTATGCAGAGGATGCAGGAAGAACAGAGAATGAATTCTTAGCCAAAGTTTGTGAAGAAGTAATTAAAGCAGGAGCAACAGTGTTAAATATCCCAGATACAACAGGCTACTGTCTGCCAGAGGAATATGGAGCAAAAATAAAGTATTTAAAAGAAAATGTAAAAGGGATAGATAGGGTAACTTTATCTTGCCATTGTCATAACGATTTAGGTTTAGCTACCGCAAATTCAATTGCAGGTGTTATAAACGGTGCACGTCAAATAGAATGTACCATAAACGGAATCGGAGAACGAGCAGGAAATACTGCATTAGAAGAGGTAGTTATGATTTTAAGCCAGCATCCATACCTAAACCTAGAAACGAGTATCAATAAGAAACTATTGTATGATACGAGTATGATGGTTAGAGAAAAAATGGGAATGCCAGTGCAACCCAACAAAGCAATTGTGGGCGCAAATGCATTTGCACATAGTTCAGGAATTCATCAAGATGGAGTTATAAAAAATAGAGAAACCTATGAAATTATGAATCCAGAAGATGTGGGTGTTACCGAAAGTGCTATTGTTTTAACAGCAAGAAGTGGAAGAGCTGCGCTAGCATATAGAGCAAAAAAAGTAGGATACGAATTGACAAAAATTCAGTTAGATGAAGCGTATCTTTCTTTTTTAAAAATAGCAGATCAACAAAAAGAAGTAAAAGATAAAGACATTCATCTTATCATGAATCAACTGGTCAGTATTTAAAAAATAACCCCATAAAAGTATACCATGAAATTTAACATTGCATTAATTCCAGGTGATGGAGTTGGCCCAGAGGTAGTTTCGCAAGCTACTAAAGTATTAGATGCAGTTGCAGAGGCGTATGATCATATATTTTTATACAAAGAAGCTAAATTAGGTTCTTGTGCTATTGAATCAACAGGAAACCCGCTTCCAGAAGAAACGTTAGCAATATGTAATAATGCAGATGCCATTTTATTTGGTGCAGTAGGTGATCCTAAATACGATAATGATCCAACAGCCAAAGTAAGACCAGAGCAAGGATTGCTTAACTTAAGAAAAGCACTTGGTTTGTATTGTAATATTAGACCTGTTAAGGCTTATGATAATCTGTTGTCAAATTCACCTTTAAAAAGAGAGGTTATTAAAAATGCAGATTTTGTAATTTATAGAGAATTGACAGGAGGTATTTATTTCGGAGAAAAATCACTCAGTCAAGATGGCCAAACAGCATTTGATAGTTCATCATATTCAGTACAAGAAATTGCAAGAGTTACTCACTTAGCTTTTCAAGCAGCGCAAAAAAGGAAAAAGAAAGTAACTTTAGTAGACAAAGCCAATGTTTTAGAAACATCTAGATTATGGCGTAAAACGGTAACTGAAATAGCCAAAGAATATAAAGACATTGAATTAGAGTATTTGTTTGTAGATAATGCAGCGATGAAAATGATTTTAAACCCAACTCATTTTGATGTGATTCTTACTGAAAACTTATTTGGAGATATGATTTCTGATGTTGCAAGTTCATTGTCTGGCTCAATAGGTATCTTGTCTTCTTCTTCTATAGGAATTAACAATGGACTATTTGAACCAATTCATGGTGCATATTCTCAGGCGAAAGGAAAAGATATTGCAAACCCTTTGGCTTCAATATTATCAGCAGCACTTCTGTTAAAATATGTAGGGTTGCATGAAGAATCAGAGGCTGTAGAAAGGGCAGTACAAAAATCTTTAGCTCTAGGTATTACCACTCAAGATATTAAAAGAAAAACCCAAAAATCTACTTCCACCTCTAAAGTTGGTGATTTTATAGCCGATTATATTTTAAACCAAGATGATAGTAATATGAATTTTAGAAATATTCATATGGGGCAAAGCACTATTATTTAAAGCATCAAGTTTTTTAATTTTTAAACGATCTTTTGTTAAAAATAAAATATCATATCCTTTACAAAGATGTCTTTGTGTTAAAAATAATATAACCATTGGGTGTCATATTGGTTTTAAGTTAATGTGCTGAAATACAATTAATAAGGTGTTTTTAATTTGCTGTGAATTTAAATTTAGGAATTATATAATTCTTAACGTAGTAGCTATTTTGTAATATTTTTGTTAAAAAGAATCGTTTCGTAAAATGGAGTTAAATAAACATAGTAAAAGACTTACTCAAGACCAATCACAACCTGCATCTCAAGCAATGCTTTATGCTGTGGGTCTTTCTGATGAAGATATGAGTAAGGCTCAAGTTGGTATTGCAAGTACAGGTTATGATGGGAACCCTTGCAATATGCATTTAAATCGACTTAAAGAAGAAGTTAAGATTGAGTGTAATTGCCAATATGGTTGGTTTAGGCTTCAATACTATAGGAGTTTCTGATGGTATTTCTATGGGAACTTCTGGAATGAATTACTCTTTAGTTTCTAGAGATATTATTGCAGACTCTATAGAAACTGTAATTAATGCTCAAAGTTATGATGCCGTTGTTGCGATTGTTGGTTGCGATAAAAATATGCCAGGATCAATTATTGCAATGTTACGTTTAAATAGGCCAGCAATCATGATGTATGGTGGTTCTATTGCGTCTGGAAATTATAAAGGTAAAAAGTTAAATATAGTTTCTGCCTTTGAAGCTTTAGGTCAAAAAGTAGCTGGAGAAATAGACGAGAATGAATATAAAGAAATTATAAAAAGAGCGATTCCAGGTGCAGGTGCATGTGGTGGTATGTATACAGCAAATACAATGGCATCTGCTATAGAATGTATGGGGTTTGCGTTACCTTATAATTCCTCAATTCCCGCTGAAAACCCAAATAAATTGTCTGAAGCAGAACGAACAGCTTTAGCAATTAAAAACTTGTTAGAGTTAGATCTAAAACCATTGGATATTATCTCTAAAAAATCGTTAGAAAATGCAGTTGCTTTAGTAAATGCATTGGGTGGGTCTACAAATGCAGTTTTACATTTCTTGGCCATTGCACATGCTGCAGAAATCGATTTTACATTAGAAGATTTTCAAAAAGTATCAGATAGAACACCTTTAATTGCAGACCTAAAACCCTCTGGAAAATACCTTATGGAAGATGTTCATGGGGTTGGAGGAACACCAGCAATTATGAAATATTTACTGGATAATGGTTATTTACATGGAGATTGCTTAACGGTTACAGGTAAAACTTTAGCTGAAAACTTAGCGGATGTTAAAGCAATGGAATTTGAGGCGCAAGATGTTATTTATCCGAAAGACAAAGCCCTAAAAACCTCTGGAAATATTCAAATTATTTATGGAAATCTAGCTACTGAAGGTGCTGTTGCTAAAATATCTGGAAATGAGGGGTTGTTGTTTGAGGGAAAAGCTGTGGTTTATGATGGAGAGCAAGCTGCAAATACAGGGATTTCAAATGGAGAAGTAGCAAAAGGAGATGTTGTTGTTATACGATATGTGGGTCCAAAAGGAGGGCCTGGAATGCCAGAAATGCTTAAGCCGACATCATTAATTATGGGGGCAGGTTTAGGTAAATCAGTCGCTTTAATTACAGATGGTCGTTTTTCTGGTGGAACTCACGGATTTGTTGTGGGTCATATAACACCAGAGGCACAATCTGGAGGAGCAATAGCACTATTAGAAACAGGGGATAAGATTAGAATTAGTGCAGAAGATAACAGTATAAATGTATTGATTTCAGAAGAAGAGTTGTCTAAAAGAAAAGCAAATTGGATTGCTCCAGTTTTAAAACACAAAAAAGGAATTTTATATAAATACTCAAAAATAGTTGCGTCTGCTTCTAAAGGTTGTGTTACAGATTTATAAAATAAAGTTTAAGAAATAATTATGGAAACAAAAACCATAGCTAATAGCAATACAATACAAAAAGCCACAGAACGTATTTCTGGAAGTGAAGCTATTGTAAGGTGTTTAATTGAAGAAGGAGTAAAGATAATTTATGGGTATCCTGGTGGTGCAATTATGCCAGTTTATGATGAATTATATAAATATCAAGATAAAATTCATCATGTTCTAACACGTCATGAACAAGGTGCAACACACGCTGCTCAGGGGTTTGCAAGAATTTCTGGAGATGTAGGGGTAGCTATTGCAACCTCGGGTCCAGGAGCAACAAATTTAATTACGGGAATTGCAGATGCACAAATAGATTCTACGCCAATTGTTTGTATTACGGGTCAAGTTCCGTCTCACCTATTGGGTTCAGATGCTTTCCAAGAAACAGATATTGTGGGTATTTCTACGCCAGTAACCAAATGGAACTGTCAAGTAACCAATGCTGCAGACATACCTGGGGCAATAGCAAAGGCCTTTTTTATTGCTAAAAGCGGAAGACCAGGTCCTGTATTGGTAGACATTACAAAAGATGCCCAATTTGAAGAATTTGATTTTGTTTATGATAGATGTGAAAAAATAAGAAGTTACAATCCAATACCAAAAACAGAAGCAGGAACTTTAGAACAAGCAGCACAATTAATCAACAATGCTAAAAAACCATTTATAGTTTGGGGGCAGGGTGTTATTTTAAGTGAAGCTGAAGAGGTTTTTAAGGCGCTAGTTGAAAAAGCAGGAATTCCTGCAGCCTGGACAATACTAGGAGCTTCTGCAATACCAACCTCTCACCATTTAAATGTTGGAATGCTTGGGATGCATGGAAACTATGCACCTAATAAATTAACAAACGAGTGTGATGTGTTAATTGCTATTGGAATGCGTTTTGATGATAGGGTTACCGGAGATTTAAGTAAGTATGCAAAACAGGCTAAAGTAATTCATTTTGAAATTGATCCTGCAGAAATCAATAAAAATGTAAAGGCAGACGTGGCAGTTCTAGGAGATGCAAAATCTACCCTCAAAGCTATTTTACCTTTAATTAATCCAAATTCTCATGTAGAATGGCATCAACAATTTAAAGACTTATATGAAATAGAATATCACAAAGTCATTAAAAATGATATCCATCCAACTAAAGAGGGATTAACAATGGGAGAGGTTATTCATGAAATTAACCTACAAAGTAAAGGAGAGGCAGCCATTGTAACAGATGTTGGTCAGCATCAAATGATTGCCTGTAGATATGCCGATTTTAATATTACAAAAAGTAATATAACCTCTGGAGGTTTAGGGACTATGGGTTTTGGTTTGCCAGCAGCAATTGGTGCAAAAATGGCAGCGCCAGAGCGCGAAGTTGTTTCTATTTCTGGAGATGGTGGTTACCAAATGACCATTCAAGAATTAGGTACAATTTTTCAGCAAAAAGCGGCAGTAAAAGTAGTGGTTTTAAATAATGAGTTTTTAGGAATGGTACGTCAATGGCAACAGTTGTTTTTTGACAAACGGTATGCATCTACAGAAATGATAAATCCAGATTTTATTAAAATTGCAGAAGGCTATTATTTAAAAGCAAGAAAAGTTGTAAAAAGAGCAGACTTAAAAGACGCTGTAAAAGAAATGATGGAGAGCAAAGCACCTTATTTTTTAGAAGTTTGTGTAGAGAAAGAAGGAAACGTATTCCCAATGGTACCTTCTGGAGCAAGTATCGCAGATATTCGTTTAGAATAAAAGACCAAAAGATTAAATTTTAATTTTTAACCTCGATCCAAATAAAATGAGTAGTAATACAAAACAATTATATACAGTATCTATATACACCGAAAATAATATTGGTTTGTTGAATAGAATTTCAGCAATTTTTCAAAGAAGACATATCAATATAGAAAGCCTTAACACCTCACCATCTGAAATTGAGGGGGTATCAAAGTTTACTGTCGTTGTTGATGTAACAGAAGTAGATATTCAAAAAATTATTGGTCAAATAGAAAAACAAGTAGAGGTAATAAAGGCGTACTACCATAATTTAGAAGATATTATTTATCAAATTTCAGGTTTATTTAAAATAAAGTCAGAATTGTTATTTGAAGAACGCCAAATACAAAACATAATTAAAGAAAGTAATGCAAGAATTGTAACGGTTAATAAAGATTTTTTTGTTTTAGAAAAATCAGGAAAAAAAGAAGAGATCATGGAACTCTACAACAAATTAAGTGTTTTTGGTATTATGCAATACACTCGTTCGGGATTAATTGCGGTTACTAAAGAAGAAATGAGAATTTCAACATTACTACAAAATTATAATCATTAAAAAATAAAGGAAAGAAAAAGCTACGTTAAAGTATTTTAAGCTTTTCCTAAAATAAAGAAAATAAAAATAGAAACAATGTCAAATTATTTCAACACATTAACATTAAGAGAAAAATTAGAGCAATTAGGAAAATGTCGTTTTATGGACGCTTCAGAATTTGAAGACGGTGTAAATGCATTAAAAGAAAAGAAAATTGTTATTGTGGGTTGTGGCGCACAAGGTTTAAATCAAGGTCTAAATATGAGAGATTCTGGTTTAGACATTTCGTATACTTTAAGACAAGCCGCAATTGATCAAAAAAGAGAATCCTTTATAAATGCGTCTTCAAACGGGTTTGTAGTAGGTACTTACGAAGAGTTGTTGCCAACTGCAGATTTGGTTATTAATTTAACACCAGACAAACAACATACTAATGTTGTAACAACCATAATGCCTTTAATGAAGAAAGGAGCAACCTTGTCTTACTCTCATGGATTTAATATTGTGGAAGAGGGTATGAAAATACGTAAAGACTTAACCGTAATAATGGTAGCACCTAAATGTCCTGGTTCTGAAGTTAGAGAGGAGTATAAAAGAGGTTTTGGAGTACCAACATTGGTAGCGGTTCATCCAGAAAATGATCCTGAAGGAAAAGGTTGGGCACAAGCAAAAGCTTATGCAGTAGGAACAGGAGGTCATAGGGCAGGTGTTTTAGAATCTTCTTTTGTTGCAGAGGTAAAATCTGATTTAATGGGAGAGCAAACTATTTTATGTGGTTTGTTGCAAACAGGTGCAATTTTATCTTTTGATAAAATGGTAGAACAAGGTATTGATGCTGGATATGCAGCAAAATTAATTCAATATGGTTGGGAAACTGTAACAGAAGCTTTAAAGCATGGTGGAATTACAAATATGATGGACAGATTGTCTAACCCTGCAAAAGTAGAGGCTTTTAGATTGTCTGAAGAACTAAAAGGTATTATGCGTCCATTATTCCAAAAACACATGGACGATATTATGACAGGTCATTTTTCTAAGACCATGATGGAAGATTGGGCAAATGATGATGCAAATCTACTTAAATGGAGGGCAGCTACAGGTGAAACTGCTTTTGAAAAACAACAAAATACAACGCAAGAAATTTCTGAGCAAGAATATTTTGATCATGGAACTTTGTTGGTCGCTTTTGTAAGGGCAGGAGTAGAGTTGGCTTTTGAGGCCATGACAGAATCAGGGATTATAGATGCATCAGCATACTACGAATCTTTACACGAAACTCCACTAATTGCAAATACTATTGCGCGTAAAAAATTGTATGAAATGAATCGTGTAATTTCAGATACTGCAGAATATGGTTGTTATTTATTTGATCATGCTTGCAAGCCTTTACTAGCAGATTTTATGAAAACTGTTTCTACAAATGTAATTGGGAAATCATTTAGTACAGAAAATGGAGTTGATAATCAAGAATTGATAAGAATTAATAAGATTATTAGAAATCACCCAGTAGAAATGGTAGGAGAAAAATTAAGAGCTTCAATGACAGCAATGAAGGTGATTAAGTCTTAAAGTGTAAAAATCTGCTAGATATACTTCTAGCAGATTTTTTATTTTTCGAAATCAATTTCGTTTTTAATGCGTTATTTTATTTTTAGGTAGTTTTTTTTTATTAAATTGTAATAGTAAAAAAAGTTACTTTTAATATACCTAACAAACAAATAATATACCTAACAAACAAAAAATGGATCAAGGATTTCATAATATACCAGAAGAATTTAAAATTAATGCATTAACTCATCAAAAAACATACCTGATAAATGGGGAGTTAATTCCTTGGGAAGGAGACTTTTCTAAAGTCTATTCTACTATTTCCTCTACTAAAGACTATAAACCAACACTTTTAGGTTCAATTCCTAACTTAACTGAAAAAGAAGCATTAGCGTCTTTACAATCTGCGCATAAAGCATACAATAAAGGACAAGGTTTATGGCCTACCATGAGTGTAGCAGACCGTATTTCTTGCATGGAAGAATTTGTAGAGCAAATGAAAACCAAAAGAGCCGATGTTGTTAAACTTTTAATGTGGGAAATAGGAAAATCACTTCCAGATTCAGAAAAAGAATTTGATAGAACTGTGGAATACATCTATGATACCATTGAAGATTACAAACAAATGGATCGCGATGCTGCTAAGTTCGAAAAACACGGTGGTGTTTACGCGCACATTAGAAGAGGTCCTTTAGGGGTTGTTTTATGTTTAGGGCCTTATAATTATCCACTAAATGAAACCTTTGCCTTATTAATTCCTGCCTTAATAATGGGAAATACAACTGTTTTTAAACCTGCAAAACATGGTGTATTATTATTGTCTCCCTTACTAGAGGCATTTCAAAATAGTTTTCCAGAAGGTGTGGTAAACATCATTTATGGTAGAGGTAGAGTTTTAGCCACTCCAATCATGAAAACAGGTAAGGTTGATGTTTTGGCTTTAATAGGAAACAGCACTTCTGCAAATGCAATTCAGGCAAATCATCCTTATAAAAATAGATTGCGTTTGGTTTTAGGGTTAGAAGCGAAGAACCCTGGAATTATTTTGCCAGATGCAGACTTAGATTTAGCTATTAATGAATGTATTACAGGAGCTACTTCTTTCAATGGTCAGCGATGCACAGCCTTAAAAGTATTGTATGTTCATGAACATATAGTTGATAAGTTTAACAAGAGATTTGCAGAACGAGTTGATGCTTTAAAGTTTGGAAATCCTTGGGAAGAAGAAGTGAAATTAACTCCATTACCAGAACCAGGAAAACCTGCATACATTCAAGATTTGATTGATGATGCTACTGCAAAAGGAGCAAAAATTTTGAATAAAAAAGGAGGTGAAACAAGTGAAAACTATATTTTTCCAGCTGTTTTATATCCGGTCTCTAAAGAGATGCGCGTATACCAAGAAGAACAATTTGGACCAGTAATACCTATAGTTTCCTTCAAGAATATTCAAGAGCCTTTAGATGATATGGCTGAATCAAATTACGGACAACAGGTTAGTGTTTTTGGAAGTGAGGTTAAAACCTTAGCGCCATTAATCGATTCTTTAGTAAACTTGGTGTGTAGGGTAAACTTAAATAGTGCAGCACAAAGAGGGCCAGATGTATACCCTTTTACAGGCCGTAAAGATTCTGCTGTTGCTACATTAAGTGTACATGATGCTTTACGTTCTTTTTCAATAAGAACCTTTTTAGCGTCAAAAGATACTTCTTACAATAATGCAATACTAAAAGAGCTTTTAGATAAGAAAACGTCTAATTTCATCAATACAGATTATATTTTATAAAAAAAAACCAAATTTTTAATTTGGGGTTTTTAAAATTATTATTTACCAAGAGGAATAACAATTAATCCTGAAAATTCCTCTGAATAAATGAGAATTGCTCTATCTGCCTCTAATTTTGTTTTATACTTGCCAATAAGCACCTTCCAATAAGGTTGCTCGTAATCTAATTCTATTAATATTTTTGGAAATAAAAGTTCAAATTTATCTTTTAATTCTCTTGCTTTTGTTTCATCACCATAATACAATTGTATGCAATACCCAAAACCATATTCTTTATTAAATGCTCTTTTTTTAGCAATAAGTTTGGCTACTTCTTCACTAGAATGGGTTTTATTCTGAGCAATTAAGGTGGTGTTAATTGCCAAAAAAATAAAAAATAAGAATATTGCTTTTTTCATAAAAAATTATTTTCACAAAAGTAATAACATCTTTTCTATTTTTTTTAGAGGAAATCATTATTTAGAATTGTTATAAATTAATATTTAACATTCTTTTCCTTTTTAAAAATTTAGCAATATGTAGTACTTTTGTCGAACAGTTCAGGAAGTGTTTTTTTGAGCTATTTGTACAGATATTAAAATAATTTGTAAATATGAAAAGTGTATTGTTACACAGTAAAATTGTTAATAAACTCCTTAAGGGTTTTGCAATTGTTCTGCTTTTTTCAATCAGTTTAAACTCTTATTCTCAAGATGTTGACGCTGCTCGTCAAGCCGAAGGTAGGAAGCTTTTTAAATCGCTTTGTGCATCTTGTCATAAGCTAGATAAAAAACTTGTAGGACCTGCTTTAGGAGGTGTGGAAGGTAGAAGAGA
>Ga0233438_10005413_pt1 | contig 10735 bp, 2 predicted proteins | sample SI_123_September_FD_182720 | JGI IMG/M metagenome (GOLD analysis project Ga0233438, IMG submission 182720) | Seawater microbial communities from Saanich Inlet, British Columbia, Canada - SI_123_September2016_10_MG | ecosystem: Environmental > Aquatic > Marine > Inlet | place: Canada: British... | reverse complement strand
CCTACTCCCAAGGCTAAATCGACATAATGTCCTGCATCGGCACCTACACAATCTGTTGAAGCAGTGGAACCAGTATTTGGATTATAAGTTCCTGCTAAACAAGCAGTTTGAGATGATTGGCCTACTCCCAAGGCCAAATCGACATAATGTCCTGCATCGGCACCTACACAATCTGTTGAAGCAGTGGAACCAGTATTTGGATTGTAAGTTCCTGCTAAACATGCTGTTTGAGATGATTGGCCTAATCCCAAGGCCAAATCGACATAATGTCCTGCATCGGCATCATCACAATCAGTCTGTCCAGTATCTGCTTGATAGGTTCCTGCTAAACATGCTGTTTGAGATGGTTGACCCGGTTGGTCGACATAATGTCCTGCATCGGCATCAATACAATCTGTTGAAGCAGTAGAACCAGTATTTGGATTGTAAGTTCCTGCTAAACAAGCAGTTTGAGAGGCTTGGCCAGTTCGTTCAACATAATGTCCTGGATCGGCACCTATACAATCTGATGAAAAAGTAGAACCTGTGTTCGTATTGTAAGTTCCTGCTAAACATGCAGTTTGAGATGATTGACCTGCTCCCAATGCCAAATCGACATAATGTCCTGCATCTGCTATCTTTTGAATTCCTTGACCTGTTCGTTCAACATAATGTCCTGGATCGGCATCAATGCAATCAGCGGATGATATAGAACCTGTATTTGGATTATAGGTTCCTGCTAAACAATTATCAGCGTATCTTGCAGTTCCAAGTTGAACATACTTTCCAGCAGGCGCATCAACACACAAGTAAAATCCATATTGACCAGCAGAGCATGAAACAAGAGTAGGTAGGGTTGATTCAAATATATTCAAAGTTCCATCATCATTAAAATCGCGTTCAGCAAGTGCAACAGTCCGAGGATTAGAGTTAGTGCCCAAATTAGTGACTAAATTTGGCGTAGAAGAAGAACCTGTGGCTGCATTTGAATCACCCCAACATGAGAGGTCTCCATTATCAAGAATAGCACAAGTATGCCTCCAACCGGCATCAATGGCAACAGCAGTTCGTGGGTTCGCCGTTGTACCCAAACTGTTTGTGGGTGTTGGAGAAGAATAGATAGTACCAGAGGAGTCTCCATTACCCAATGCACCATAATCTGAATTTCCCCAACAAGAAACATCTCCGTTGTCAAGGATAACACAAGTATGGTCCAGTCCAGCAGAAATGGCTATTGCATCACGGTTAGTACCTAAGGTATCGGTAGAAATAGGGCTTGTACTATCAATTCCCTCATTGCCATCTCCAAGCTGACCATTTTGGTTTCTGCCCCAGCAAGAAACTTCACCGTTGTCTAAAATAGCACAAGTATGGTCATGTCCAGCAGAAATTGCTACTGCTTTAGTGCCTAAGGATGTAGTAATAGTAGGAGTATTTCTGTTAACTGTAGTACCATCTCCAAGTTGGCCGTAATTATTCTTACCCCAACAAACCACATCTCCGTTATCTAAGATAGCACAGGTATGGCCCTCTCCAGCAGAGATCGCTATTGCCGTGCGTGGGCTTAGAGAGGTTGTTTCCGATGGCACCAAATTGTTAGAACCACTCCCATCACCGTTCCTTCCCTCAGACCCATAACCCCAGCAAGATATTTCTCCAGTATCAAGGATGGCGCAGGTGTGATAAGTACCTGCAGAAATTGCCACGGCTGTTCTCCCTAGACCAAAACCACTTGTTGGCGTTGGAGAGAGCGCTGGCATGGTGTAGATTAAACCGTTACCAATTGAACCCGAACCACCAGTTCCCCAACAAGAAACTGACCCGTCATCAAGAAGAGCACAACCATGTTGATACCCAACACTGATTGATACTGGGCTTCTTAAGCCGAAATCATCAGTTTCTGTGGGCACACTTGTACTAGTTGTTCCACCATTTGCCAGAGCATTTGTCCAACCATCTCCCCAACAGGATGCTGTGCCTGTGTACAGGCTGTTGTCAAGAATTGCGCAGGTATTGTATGCTCCTGCGGAAATTGTTGCTTCAGTGTAAATAGAACCTTCCTGATGACCAGGTGCATTCAGGGAACTGAGAGAGCGAATTACTTCTTGTGGCTCTTCGGTTACTTCTAGTATCGTAGTTTCAGTTGATTCATTCAGCGAGTTTGTGGCTGCTGATAGTCCAAGAATAATCATGAGAAAAGTCAACAAAACGGTCTTACTTATTTTCTGCATACCAATCCTAGGGTCTAATTGCTTATATCTCTTTCAAACAAAAAGGCAAGATTAAGGCTTGATGATAAGATTTCACTGACATTCGCTAATGATGAGATAAAGTTCCTCTTCCGGACTTGGAGAGAAGTCCGCTAGTTGCTCAGTCTTTCCATTCATTCCACATATTGGTCCGAGTATTTCGAATAAACCATCTACCACTATCTGCTGGATGCTCGATATATTCATGACCATCATCTTCATTGATTATTCCTTTAGTTTCCGGAGAAGGACTATTTTTATCTAAGAAATCAGCACCAAAACTTTCAATTTCCTCATCAATGGAATCATCATCAAAACTCCGCATTGCTTTCTCAATTTCTAACATTTCTAATCGCTCCTTAGTATCAGTTGTTCCTGCTAAACCAAAGAAACGATCATCATGAGCAATTCGCTTTAACTCAGCTGATTCCATAGTTAGCAAGTCACCTATTAGTGTGAATATCAATTTCCTTGTATCTGCTTTGATTTCACCATTGGTAAATCGTGCAGTCAAGTCGGACTTAAGATTGAATAACTCCTCTTTTAGTTCATCAACGTCATTGAAGTAAGCCTGTACAACCGATTGTAGATGGCCTAATTCCATCTCTTCTTCTGCAGAAAGCTTTGATTTCTTGCGGAATACTTGTACCCATCTGAATGCGTCTGGAAGCATCGCAGCGATGAAATTTGTTTGCATAAATCCAATCACAGCAATTATGATTGCACCGATACCTACAGTGCGAACAATAGCATCGGTATCGCCTGCTAGAAGTTCATCAATTATCGTGTCACTTTCATCACCATTTGAGATCGCACAACCCTCAACATTTACTTCTACATCTGTTGGTGTGTTTGGACACTGGTCTACTGAGTCGCCGACTCCATCTCTATCTTGGTCAACTAGACAGCCTTCTGCATCAACTATTTCACCCGGCAAGGAATTAGGGCAGAAATCAAATAAATCTGTGACACCATCATTATCTGTATCAGTAATCTGTTGTGTTTGATTGTTCTCTCCGCCCAAATCTATCTCGTCATCATAAATGTCGGCGATTGTATCGCCATCCAAATCAGGACAGCCAAAGTACCCATCTGCTGATGAGTTACCCAAAGTATCAGGACAATGGTCGGCAAGTGAGGCATTTTCAATATACATTCCAGGCCATATGAATAAGCGGGTTAGATTCCATGTAGCATTACCCCAATTATCGCCATAACCATCGCCGTCAAGGTCGAACCATTGGGTTTCATCAGTTGGGAATAAATCGGCTAATAGTCCTGTTAAATTATCGCCATAGCCATCATTGTCAGCATCCTGCCACTGCGTTGGGTCAGTAACAAAGGCATCTTCCACATCGAAAATTCCATCATTATCTGTATCAATGAAGTTGTCTTGTAGCGGGTACTGGTCTTCATTATCACCTATACCATCACCATCAGAGTCAATGGTTTCATTTGCATCTTGTGGGAATATATCTGAATTATCGCCGACTCCATCGCCATCAGAGTCAATGGTTTCATTTGCATCTTGTGGGAATACATCTGAATTATTACCAACTCCATCACCATCATCATCGTTCCAATCTGTTGAATCCTCTGGGAATAAATCGTTGATATCGCTTACACCATCACCATCTGAATCAAGGCAGCCAAGTAAATCAATTGTTGAGTTGCCCCATTCATCAACACAATCATCCTCAATTAAATCATCATAAACATCTAAATCATCATCAGTTGTCCTGTTGGCATCATTAGGGAAAGCATCGATGGTATCGGCTAAGCCATCACCATCAGTATCCAAACATCCCACTAATTCTCCTGTTGAGTTGCCCGAAATCTGTGGACAATCGTCTGAATTTGCATACCCGGGGCGGTCAGGATACCCATCGCCATCACTATCAAACGGAACCCCTGGTTCAGGGTCTGAATTATCTCCGATTCCGTCGCCGTCGCTGTCTTCATACTCTGTGCTATCGTCAGGGAACGCATCTTCACCATCTAAACAGCCATCGCCATCGGTATCTGTAGAGCCAATTGAATTGTTAGAATCAGGACAATCGTCTTCTGTATTTGATAGCCCATCACCATCATTATCTGGACAACCTAATTGACCTATTGTAGAATTACCCCAAACTTGTCGACATTGATCAGCCTCAAATCCTGTCGAATTATCACCGTAGCCATCGCCATCACTATCCAACCATTGACTAACCTCTAATGGGAAAGCATCTGAACCATTAACAACAGTCCAGTTCAAATCACCATCTGAATAGCCATCACCATCTGTATCAATACAGCCGATTCTATCGATGGTTGAATTGCCCCAAATCAATGGACAGTCATCATCTAAAGCATCATCATAGCTATCTAAATCTGCATCTCCACCCCTAAGAGGATCATCTGGGAATGCATCATCGATATTGGCTAACCCGTCACCGTCATCATCTGGACAACCAAATCGGCCGTTGGTAGAGTTACCCCAAACGCTTACACAATCATCAGGTTCGAATCCGGTTTGATTATCACCGTATCCATCGCCATCAGTATCATTCCATTGCGAGGGTTCACTCGGGAAAACATCAGGACTATTACCGGTTAAATTATCACCATAGCCGTCTCCGTCACTGTCTTGCCATTGGGTAGCATCATATGGGAAAGAATCAACATCATCAGTCCAACCGTCACCATCTGTGTCTGGGATTGCTGGGTAAGGTGTGTTATCAAAAATATTCAGTATTCCATCTCCATCAAAGTCGCGTTCTGATAAGGCTGCAGTTCTCCCCGCACCGAGATTGATCGCTGTGGATGAAGGTGCGCCGATAGTGGTTCCACCATTGCCCAACTGCCCATTTTGATTATCTCCCCAGCACTTTAGATCGCTATTGTCGAGGATGGCGCAGGTGTAATCATAACCAGCGGACACCGCAACGGCCGTGCGGCCCGTGCCAAGGTCAATGGCTTCGGATGAAGGTGCGTTGGTGTTGGTGTTGCTTCCACCGTTGCCCAACTGTCCAAAGATATCAGACCCCCAACACTTCAAATCGCCGTTGTCGAGGATAGCGCAATTATGGTAATTTCCGGCAGACAAAGCAACAGCAGTTCGACCCATACCTAGGTCGATGGCGCTGGGCGAAGGTGCGTTGAGATCGTTGGCGTTTCCACCGTCGCCCAACTGTCCGTTGTAGTCTTGTCCCCAGCACTTCAGCAGGCCGTTGTCAAGGATGGCACATGTGTGGGAAATTCCAAGAGATACTGCAACGGCTGTTCGACCCGTGCCGAGGTCGATGGCGATGGACGAAGGCGCGTTGGTGTTGATGTTGTTCCCACCGTCGCCCAACTGTCCGTAATAATCAGACCCCCAACACTTTAGATCGCCGTTGTCAAGAATGGCGCAGGTGTGTTTCCATCCAGTAGATACGGTAACGGCCGTTCGGCCCGTGCCGAGACCGATGGCAGTAGACGAAGGTGCGTTGGTGTCGATGTTGCTTCCACCGTCGCCCAACTGTCCGAAGTAATCCCACCCCCAACACTTCAGGTCGCCGTTGTCAAGAATGGCGCAGGTTTGGTGTTCTCCAGCAGACACAGCAACAGCTGTGCGGCCCGGGCCGAGGTCAATGGCTACTGATGGAGGTGCGTTAGTGTTGGTGTTGGTTCCACCGTCGCCCAACTCTCCATATCTATCGCGTCCCCAGCACTTCAGGTCCCCGTTGTCGAGGATGACGCAGGTGTGAGTTCTTCCTGACGATACTGAAACAGCCGTTCGGCCCGTGCCAAAATCGATAGCATTTGAGGAAGGTGTATTTATGTCGGTGTTGATTCCAACATCCCCCAACTGTCCGAAGTTGTCCGCTCCCCAACACTTCATGTCGTCGTTATCAAGGATGGCACAAGTGTGGTAACCTCCCCCAGAAAGTGTCGTATTTGTGTAAATTGAACCCTCTTGAAAGCCTGGTATATTCCTTAATGATGATGAATTAGCGTTTGATGTGTAAGGGTCCGAATCAAAAATATTCAAAATTCCGTCACCATCAAAGTCACGTTCTGAGATTGCCACTGTTCTTCCAACACCTAAACTGTTGGTCAGAGTAGGTACTAAATTGTCTGAACCACCTCCGTTACCCTGCTGGCCCCATCCATTCTCACCCCAACACGAAGTTGAACCATTGTCAAGGATGACGCAGGTGAGAGATGCCCCTGTGGAGATCCCGATCGCTGACCGGCCTAATCCGAGGCTGCTAGTAAGTGTCGGTATTGTTCTGTCGGATGTCCACCCGTTACCCAAAATCCCTCCGGATCCATATCCCCAACATGAGACAGAACCATTATCTAAAACGGCACATGTGTGGTAATAGCCAGATGAGATTGCAACTGCGGTACGGCCGTTTCCAAGGCTAGAGGTTAGTGTAGGTGAGTAAGATGACATGCCTCCGTTGCCAAGACTACCAAATCCATCTAACCCCCAACATGAAACTGAACCATTGTCAAGAATAGCACAAGTATGATCATTTCCTGATGAAATAGCAACTGCTGTACGACCCACTCCAAGGCTAGAGATTTGCGTGGGCGTTAGTTTGTCTAATTGACCTCCATTGCCGAGTTTTCCATGGCTACCACTCCCCCAACAGGAAACAGAACCATTATCCAGAATCGCACAGGTATGTTGAACTCCAGACGAGATAGCAACTGCTGTACGGCCCACTCCAAGTGTACTTGTTAGTGTAGGCATAGATAGTGATGAGGTCCCACCGTTACCCAATCGACCTTGAGTCCCATCTCCCCAACATGAAACGAATCCGTTATCAAGTATGGCACAGGTGTGTTTTTCTCCGGAGGATAGTGCAATGGCCGTGCGGCCAACTCCTAAACTCGATGTCAGGGTTGGTGCCGTTTTGTCTGACGTGGCTCCGTTTCCTAATTGACCAGAGCTCCCTTTTCCCCAACAAGCGACTGAACCGTTGTTCACAATTACACATGTATGGTCTTTACCGGATGAGATAGATGATACGGTAATATTCTGCCCCAAACCACTGATTAAACTTGGCACAACCGACCCCATTCCCTTGCCCCAACATGATATCTTTCCGTTATCAAGAACCGCACAACTATGTTCCCACCCTGTTGATAGCGTCGTATTTGTGTAAATTGAGCCCTCTTGATGCCCTGGCTCATTCAATTGGGGGGGTAAAGATGGTGCAATACTACTATTGGTCCACATATCAAGTGAATAATCGCCATCTCCGGAGAAATGCGTGATTGCGACGTAGTAAGTTCCAGCAGTCGAATTGTTACCCATGAAGACTATTCTTTCTAAGGGGTCACTTGCTTGCGATGATATTAATGTATACGTGCTAGCACCCTGTTGGACTGCCAAAGCTAAGTCATAATCCGCACCTAATGGCACTGTTAATTCCACCGTTAACTGCTTATTTGCGGCTAATGTAACGCTGTAAAAATCCGAAGAGTCCATGGCATCGATACATCCTATGACATTTTGGTTTGAAGGATTGGTTCCGAATGTTTTGGTCGTACTTGTCGAACCATCTGCGTCTCCAGCAGTTCCCCCATCATATTGATTAGTGGGGCAAGGAGCACGCCCTCCAGTATTAGAAGCAATCCTCTCGCCTAGTTCGAACGATTGCGGGGTAAATGCATGGTCTTCTGAAACTGTTGGATTGAAATGAAAGTTCACCATGGGCACAATTACAGTTAGAATCATCAGAAAAACGAGACTCATAGATTTAATTGCAGTTTTACTGTATGCTGACACACTTTTTCCATCAGGTACTAGCATTTTAACATCCCGCCAGCGAACAGGCATTAGGTATTAGCAATTTCAATGATTAACTATCAATTTGTTTACGATGCAATATTGGCCCTTATTTCCGGACTTGGAGAGAAGTCCGCTAGTCAACTGTTGTCTTATCATCTATAAGCGAAATCAATAGTCTTCAAGACTGATGCTTTACCCATGTCTGCGACGTATCAGTTCTGTAATACCAGATTCCAGAATCAGTAGGCCATTGAGTCCAGTAGTAGCCATTAGCGTCTAACTCACCAACCATATCATGCGGTATTTCAGTATCATTTACTTGTGGAGCAGATTCTATTGGAGGAGGGGTTTTGGCGTAACTTTCATCCATTTCACTTGAAAAATCGTCTACTAGGGCATCATCATTCTTCCCTCTAATAATAAAAATTAGTACTGCAATTATAATCAATATCAGAACAGATGCACCAGCAGTAATTACCAAGTTTTGATTTGATGATGTCGATGATGTTGAGATTATTACACAACCTTCTGAATCAATATTGTCATCAGTTTTTGTATCATCGCATTTATCGGAATTATCACCTATTCCATCGTTATCGCTATCTAATGATTCATTGGCATCTGCTGGGAACTTGTCAGCATTATCTCCAACCCCGTCATTATCACTATCTTTTGATTCATTAGCATCCGTAGGGAAAGCATCTGAGTTATCTCCAACACCATCTAAATCTTGGTCGCTGCATTCACTCGAATCATCAGGGAATTGATCACCATTAGTTCCAGTTTGATTGTCGCCACAACCATCACCGTCTGAATCTATTTGTTGGCTAGAATCCAATGGCAGGAAATCTTCACTGTCTCCTACTCCATCGTTATCAGAATCGACTATGTGGGAAAACAAAATGTGAGAATTTGAAGGATTTGATGAAACAAAATCATTCTCTAAGGTTGCAAATTCAAATAACTCCATCGTCCAGATTTCAATGCTATTCAACTCTAGAGAAATGTCTATGTTAGGAGTCGCTTCAACGTAAAAGTATGATAGCACACCAATTGCGACTTTTAGATCATAATCTGAATCAAAAGAAATAGATGATGTGTTAGAGTAATCACCAAAATCTGCAGGCCCGTTATTCATCATTGAGGCAATAGTACATGTATCACATGTTGGCTTTGTTTGGACAAAGTTAACTCCATAAGCGAAAATATCGACATTAAATTCTAACGGTATTGAAATATCGATTAGCTTGGATAATAGATTAGTTGCAGTATCAACCCATCCCTGACCAAGTGCAGTAGCAAGGTTATCGATCATCCACTCAAGTATAGGATATAAATCGATAGATGCTAGGGTAAATTCTTGGAAACTGGAAAATTCATAAAATTCGATTAGCGATGTTGTATCAATTTGAATATAATCAGCCCAGTAGAACAAATTAAAGGAGTAGTTTTCCAAACTAAAAAATGGCTGTGAGGGGTAAAGTTCCTCGTTAGAAAGCATAGGTATGTCAAGAGAATATTCTGTAGTCCCATACTTTAGCACAAATACTAGTGATGGTTTGAAAAATACTTCTTGACTGTAGTGATCAATATTCTCGTCAATCATGTCTAGCGTATGCTCTAGACCTGTATCATGTTCAAACGCCATCCTAACCGCAAAATCAGATTCAACAATTATATCATATCTTAAACCAACTTGCAGGGTAATTGGCATACCATCTTCAGAGCGAATCGGCGTTTGCATAGGAGGGGCCATGTCGTAGAATGTGAATTGTATACTTTCATCTACATCAACACTCAATTCAGTGCCCATAGCCAGAGTATTCCATCCTGGATTTGACGGCGTAATTGTCATTTGATCTTCAGACGATAAGCCATATTCATCCTCTACAATGAAACGAATTGAAACTGGAGATTCCGAAGTAATTTCAAAACCATATGAACAATCCTCAACTCCGTCTTCATCATCATCATTAGTAATCTCATTTCCATCGACAAACCATGTAAAATTGATTTCATGACCATCTGGGTCATAGGTTTCACATGCGTCAATAAATACTGGGTCAAACACATATGGATTGTCTGTGTTTAGATTCTCATTGATGATCTCCGGAGCAGAATTGGAGTAAACATCTCTCAATAGAATGTAGAACCCATCTCCATCAAATCCATTTATCAAAACCTCCCAAATCCCAGTTTGATTGAAATCAACAATTATAATTTCATCGTCATCACCTTCATTCTCGGATGAATCAACAAGGTCACCATTTGGATTATAGAGATATAAATCCAAATCAGGTTCAAAACTAAATAATTTATCAACAATTTCTAGCGTAATTATTCCAGTAGAGCCCAATGTTTGGCTGTTGATTTCAAAGTAATATGATACTGTTTCCGTTTCATTAATTTCGTTTTCAGGCGTTACATGTGACCAAAGAATATAGTCTCCTGTATCGATGTAAGTCACCCCAGATGGCGTAATGAGGGAATTTTCACCACGAATTGGGTTATCATTGACAACTGCTGGTGTTTGACCGTTAGCTGAAGGGAGATGATTAATTGTCGGCAACAAGATACTTACTAACAGCAAAATAACAACACTGAACCTACTGACTTTGTTTCGCATATTTGTTTTAATATCTATTAATATTTAATTTAGACTCCGGCAAAATTTAGTCTAAGTGGTCCTTACTTCCGGACTTGGACCGAAGTCCGGCTTAGACTTTTACACATTCAT
>Ga0233438_10005412_pt1 | contig 10737 bp, 23 predicted proteins | sample SI_123_September_FD_182720 | JGI IMG/M metagenome (GOLD analysis project Ga0233438, IMG submission 182720) | Seawater microbial communities from Saanich Inlet, British Columbia, Canada - SI_123_September2016_10_MG | ecosystem: Environmental > Aquatic > Marine > Inlet | place: Canada: British... | reverse complement strand
AAGTACAAGAACAAGTTATAATTTTAATTCTGCAGTAATCTCATATTCAGAAGATAATTATCCTCATTGGATTGATTTATTTGGTATGATGGATTTATCAGCTAAAGGACAACAATTAGGAGTATTAAGATTTTCAAAATTTTCTGATGCTAATGGAGATGACAGATGGTTATTTCAAAACAGTATTGATACTTCTGATGGGCTTGGTGTTCAAGATATGTATAACATACCATAAAACAACAAATAATTAATAAAAATAAATAAATAAAAATAGAAATGGCAAATTTAAGAAAAACAGAACTTGCAACTACTACAAGCATCACTACTACTTATGAGGGAGAATTTGCAGGAGAGTATATTGCAGCGGCTTTACTATCAGCATCTACAATAGATGACGGTGGAGTTACAGTAAAAGCAAACATCGCTTATAAAGAAGTGATTAAAAAATTAGCAACAGGTAGTTTAGTGACTGCAGCAGGTTGTGATTTTGTACCTAATTCATCTGTAACATTAACAGAAAGAATTATACAGCCTGTAGAATTGCAAGTAAATTTACAATTATGTAAGTACGATTTTGTAAACGATTGGGAAGCACAACAAATGGGATATGGTTTAGGACAAACTTTACCACCTAAATTTTCAGACTTTATGATTGCTCACGTAGCTGCAGAAGTTGCACAGAATACTGAATTTTGTATTTGGCAAGGAGATACAGCAGGTGCAACGCATACATCATTTGACGGTTTTGAAAAACTAATTGCAGCCTCTGCAGCGGCAGGAGATATTCCCGCAGGTCAGCAAGTGGCAGCAGTTGGAGGTGGTTTAGATGCAACAAATATTATAGCTGAACTTTCAAAAGTAGTAGATGCAATCCCGTCACAATTATACGGAAAAGAAGATTTATTTATCTACATTGGATCCGCTGCAGCTAAATATTATGTACAAGCATTAGGTGGTTTTGCAGCGAATGGATTGGGTGCAAACGGTGTTAATGCACAGGGTACTCAATGGTGGAACAACGGAAGCCTTACAGTAAACGGTGTTAAGATATTTGTATGTCCGGGTATGTCAGACAACAAAATGTATGCAGCACAAAGATCAAATCTATATTTTGGAACAGGTATTTTAAATGATACAAATGTTGTTAAAGTATTAGATATGGCAGATTTAGACGCTTCAAATAATGTTAGAATGGTAATGCGTTTTACATCAGCAGTACAATTTGGAATTTCTTCTGATTTAGTAGAATACGCATAGTAAATTAATTAATCAATAAATAAAGGTAGGTAGGTTATTATCTGCTTGCCTTTTTTATTTTAAAACAATAAAAAAATGGCATGTAGTATAACAACAGGACGGAAAATTCCCTGTAAATCAGCATTTGGTGGAATTAAAAAAGTTTATTTTTCTGATTATGGGGGCATAGCAAGTGTTACGGTTGCTCAAGGTGGAGAAGCGACTATGAATTTAGGTGGCTCACCTACTCCCGAATGGTATGAATATGATGTAAAAGGAAATTCATCTTTAGAAACTACTGTTACAAGTAGTAGAGAAAATGGAACAACTTTTTATACTCAAACTTTAAATTTAACACTTACATATTTAGATCCCGCAACACAACAAGAATTACAATTACTTGCAGTAGGGAGACCTTATGTAATTGTTGAGGATTATTACGGACATCAATTTTTATGTGGAGCAGAAAACGGAATGGAGTGTACAGGTGGTACAGTCGTGACAGGAGCAGCTGCAGGAGATTTAAGTGGTTTTACAATGGTTTTTGAGGGTATGGAAGAAACAGCACCTTACTTTTTAGAAGCAGGAGATTTTACAGCTGCAACAGGACAAATAGATCCAACAGCATAGTTTTAATTTTAGTTAGTAAATTAAGCACTCTTTATGGGTGCTTTTTTTTTGCTATATAATTTCTACAAATTAGGTAAATATTTACGTTATATATACGATGATTATATTAAACACAAGTGCAAATGCACAAACGTTATCGGTAATACCAAGAGAGTATTTAGTTGATTTTGTTATGACTATTTGTGATGATAGTACAAATGTAATAGAAACTTATAATATTACTAATGCAGTACAAGTAGGTAACTATTTAACATTTACAAATATTTTTAATCCTATATTAGTAGAAAATCATTTTTATGATTTAACTTTGAAAACAGTAGACAGCGTTATTTATAAAGATAAAATATTCTGTACTAATCAAGATATTGATCAAGAAAACAACGACTATTATAAAATAAATAAAGATCAATACACTAATTATAATGGTTATGATAATACATATTTAGTAATATGAAACAAAAAAGAAATAGTAAAGGGCAATTTAGTAAAACAAAAGTTTCGGAGTTTGGTTTTGTCAATTTAGGAACTTATACAACTCCCGAAATTAAAGAAGTAAATGGCGAAGATTATATTGAATATGGTGCAGATAACAATTATTTTCAATATTTAATTGACAGATACAATGGAAGTCCTACTAATAACGCTGCTATTAATGGCATTAGTCAAGCTATATATGGAAAAGGACTAAATGCTACTGACAGTAACAAAAAGCCTAATGAGTATGCTCAAATGATTTCATTGTTTAAAAAAAATGTAGTTAGGAAAGTTTGCTATGATCTTAAATTAATGGGCAACGCTGCAATACAAGTAATTTACTCAAAAGACAGAAGTAAGATTGTTCAGTTAGAGCATATACCTATTGAAACATTACGTGCTGAAAAATGTGATGAAAATGGAGATATACCTGCATATTATTACTTTGAGGATTGGGCAAATATTAAAAGGAGTGACGATCCATTACGCATACCTGCTTTTGGAATGTCAAAAGAGGGCATTGAAATATTTTATATTAAGCCTTACAGAAGTGGTTTTTACTATTATAGCCCTGTAGATTATCAAGGTGGATTGCAATATGCAGAGTTAGAAGAAGAAGTTTCAAATTACCACCTCAACAATATAATGAATGGTCTTGCTCCAAGTATGTTAATTAACTTTAACAACGGAACACCTAACCAACAAGAGCGACAATTAATTGAAAAGAAAATTGCACAAAAATTTAGTGGTACAAGCAACGCAGGAAAATTTATACTTGCATTTAATGACAATAAAGAAAGTCAAGCAGAAATAACACCTGTACAGTTAAGCGATGCACATAATCAATACCAATTTTTAAGTGAGGAAAGTACACAAAAAATAATGGTAGCACATCGTATTGTTTCTCCTATGTTATTAGGTATTAAAGACGGTAGTGGTTTAGGTAATAATGCAGAAGAAATAAAAACTGCATCTTTACTTATGGATAACACCGTTATTAGACCATTTCAAGAGTTGCTAATTGACAGTTTTGACGAAATATTAGCATATAATAAAATTACTTTAAATTTATATTTTACAACCTTACAGCCATTAGAATTTACAGATGTAGATAAATCAGTACAAGATGCAGATACTATTGAAGAGGAAACAGGAGTTGAAAAACGCAAGTTTAGTTTAAAAAAGATTGACGGTAAGGAAGCATACGAAACAAAAGAAGAAGCAATAAAAGTTGCAGAAGAACAAGGTTGTGGTGGTTATCACGAACACGAGGTTGAGGGTGTGATTTATTATATGCCTTGTGAAGATCACGATACTGCATTAAAAAAACCGTGTTGGGACGGTTATGAACAATATGGTACAAAAATAAAAGACGGAAAGGAAGTTCCTAACTGCGTAAAAATGTCAGAACAGTTTTTGTCAGACGAAATGGGCAAAGCAATACTTGATAATTTAAAAGGAGAAACAATTACAGACGAATGGGAGTTAGTAGATGAGTTAAGTGCAGATGAAAATATTAGCGATGAAGATTGGGCAAACATTTGCATAAAAAAAAAGAGAAGTAAACTACAAAAGTTTTATGACGAAATTACATCAAAAAATAATGGTAGTGCAGAAAGTTTTTTAGATAGTGATTATTTTAAAATACGTTACAAATACGTTGTAGGATCTAAAAAGCCAATGGAAGCAGGTAATCAGTCAAGAGATTTTTGTAAAAATATGATGCGTTTGTCAGATGACGGAATTATATACAGAAAAGAAGATATCGATCAAGCAAGTTTTAGAGGTGTTAATAATGAATTTGGTCATAAAGGACAAAATTACTCGCTGTTTAAATTTAAGGGTGGAATTTACTGCAGACATAAGTGGGTTAAATTATTATACAGAATGAAGTCTGCTACAGAGCCTTCTGATAATTTAGATGATTATAAAAGAACAAGAGAAATACCTGCAAAATATGACAAAAACCCTAATGGCAGTCGTGATGCAAAAATTGCACCAATTAATATGCCCGATAGAGGTGCATACCCAAATTAAAAAAATATGGCTACAACTTTATTTATAAATAGAACTGATTTGATCCGTAATTCAATTATGGATGGTAACGTAGATACTGATAAGTTTATTCAGTTTATTAAGATTGCACAAGAGATAGATGTTCAGCAATTAATGGGAACAAAGATGTATGACGGTTTAACTAATGCAATACCTAATATTGACGATCCTACAAATTTAAGGTGGAAAACAGTTTTAGATGATTATGTTGTTCCAATGTTAATATGGTATGCGCAATCAAATTATATGCCATTTGCAGCTTATCAAATAAAGAATGGTGGAGTTTTTAAACATACATCAGAAAATGCTCAATCTGTAGATAAAAACGAAATAGATTTTTTAGTGGAAAAAGCAAGAACAAACGCAGAATGGTACAGTAGGAGATTTATTGACTTTATGAGTTTTAATCAAACTACATATCCCGAATATACAAATAACGTTAACGATGACATTTATCCGAGTAATGATGCAACTTTTAATGGTTGGGTGCTATGATATATAAACCAAAAAAGGCAAACATCGAAAAGTTAAAAGCTTTTTTGAAAAAAATAAAAAAAAAGAAATAATGTTAAAATTTATAAAAAAAGTATTTTTATTATCGGCTCAACTAATAATAAGTCCATTTATGTTAATATACATAGCTTTGAAATGGGTTGTAGATAGAATAAAAAAAATATTTACTAAAAAATAAATTATGAAAAAATTACAATCTTTTTTATCAAAAATACATAAGGATAAACTTTTGCATTTTTTTTATGGAACATTGATAGGTATTCCTTTGGTTGCGTTTACTAATCCTTTAGTAGCTTTGTTTGGCATCAGCATAATAGCAATAGGTAAAGAGTTATATGACGATTTAAGTGGTATTGGAACTATAGATGTATATGATGTTATATTTACGATAATTCCTACAGTTTTAATACTTGTATCAAAATATATTTAATATGTCAAAAATTAGTAAAGACGAATTAAAGTTAATTCAAGAAAAAGATCAGCAAAAAAAAGCAATACTTAATGACATAGGAATTTTGCAAACGCAGATCCATACATTAAATCATATGTTTGCTCAATTAATGCAAGAGATTGAAGAAAACAAAAAAGTTCTTGAAAAGAAATATGGAGAGGTGGATATTGATTTATCAAACGGTAAATTTAAAAAAATATAAATGGATAAAATAAGCGAACATATAAGTTATAAGGAAGCTACATATTCTGCTACTGCAAATAAATTAGGAATAGAAAATGTACCTAATGAAAAACAACTTGAATGTATGAAAACATTAGCAGAGGAAGTTTTTGAGCCATTAAGAGAGTACGTAGGTTGTCCAATAAGAGTCAATAGTATGTTTAGATCTAAAAAATTAAATAGTGTTTTAAAAGGCTCTAAAACGTCATCTCACTTAAAAGGTCAAGCAATAGATATAACAACTATATTTTGTGAAAAAGAAAATTGCAAATCAAATTTAGATATGTTTCATTATATCAGAAAAAATTTAGATTTCGATCAGCTTATATGGGAGTATGGTGTTGAGCCTAAATGGCTGCACGTTTCCTATGTTTCAAAAAAGAAAAACAGAAATCAAGTTTTAGTAATAAAACGACCTAATAAATATTTTGAATATAAAGAGTAATTATGAAAGTTGGAAAATACGAATTTAATACAAAAGAGGAATTTAATATTGCAAAAGAAAGTATTGACACTTATAAAAACATTATAACTTTTATTGGAGTTATAAATGACAAATATAAAGTAGATGTTTTATGGAATGAAGATATTACAGAGCAACCTATTGAATGGTTACCTTTTGCTATTAATATTGAAGATGAGGGTATTCATTTTTTTCACGATTATCCATATTTAGAAAACAAGTTTGAATAAAAAGCATTACAATATTGTTCTTATGATATTAAGTGTTATAGGTTTTATATTAATATTCACATTAGTTGCATCTATAATAGTAGATAGACAATTAGATGAAGATGGTAAAGAAATAATAAGACAAATAACAACAAGTTTAATTGCCATTGTTTCAATGATAATAGGTGGTAATTACTTAAAAGAATAAATATGCCAATACCAAAGAAAAAAAAAGGAGAAAAACAAAAAGATTTTATGATCCGATGTGTACCACAATTAATGAAGTACCACGAAAAATCACAAGCTATTGCAATTTGCTATAAGTCTTTTAAAGATAACTAATAAAAAAATAAGAATGATAACAGATTTTAAAACATTACTTATAAATATAGGAGCATTTGGAATTTCAATGACAAATATAGATATAGCATTAAAAATTTTACTCGTGTTAGTAACAATAGGTTATACAGTACAAAAGTGGTACTTACTAAATAAGAATAAAAATAAGTAATGCCAAAGAAAAAGTTTAAAGATACAAGAGTAGGAAAGTTTTTGGTAAAAACTGCACCCGATATTTTAGGAGTTGCAAGTAATTTATTACCCGATGCAGGAGTACTTGGTATGGTTAAACAACTTATTTCAAATAATAGCGAATTACCACCTAAAGACAAAGAAGAAGCATTAAGACTTATTGATCTTGACATTGTAGAAGCGCAGGAAGTTAGTAAAAGGTGGACTGCAGATATGTCAAGCGACAGTTATTTAAGTAAGAATACAAGACCAATGACTTTGATATTTCTTACAGTATCAATGATTTTTTTAATAGTTCTTGATAGTTTAGATATTGACTTTGGTGTTAATGTAGAATGGATTGAACTACTTAAAAGCCTTTTAATAACAGTTTATGTAGCATACTTTGGATCGAGAGGCGTAGAAAAATACAAATATATATCTGCAAAGCAATAGATTATTCTGTCAAAGTCTTAATATTTATTATATTTATATATTTTTATAGATATATAATTTATTTATTGTATATTTATTTATATGTATTATTAAAATACTAATTAATAAAAAGAGTAAAGTTATAACATTTTTGATAAAAAAACAACTATGGACGAAACTAAATGTCTAAAGATCAGAAAAGAACATTATATGCTATCAATAAGAGGTGTTGTAGTAGGAGAGTTTGAATTAAGTGAATTAAGGAATTTGATTGAAGTTATTGATAATGCCATCTAAAAAAGTTAGCAGGAGTAAACTTGTTAAAAAATTAGATACAGTATTTAGTCAATACATAAGATTAAAAGATGCTGATAATGAAATAGCAACTTGTTTTACTTGTGGCAAAAAAGATCATTGGAAGAAACTACAAAACGGACATTTTCAAAGTAGGAAACATTATGCAACAAGGTGGGACGAACAAAACTGTCAAGTCCAATGTGCAGGTTGCAATGTTTTTAAATATGGAGAGCAATTTGTTTTTGGTAAAAATTTAGATGAAAAATATTATGCAGGATTTTCTGACGAATTATATTATAAAGCAAAACAGATTGTAAAAATTAGCAATTATGAAATTGAGGAAATGATAATTAAATATAAAAATTTGGTTAATGAATTAATTTAATGTATATTTGACAAGTTTGTTACGTTGTTACGTTATGTTTTAAATTGGGTGGTAGAAATACTGCCCTTTTTTTTGTTTATAAATTTGTTTATATCGTTAATATTTTATATATTAGCAAGAACATAAAAATATAAACAATGAAAACAGACTACAAAAATTCAGTATTTAAAAGTCCAAAAGACGAATTAACAAGACAAGACAAAATCTTTATATCTTACGTTTTAAAACATTACGCAAGAAATACAGAGGGACTTGATCAAGATGACGTATTAGAGATTTACGACATAGCAAATAAATTAATATAATGGTAAACACTAACTACAGTAATCAAACGACAAATCAACTACTCACAGAATATCAATATAGAGTAGAAGCCTTACAAAAAAAGATCGAAGAATTAAAGGCAATTCTTGAAATAAACAATTTAATATAATGGAACGAAACAAATTATTAGAGTTGTACAAAAAGTACAATTTAGAAAAATCGGACGTATTTAAGCATCAGCATTTTGTCATAATTACAAGGCAAGGTATTGAGAAAATACAAGCACAAGAAAAAATACTAATCAAATTTGACGTAGTAAAGTGCGAAACAAATTTTGCAGTAGTTAAAGCGACAGCCGCAGTAAATGACAAAGACAAAGATGTTATACAGACATTCGGATCAGCTTACAAAGGTGCTACATTTAAAGAGGGCAACACAAACTCTTGGTACGTAATGGAAATGGCAGAAAAAAGAGCATTGTCAAGAGCAGTATTAAAACTGACAGGTTTTTATCAATTAGGAGTTTTTGGCGAAGATGAGTCAGAAGACTTTAAAAAATAGTATATTTACATTTATTAACTAAAATCAAAAATTATGAGTGCATTAATTAACGGATCAATCAGAGTAGACAAATTGCCAAAAGAGAAATTTATCAGCGGCAAAGACGGAGCAGTTTATTACAATTTTACTATTGCAATAAATGACGATACACGATATGGAAATAACGTAGCGTTTATGGATAGTCAAACACAAGAGGAACGAGAAGCAAAAAAGCCAAAAGATTATTTAGGTAATGGCAGAGTTTTTTGGGTTTCGGACGGACAAATAAAAGTTGCTGAAAAAGAGGAACAAAAACTTGAAGTAGCTGTAGACAGTCAAAGCGGTGATTTACCATTTTAAATTTACAAAGGGTGCTTTAATTAGCACCTTTTTTTTACCTTTACAATAAACATAAATATGACAGAACAACAAAGAACAGAACACAATATGTTAATGGAGTACATAAAAGACGATTGTTATGTAGACGTTGACAAAAAAATTGATTATCCACCTGTAGCAATTTCATGTGGCGAAAAATTAATACAAACAAAAGAAAATGATATATTAGTGCCGATAGCATTAGGAACATACGGAAATTTGTCAGTAGTTACTGCACCACCAAAAACAAAGAAAACATTTTTTGTATCATTATTAGCATCAGCATTTTTAAGCAATTCAAATATATATACAGGCAAAATTAAAGGACATAGAGCAAACGGTCATTTATTACATATAGATACAGAGCAAGGTTTTTGGCATTCCTCAAAAGTATTTAAGCGACCAATAAGTATGGACAAAAATATACCAAGAGATTTTTATCATCATTATGCATTAAGAACTGTAGGATACAAGGAACGATTAAGTTTTATAGAATGGTTTTTAAAAAACGAAATTGACGATCAATCATTAGTAATAATTGACGGAATAGCAGATTTATGTGCAGACGTTAATAACATAGAGCAAAGCAACGAGTTAGTGTCATCATTAATGCGAATAAGTACAAAGTATAATTGTCATATAATAAATGTTATACATCAAAATTTCGGATCTGCAAAATTAGGCACAGGACATTTAGGAAGCGCATTAGAAAAAAAAGCAGAAACAGTTATTCAATTAGAAGCAAACACAGTCAATCCCGATTGGGTTACCGTTAAATGTGGCAGGAGCAGAGGTTATTGTTTTGATACTTTTAGTTTTGAAGTTAATAGTTTCGGTTTACCACAAGTTGTAGATTTTATATATGATCCTTTAGCATAATGACAGAAAAAGTAATGATCTTAATAGCAAAAAAACACAAGAATTGGATTGACATTGTTCAAAGTTTCGGTTGTTCAAAAGAAACGTCAGAGGATATTGTTCAAGAAATGTATATTAAGATGCACCTAAAATTAAAAAAAGGTCTTGATATAATGTATAAAGAAGACATAAACTATTATTACATTTTTAAAACATTACGAACATTATTTTACGATTTAAAGCGCAAAGAAAAAAACATTAAGGTTGTCAATATTGAAAACGCAAATATCGATATGGCTGATGTAGATGTAAATTATGAAAAAGCTTATGAAAAAATTAAAAAGGAACTCGATCAAATGTTTTGGTATGACAGAAAAGTATTTGAATTAATTAATGCAGGAGAAAGTATTGCAGAATTAAGCAGAAAGTCTTATATTCATTATTTCTCGTTGTATAATACATACAATAAAGTAAAAAACAAACTTAAAGACTTATTATGACAAACCTAAATAATAGCGATAATCAAATTATAAAAAAAGCATTATGGACAAATGTAGTAGGAAACTGTATGTCATTAGCAAAAGATTGTTGCAATAAATATAATGGCATTAATGAGCAAATATTTTACTCCTACTATTTAAACGAAACAAACTTTGGTCAAAAGGCATTAGACAAATCTAAAAATATTATTGTTTCACAAGGTATAGATTATAAAGTAGCAGAAGATTGGGTTTACAAAAGAGTTATACACGATACAGTTAATGGACTTAAAAACGAGTACAAAGTTTTAGAAATGCTTAAAAATATAGGTTAAAAT
>Ga0233438_10005411_pt1 | contig 10738 bp, 11 predicted proteins | sample SI_123_September_FD_182720 | JGI IMG/M metagenome (GOLD analysis project Ga0233438, IMG submission 182720) | Seawater microbial communities from Saanich Inlet, British Columbia, Canada - SI_123_September2016_10_MG | ecosystem: Environmental > Aquatic > Marine > Inlet | place: Canada: British... | reverse complement strand
CTCAATTTGTTTGTGCCATTGTCAACACTGCTGCCGCCAGGGCCAATCACTTGTTTTGAAATGGTCTGAGACGACACACTCAAAGTCAACAGCATATATAATAAGGTTATATGTTTCATAAAAATCAATTGGTTAATAATTGACGCAAATTAGTTTAATAATTAAATTGGTGCATTAACGATTCATAATTTAAAACAAACTATGCTCATTTTTTTCCAGTACTGTTAAAAATAAGTCCTTTACATTGAGCTATAATACTTCTGATTCCCTTTAGATTTGATTTCAAAACCTAACAATTCAGCATGTAAGATAAAATTAGACAAATTCTCTTGTCCCCACTGATTACAAACGACAATTTTAGTCCCATCACCCAATGTAATTGGGGTATTTATATGGTAGTTCGATTCATTTTTCTTATCAATATCAGTCAATTTTCTAAGAACTCCATTATCCCCTTGCAGGTCGTCAAACCAAATTTTTTGTAAGACGCTAAAACTCATTTTAGTATTATAAATATGATGTTCCACTATTTTCTGAACCAATCTCGATTTACTTAGCGTTTTTACGATGCCTTTAACGGCGAATGTTGTGTTAGCTCTTACCATTATGTTTAGTTTGATTGTTATACTATCTCAAATGTATTCAATATAAATATTATATTTGGTTCATAATTGATTCATAACACAAAAAGAAGCTATGATTAATATTTTAAAAAAAAGAATTGAAGAAAAAATTGGAAGATCTGTAGCCACTCGAGGCGATTGTGAACTGGTTTCGAATGCGATTACCGAAACCCTTGACATTGACATAAGTTGCAGTACCATTAGACGTTTGTATGGCTTGGCTCCTTACACCAAACCAAACATTAAAACTACAAATACCTTAGCTCAGTTTGTTGGATATAAAAACTACATTCATTTTACGCAAACGCATTTGTATAAAGGAAAAATTGATTTATCTCAGATCATTTACAAAGCCGTTTATGATGGGGATGAAGCCGCGATTATTGCCTTAGTGAAATCTACCAAAAAAAGTCTTGAAGATTTCACGGGTTTTATCGTCTTGTTAGTTAGAGAGTTACTTCATTTGAGAAGTTACCGTTTAATAGATGAGGTGTTCAAACTAAAGGAAGTTGCTTATGAAAATTTCTCCTATTCAGAAGTATTGTACTTAGGAAATTCATTGGGGTTGTTAGTCCGAAAACAGCCTGAACTTGACACGGTATTGCTTAGAAATACCAATTTCCTACAATGTGTCTATTTAACCTTTGTAGATTATTCTAATTTGAATGGCTATTATGGGAGCTGGACTGAAACGATTGACCGCAATCCCCCTACAAAAGAAATAACAGTATTCACCTCTGCAATTTTAGAATTTAGAAATTTTTTAAATCATAAAAAGATGGTAGACTGTCATAAAGATTTAATCTTCTCAACGGATTTAAATCCTATTCTGTGCAGTCGTTTGTTAGCCTTAAAACTATTGGCAAATGAACCTCATAATACAACGGAAATTTTAAACACCTATTATAATATTCACTTAAAAAAATCAAATAAAATAGACTATTATTATGAGTTGTACACCACGGCGATACTCACTAAGAACCAACAGCTAATGGTGTTTATAATTGATAAAATGGCCATCGATCAGAAGCCAGATTTTTATTACCAAAAAAACCACATGAATTCCTTCTATTTGATGTGTGCGTTTTATTACAAAATTCAGGAAGATACGAGGAACGAAAAAAAATATATTCGTCTTTTTAGCCTAGAGAATTGTCACTATAGCTATCAAGATTTTATCACGATTATATATCAAATTTATGAATTTGGAAACACGAAAACGACCTCCAAAAAGAAGCTCATAAAAAAGACCTATACCGACCTTGGCACGCAATTAAGCTACTCCTATTTTTCGGAAGATTTTTTACTGAATTATTTTAATTAAAAACAGATATTCCTGAAGTGTGCGTTATGAGTTGTAACGACTGCTTAACTATTTAAACCAGAAAAAACCCGACTGTGGGGTCAGGTTTTTACGGACTAACTAAACAAAATAAATCTTTCTACAGTAAATTTGAGGGTTTTGATTCTAATTTAATAGAATAGTTGGTTACGTATTTTGATAGAGAACCGTCAGCTTTGATTTCAACACCTAACTGTCCAGCATGTAAAATAAAATTTGATAATTTCTCTTTCTTCCACTTATTACAAACGACAATTTCAGTGCCATCACTTAATGTAATGGGGGCATCAATATAAAAGTTTCGTTCATTTTTTTTATCAATATCAGTCAATTTTCTAATAACTCCGTTAACCCCTTGCAACTCGTCAAACCAAACTTTTTGTAAGACGCTAAAACTCATTTTAGTTTTAACAATATATTTTTCTACTACTTCCTGAACGAGTCTAGAACTACTTTGCTTTTTTACCTTGGCTTTTATGGAGTGTTTAGTGACACTTGCTAACATTGCATTCTATTTAGTCATTATTAGCATCAAATTTAAACAAAATAAATTTAATTTTTAGCCCAATTTTAGCCCATAATGAGTATTTTTCTTATTTTTGAATTTATGGAAGATATAATCAAACAATTAAAACAAGACATTAATCAGAAGTTGGGTTTTGAAATTCGACATCAAGCCGATGTGCGGTATCTTCACCAGACTATAGTTTTAGAAAGTAAATATAACATTGGTTTTAATACCTTACGACGCTTTTTTGGGTTTTTGCCAGCAGGCACCCCACAGCTTCAAACATTGGAAGTTTTAGCAAAATTTTTGGGATATGGATCTTATTCGGATTTTTTAAATACAACTAACAAAGATCAAAACTGGTTTAATTGGACTTTCGTAAATGATTTTGAAAATTTGCAGTCCATCACTTCCTCTCAAATCCAACAATTAATTGCTCTAAAAGTACATTCTGATTATGTATTGTTTTTAAGTCATATCATAAAGACATATATTCGTAGAAATAGAATTGATTTACTGAAAGCCATATTTTCAAATCCTACTATTTTTTTCGACATAGGCTCTCAAAATAAGGAGCTTGAAAAATTAGCATATGCTGTTGGAGGGGTTTTAAGAACGCTGCCTAAAAGTAGATATAGAGAGCTAGAAGCTCTACTGTCAGATGTCTATGTTTTTAAAAATTACATTCTAGATTTCCATGTAGATTATACGCATTTTAATGGTTACTATGGGTATTTAAACGCAGCCAGATTTGCGTATGATACGCAGCCAGGACACAAGATTTTTATCAATCTAATAAAAAACTATCAACTCTTTTTAGCTGGAAAATCAAACTTTGAGCCCTACCATCCTGAAGTTTCAGGTTTGAATTTGTTCTCCGTATTACATGGGCGGTTGTTGGGGTATCAGTTGTTGGTACTGCATTTTAAACACAATCAACCACTCGATACGTTGTTGTTACAGCTCATAAAAACAGGCAAGCAATATTCAAAGGTTTTATTTTATATAGAAGTCTTTCCGGCACTTTTATTCACCAAACAAATAGAAACTCTAGAAACAATTTTTAAGCATTATAAAAAAACCCTTTTTGTCAACACTGCTTGGCAATTTTATACATCTCATAATATTTACTTAATTGCTCATGTATTAGTAAAATTGAAAAAACAGAATTATAAAGAGGCCCTTTACAGTTTTAATCAAATTAATTTAAATGTAAGTCCCTCCAATTCGTATTACCACTATTTAAACTTGTTTTACTGCATCGCGGCCTATCAATTAGAAAAACATACAACAGCAAATTCTGTCACTCTTCTGGAACTGCAGAAAGACTATCAATCCCTGGTTAAAATAACGGGTTTCAAGCGATTTAATTTAACCCTATTAAAAAAATATTAACTAACTATATGGAATATTTAATTTTGTCCGTATTGTTTTTTGCAATTAACAATGTCTTATGGAAATCGATTGTAGCAGATTATTTACCCCTTCAAGTGATTGTCAAACGTTCAATGTTTACAAGTTTACTAGGGGTTGTTTTTTTAGGCATGAATGGCTTTGAAACGTACACCACACTCAGTGAGGCGCTCTTTGTTAATCTCACATGTATTATTGGTGCCCTGGGTTTAGTGTTTATGATTTATGCTTTAAAAGAAAGCACCCTTAATGATTTTATACATTACAGTTTGTTAGGGAGTATAGGCACTGCTTCTTACCTTTATTTTTCTGAAAACATCATTCCGCAAAATTATATCTTAGGAATTCTTTTTATTGCCTTTGGTTTTTGTCTGTTCCTTTGGAATCAACGGATGAATTCTAAAGCGGTTCGAACTTCTACTAATTGCTATTTGATACTGATGACACTATGTTTTTCTGTTTCAGGAATTATGCAATGGTATAATTTAAAAACCTATGATGTCGTCTTTCTTGTGGTCCATCAAGAAATTGAAGTTTTGATTGTTGCAGGGATTTTAATACGTTTTCTAAAACAACCCATCCTAACATTTTTCAAGTTTGATTATATATTGGTGATGGTACCTATTATTACCATTGCTGTTGTTGCTGGTATGTATGGTTTAAAAGTGACCAACCCGTTCATATCCAGCATTATAAATTTGACAACCCCCATACTTACAATCACACTGGCTGTAATTGTTTTAAAAGAACGCTTCAAATGGCATTATGTGAGCTCTATAGTTATGGTAATATTGGGAGCGTGGATGCTTAGTGAGTCTAATTTTTAAATTCCAAAGGCGTCTTTAAGTACATCTACATAATCCAGTTTTTCCCATGTAAACAGTTCAACATCTAAAGTCAAGCTTTCGCCATTGGGTTGATGAAATATTTTGGTCACTGTTTTAGGCTCCCGACCCATATGTCCATAAGCAGCAGTTTCGCTATAAATTGGACTGCGGAGTTTTAAACGTTTTTCGATGGCTGCAGGACGTAAATCAAATAATGTTGAGATTTTATCAGCAATTTCACCATCGGTCAAATTAAACAGACTTGTTCCATACGTATCTACAAATACACCCATGGGTTCCGCAACACCAATAGCATAGCTCACTTGCACCAATACTTCTGAACAAATTCCAGCAGCCACCATATTTTTGGCAATATGACGCGTTGCATAGGCCGCACTACGGTCTACCTTACTGGGGTCTTTTCCAGAAAATGCACCCCCACCGTGAGCGCCTTTTCCACCATAGGTGTCTACAATAATCTTTCGACCCGTAAGACCCGTATCTCCGTGAGGACCTCCAATCACAAACTTCCCTGTTGGGTTGATGTGGTATGTGATTTCATCGTTAAATAAATCCTGAATATGCGCAGGTAGTTTTGCAACCACTCTCGGGATTAATTTTGTTTTTAAATCGTCTCGAATTTTTGCCAACATAGCAGTCTCTTCGTCAAAATCGTCGTGTTGAGTAGAGATCACTATGGCATCAATTCGCTTGGGGGTATTGTCATCATCGTATTCAATCGTAACTTGACTTTTAGAATCGGGTCTTATTTATGAGATATCAGAGTTTTCACGACGCATGGCAGCAAGTTCTATCAATATGCGGTGAGACAAATCCAATGCCAAGGGCATATAGTTTTCGGTTTCATTTGTGGCATATCCAAACATCATCCCTTGATCTCCAGCTCCTTGTTCCTCAGCGCCTCTGTCAACCCCGCGGTTGATGTCTTCGGATTGCTCATGAATAGCCGAAAGTACACCACAAGAATTCCCATCAAACATATATTCTCCTTTGGTATAGCCAATTTTGTTGATGGTATCGCGTGCAATTTTTTGCACGTCTAGATAGGTTTTAGACTTCACCTCACCCGCCAGAATCACTTGACCTGTTGTTACTAAGGTTTCACAAGCCACTTTTGAGTCGGGATCAAACGCTAAAAAATGGTCTATTAAAGCATCACTAATTTGATCAGCAACCTTGTCTGGATGGCCTTCTGAAACACTTTCTGATGTAAATAAATAACTCATAAATAGATTTTTATGAGAACAAAAATAAGATTGCAGGGCTAGTGGAGTAGGGTGTACTGCTTTAGCTTTTTTTTATTGAGGTTGCAATCAGATCAAATGTGTCCTCGGTATTAAAGTGCAAATTTACTAAATATAGAATGAATAAAAAAGTTATATTTCACTTCTCTGCTATAGACATCTAAATATTTATTTTACTTTTGCAACCTAGTTATTTGTAATGAAGAGGGTATTAGGGTGTTTTTTTGGATGTATGGTTTTTTTAGGTTTTTCGCAAGATAACCTCATTAGCACCTATTTAGATATTAACTATTTTAAAGGGACGATACCACTTCATAACAAGGATATTCTGCACCTCATTCAAGGACATCCAGAAGGTACCATAATTGGCTGGAACCAACGAACAGATGGCAAAAAAGAGTGGCAGCAGCGGTATAATTACCCAGATTATGGAGCCTCTTTTATGTACCAAGATTTAAAAAATGAGGTTCTAGGAAATACGTTTGGGTTTTATGGACATTTTAATTTTTACTTTTTCAAACGCCGATTGATGTTCCGAGTAGCATCAGGAATTGTCGCAGCATCAAACCCGTATGATAAAAATTCAAACCCCAAAAACAATGCATTTGGCTCTAAATTATTAGCGAGTTCTTATCTAATGTTAAATTATAATAAACCGAGATTATTAGGTCCTATAGGGGTTCAAACGGGATTGGTATTTTTTCATGCATCAAATGGGAATTTTAAAGCACCCAACACAAGTGTCAATACCATTGCATTTAATATTGGAATCAATTACGATTTAGACACCAAGGAAGTTGCCTACGAAGAACCCATAAAAGAAACTGCCATAGATAAAACGGTTAAATACAATTTTGTACTGCGTTCAGGCGTCAATCAGACAGATGTGGTAGGAAGCGAGCAATTTCCGTTTATGACACTTTCGGCCTATGCAGATAAGCGCATTAATTTTTTTAGCGCCCTTCAATTGGGTGTGGAGGCATTTTTCTCAAAAGCTTTAGAAGAAGAAATATACTACCGAAGTGTGGCATTCCCTGAAAAACCATCAGATCCAGAAGCCGATTACAAACGCGTGGGAGGGTTTTTGGGGTATGAATTATTTATAAACAACTGGTCGCTTGTCACTCAGCTCGGCTATTATCTGTATTACCCCTATGATTTTGAAGGACGCGTCTATAATAGACTTGGTTTGAAATATTATTTTAGTGAAAAATGGTTTGGGACAGTTTCTGTTAAATCGCATATTGCGACAGCAGAATCTGTTGAATTTGGAATAGGAATCCGATTGTAATATGAAGAAATTAGTATGCATACTTGTATTGTTTTCAACCCTTTCTTGCGACCAAAAAGATGCCTGGGACTGCATTCAAACCTCAGGTGCAGCTGTAACCTTAGAATTGACCGTTGATGCTTTTGATAAAATCCTTGTCAATAGAGATATTGAATTGGTAGTGAAACAAGGAACCGAGTATAAAGTAGAAATTCAAACTGGGGAAAACCTGCTTGACTCAATGGAAGTCATTGTTGTGGGCAACGAATTGCAGTTAACAGATCCAAACAGTTGTAATTATGTAAGAGATTTTGGACTTACTAAAATGATTGTAACGACTCCTGTTCTAAAAGAAATTAGAAGTAGTACACAATATGTAACAGCATCCGAAGGCGTCTTGAATTTTGAGAGTTTGTTCCTCATTTCAGAGAATTACAATTCAGATTATATCAGTTCAGGAGATTTTAACATCAATGTCAATACTCAGAACCTTAGCGTTATCGCTAATAATTTATCGGTATTCACAATATCGGGGTCCACAGAAAAACTATCTGTGGGATTTTATGCCGGTTTGTGTGAGTTTAAAGGGGCCGACTTAATTGCTCAAGAAGTCACTATTTTTCAAAGAAGCAGCCATGATATTATCGTGAATCCACAACAATCTTTAAAAGTTGATATCAGAAGTGTGGGCGATGTGATTAGTATCCATAGGCCGCCCGTGGTTGAGGTCGAGGAATATTATTCTGGTCGATTATTGTTTTTGGATTGATAGAAATTGACTAAGTAGCACGTTTTAAGCAGATTCTGAAATCCAATCTCCTAAGCTAATTTCCCAAAATAAGTTCTTAAAAAATATAATTTATCGATTTAAGGCTAATTTTCATTGCATTATATGTAAATTTCTTATCCAAGCCACGAAAAAAATAAATTAAGTTTTTTTTTTTGGAAAATATATATACTTTAGCATCCAATTACAAAACTATGACATCCGTAAATTACATTTTCTATAGCTTTTATTATTTCTTTTTTAGAAAAGAGATCGAGGCACTGTGTATGTAATTTATCAATATAAATTTTAAATATAAGTCTCGATGTAAACATCGGGATTTTTTTTTATGACAAAAAAAGTAGCCATACAAGGAATTGAAGGATCGTTCCATCACATCGTTTCTCAAACATATTTTGAAGAAGCAATTGAGGTGCAACCCTATCTTTCTTTTAGTGAAGTTGTGGAGAGCTTAATGTCAAAAAATTCAGACGTGGCTATTATGGCTTTAGAGAATTCTATAGCAGGCTCTATCATTCCAAATTATGCACACATCAACGATCAGGATTTGCACATTACAGGGGAGTGTTTTTTAGAAATTCATCACCACCTGATGGCACTTAAAGGCCAATCAATTCAAGATATTAAAGAAGTGTTTTCGCATCCTATGGCGTTGTTGCAGTGTAAAGAATTTTTCAAACAACATCCCCACATAAAATTAATCGAAGATACCGATACTGCTGAGGTTGCCAAACGAATCTCAAAGGGTCAACTTCAAGGCATTGCTGCCATTGCGAGTGCAGAAGCTGCTCAACTGTTTGGGTTGGATATTTTAGCAAAAAGCATTCAAACCATTAAGCACAATGAAACTCGATTTGTCATCGTCGAACGCAGCCCGATTCCGCAAAATTCGGCACTGCTAAACAAAGCTTCCCTTAAATTTCTCCTAGATCACAAACGTGGAAGTTTAGCCGCAATGCTCAACGTAATGAGTGATTGTAATTTAAATTTAACGAAAATACAATCCTTACCAAAAATTGATACCCCGTGGAAATATGCCTTTTTTGTGGACATTACATTTGAGGACTATTCCGATTACGAAAAAGGGAAAGCCATTATGAAAATCATGGCCGAGGAATTTAAAGTTTTAGGGGAATATAAAAACGCCAAAAAATAATGGTCACTGCCAATCGATTACATACCGTTGAAGAATACTACTTTTCTAAGAAATTAAGGGAAGTCAATGCGCTCAAAGCAGCAGGCGCTCCTATAATTAATTTAGGAATTGGCAGCCCAGATTTGGCTCCACCAAAGTCCGTTATTTCTGCCATTACCGAAAGCCTCTCAGATTCTGCAGCACATAAATATCAAAGTTACCAAGGGCTGCCAGCATTGCGGGAAGCCATGGCCAATTTTTACCAAACACATTACAATGTTACTCTGAATCCCAAAAACGAAGTTTTACCTCTTATTGGAAGTAAAGAAGGGATTATGCATATTTCAATGGCATATCTCAACGAAGGAGATGCCGTTTTAATTCCAAATCCAGGCTATCCAACCTACACTTCTGTGACCAAATTAGTAGGAGCAGAACCTATTTTTTACGCTTTACAAGCGAGCTCCAATTGGCAGCCAGACCTAGCAGCCTTAGAAGCGATGGATCTGTCCAAAGTAAAAATCATGTGGGTCAATTATCCACACATGCCAACAGGAACTTTAGGAAATCAAACCGCATTAAAAGCATTGGTTGATTTCGCAAAAAAACAGTCTATTTTACTGATCAACGACAACCCTTATAGTTTCATTTTAAATGACAAACCCTCAAGTATTTTTAATATTCAAGGCGCAAAAGAAGTCTGTTTAGAACTGAATTCTTTGAGTAAAACCTTCAATATGGCCGGATGGCGGGTAGGAATGTTAACAGGCTCAGCAAATCATTTACAGAACGTAATTAAAGTCAAAAGCAATATGGATTCCGGAATGTTTTACGGCATTCAAAAAGGAGCGATTGAAGCTCTGAACAGTTCAAAAAATTGGTTCAAGGATTTAAACAAAATCTATGCGGAACGCCGTACACTTGTGTGGGAATTAGCCACCGCTCTCAACTGCACATTTGAAACCACCACTTCGGGAATGTTTGTATGGGCCAAGTTACCCTCTGGTATAAAATCAGAAACTTTTATTGACAACTTATTACAAGAGCATCATATATTTATTGCGCCAGGCACCATTTTTGGAAGCAATGGCGAAGGCTATATTAGATTCTCATTATGTGCGCCCAAAGACAGTATTCAATCTGCAATAAATCGAGTGTTATGAAACAGGTAAGCATCATAGGGATCGGATTGATTGGTGGAAGTTTTGCACTGGATTTAAAGGACTATATGTCAGGAGTTCATGTCATAGGAATTGATCAAAATAAAGCCCATTTAAAAGAAGCCTTAGAATTAGAGATCATCGATCAAATAGGGGATTTTGACTCCCTTAAGACAGCAGATTTGGTCGTGTTGGCAATTCCTGTAAATGCAACAATGCAATTGTTGCCTCAGGTTTTAAATTTGATATCAGATCAAGCGATAGTGATGGATATGGGCTCTACGAAAGAAGCGATTTGTAAAGCCGTGGCAACGCATCCAAGACGCGCTCAATTTTTAGCCACACACCCCATTGCCGGTACTGAATTTTCGGGACCTTCCGCTGCGATCAAAGGATTATTTAAGAATA
>Ga0233438_10005407_pt1 | contig 10742 bp, 9 predicted proteins | sample SI_123_September_FD_182720 | JGI IMG/M metagenome (GOLD analysis project Ga0233438, IMG submission 182720) | Seawater microbial communities from Saanich Inlet, British Columbia, Canada - SI_123_September2016_10_MG | ecosystem: Environmental > Aquatic > Marine > Inlet | place: Canada: British... | reverse complement strand
ATAACTAATACATTCTTTATATTTATATCTAGATGTTTTTCAGGGACCTGCTGAGATACCCCAGCGTTGCTTTTGATGAGGCTGGGTTTACCACTAGGGCTAGGACTGGAGCCTCGAGGGTTAACGCTTGGGCGACGCACAACACGACAGAATATAGACGATATTGAGCTAGTTAGAATATCCCTGCGTAAGGTAAGGGTAAGCCATTTAAACTTGGAGTTTTAGAATGACCCAGAACACTTCTCGAAGAACATTTATCAAAGGCGCTGCCGCCGCTTCATCAGCATTACTGATAGCGAGGTTCGCACATGCCCAGGGTGCCATAGTGGCTGCAGACGATCCGACTGCTACAGCATTAGGTTACGTAGCCGACCACACCACCGTGGATACGGCGAAATGGGCCAAAAAGGCCGGTCCCGGCGGGGCAGCACAGCAGTGCACCAGTTGCGCTATCTACCAGGCGATTGACGAGGAGTATGGAGCCTGTCCTATTTTCGCTGGCAAGCGGGTACACGCCGCTGGCTGGTGTAATAGCTGGCTGCAGAAATAAAACCGGAATGTCGCTAAGGGGTTGCCGGTAGCCCAGAAAGCTCCCGGCCTCTCCCTACAATACCGGCTGCGAGCGCTTCAATGTGCGCAGGTCCCACCTCACAGCAGCCGCCCAGAATAGACGCGCCAACGTCTAACCACTGCAGCGCCATTTCGGTATATACGGCAGGTGTTAGCTCTTCTCTAGCCGACAGAACATCGACCGTGCCCCCAGGTTTCAATGCTGTGATGGAATGAAAGCCATTCGCGTAGGCACCAAATGTTTTGGTGGCAACGGCGAGTAGGGGCAAGCCTTGATCAATCGCCTCGGGCACTGAACAGTTGAGTATGATGGACAGCGGCTTAAGGGGTACACAGACACGCAACGCGTCCTCCAGTAATTCTCCAGAGCGCAGGCGAGTGCCGTCTTCATCCTGAACCGTGAATGCGAGGTGCACACCGGTGTCTGCCTCCTGCGCTGCTAGAAGCACCGCCTCACCCTCGGCTATAGAGCTCAATGTCTCTGCCAGGAATCCATCTACATGGTAGCGTTGCAATTCCATGAGCTCTTTGTATTCATCCTTCATCTGCTCGGGGCTGAGAGGGCTTTGCTGCAGATAAGAGGCCGTTAGGGGTGGCAGTGACGCAACGATATCGATACCACTCAGTCCTGAGGCTTGAATGCCAGCACGTGCCAGATCTCCAGCATGCTTTAGTAGCTCGGGTAGATCAGGCAGTGCAGATCCCATTTGCAGCCGATGGCGGGTGACTGAATAAGTATTGAGGCAAATAACCCTAGCGCCGGCGAGGCAAAAATCCCGATGTACATTCGCCACAAGCTCGGGCTCATCCATCATGACCTGCAGTGACCACAGTGGATGTGGCTTTGCCGCGCTACTGCGACGAATAAGTTCTTGTCCCATGCCCCCGTCTAGAAGCGTGATAGCAGTTGTCATGTTGTAAATCTCTTTTTTAGGGTTAAATAAAATTTCAGGGGTTAGCTTGTACGAACCCGTCGATCAAGGCTACCAGTGTATCGGGGATGTCCTCCTGGCAAAAATGCCCGACGCCTTCAACATCAACGATTGGGGCAGCGGGAAATAAACCTCGAAAGTCGCTGACGGCATGGTCCTTAGCAATGCCAAAGTCTTTGTCACCAGATACCAGCATGGCGGGTTTGCGTCGCATAGTCTCTATATCGCCCTGTTCCAGAGTCTCACGTACAAAGGCGAGAAATCGTCCTTCATGAATATCCAGTGGGAAATTGATGGCACCAATACAGCTGGCTCTGTCGGGAAAGGGCGCTGAATAGGCGCGTATCCAGGTGTCAGAAACGCCACTAGAGTTCTGGAAGCCAATAATCTTCATAACAGAAAGGACTGTGCTCCCCATTTCCCCCAAAATACCCTCTAGAGTGCCATTGTTGGCGTGTTTCTCTATCCATTGGAACCAAGGGGTTTTACCGCCACTCGCCTGACCCCCGCCATATCCGAGCACGGTATTCATCAAAAAGAGTCTTTGCACCTTTTCAGGGTTTCGTGCTGTAAACGCGCCTGTAATTGGGCCGCCCCAATCTTGCCCTACGAAAGTGATGTCAGTGAGATTCAGTTCGTCGACAAGAGATTCTAAGTTCTCAACGTGAGAGCGTAATGTGTATTCTCTGTCTTGAGGTGTAGCTGATTTGCCAAACCCCATGTGGTCGGGAACGATCACACGATACTTTTTGGCCAAGCCGGGAATCATGTTTCGGTACAGGTAACCCCAGGTCGGCTCTCCATGAAGCAAGACCAAAGCTTCTCCGTCGCTTGACCCCTCATCAACGTAGTGCTGTTCGAAGCCCGCAGCAGTTGAAAAGTGGGGCATAAATGGCCAAGTACCGTCAAAAGTTTCGTCTGCAGGAATCAAAATTTGCGCGCCTTCAGATTGGGGTTTGAAGTGTCAGCTTGCCAGCTTAAAACCATGGGTTTTGGGGCGAGGTATATGCCGTTTCCATGCCTATTGGCGCTTGTACCCAACCCTGTCATGGCCTAGTGTAACCGCAAAATTGGGTTTGGATGAGTAGCATGGCGGCGGTTTATTTTGCGGGGAAAAAAGCGATTATCACTGGGGCAGGTGATGGCATTGGGCGAGCACTTGCCCAGCAGCTCAATGCGGTGGGCTGCGAATTGTGGCTATGCGATATCGACTCGGACCGCTTGGACGCGACGGTGGGAACCCTCGATGAACTGAAAGCGGCGGTGCATACCCACCTCGTTGACTGCGGGAATCACGATGCCATTGTGGATTGGGGGCGGATAGTGGCTGCTGAAACCAGCAGTGTCGATGCTGTTTTTAACAACGCGGGCGTCGCCTATGGTGCACCTTTTGCCGACGCTAGCGAAGAAAGCTTTCAGTGGTTAATGGCCATTAACTATTGGGGTGTCGTTTGGTCAACCCGCGTTTTCTTGCCACTACTGCAAGCTGCGCCGGTTGGCCATTTGGTCAATATATCGTCCATCTTTGGCATGATCGGTGTTGCGGGGCAAAGTGCTTACAACTCGGCCAAGTTTGCTGTGCGAGGCTTTACCGAAGCGCTGCAAGCAGAGTACCGCAACAGCTCAATTAAAGTGAGTTGTGTACACCCCGGCGGTGTGGCTACCAACATCGCCAGGCGTGCTCGTGCCGACGGAGAGTGGGCGCTCAGTAATGCCGATGAGCGAGATGCCCAATTTCGGCAGGTTGCCAAAACCAGCCCAGATAAAGCGGCAGAGATTATTCTGCGGCGAGCGGCTGCAGGCACGCCCAGAATATTTGTGGGTTGGGACGCCCGCATCATGCATTGGCTGACTAAAGTATTTCCTACAAGCTATCATTTTTTCATACAACGTCTCGGGCAAAATGACGAGTCAAAATAAGATGGTTCCCAGGCGTTATTACTGGCTACTGCTAGCCTCTACCTTGCTGATGGCCTCGGGCTTTGTGGTTTCCAAGTTGTTCATTATCGATGGCATACATCCCCTCTTTCTTGTGGCCAGTCGCTTCACTTTGGCAGGGGCTTTGGCCGTCTGTTGGCTGCTGTTGCGTCGACAGCTTGAGACGCCCAAAACTCTGAGGGATATGGCTGGCCTCCTGGTGGTGGGGACACTGCAAACCGCGGTGCTTTTTGGCACTGGCTTTATCGCCATGGGGCACCTGAGTGCGGCCACAATCTCGCTATTGACGTTGACGATGCCTATCTGGGTAACGGCTATCTTGTCTCTGGTCACCCGAGAGCTGCCTCCACTTCGGCAATTGATTGCCCTTGCAGTGGGAATGTGCGGCGTTGCGTTAATCATTGGTTCTGGGGTCAATCAGGCAGGCATGGGCGAACTGCGTTGGTTTGCTTTGGCGTTAGTGGGGGCGGCTTGCTGGGCCTCGGCAACGGTATTTACTAAAACCGCTGGGTTGACGATAACGGGCTGGAGTCTCAATGCCTGGCAGATGTTAGTGGGGGGTGTTGAGGTGCTTATTATTGCAGTTGCTATGGATTTACCGGGTATTGAGTTGGTCTTAATGAATGACCTACTGTTGTTTGCCTGGTTGGTCGTTCCCGCTTCTATTTTGTCTTTTGGGTTTTGGTTTACTGCGCTTAAATTGGGTGGTGCTGCGGTCACCAGCGGCTACCTCTTTTTGATACCCCTGTTTACTGCAATCATATCTGTGCCGGTGTTGAACGCCACGTTTGCGCCCTTGCAATTAGTGGGAGGTGTCGCCGTCGGTAGCGCCGTTTGGTTAATGTCTCGCTCTTCCATTTGATGTCAAAGCCCCATGGAATGCTCTTCGGACTCTAATTCGCGGTAAACTATTGTATTAGCGTATTGTCTTGGAGTCTTAAATGGGTCGCGCCTATCAAAACCGCAAACTGTCTATGGCGAAAACCGCTGCTGTAAAGACGGCGGTTTATTCCCGTTACAGTCGTGAAATTTATGTGAGTGCAAAAGCGGGTGGTACAGACCCGGCGGCTAACTTATCGCTGCGCTCACTCATTGATCGAGCCAAAAAAGATCAGGTTCCCTCCCATGTAATTGATAAAGCGATTGCAAAGGCCGAGTCAGGTGTGGGCGAGGACTATCATGTTGCTCGATATGAAGGGTTTGGCCCCGGTGGGACCATGCTGCTGGTTGAGTGTCTTACTGACAATGCCAACCGCACCATTGGTGATGTACGACCTGCATTTACCAAAGGCAAGGGAAAAATGGGGACCCCGGGTACTGTCGCGCATATGTTTGATCATGCCGCGGTGTTTGTATTTCCCGGCGATGAAGATGAGGTGCTAGAGGCATTGTTGTTGGCCGACGTTGATGTCACCGATGTCGAAAGCGATGAGGGCATGTTGACGGTATTGTCGCCACATACTGAATATGCCAAGACGCGTAATACTTTGACAGAAGCATTCCCCAATGTTGATTTTGAAGTCGACGAGATTCAGTTTGTACCAAAAGGTGAAACGCCCATCAGTGGCGACGAGCTTGAACAATTTGAAAAGTTACTGGGCCTTTTAAATGCCTGTGAAGATGTACAAAACATTTTTCATGACGCGAAGCTTTGAACGCCCTCACGACGACTAAGCCGTCTGTTTGTTGGTGCTTTTTGGCCGACCGCTGCGGTCGGCATTGCAACCGCAAATGCGAGTGGATACCCGCAGTCTGAGGGATCATAAAGCAGACCCGAGTACGTCCATTCTCATGCGAACAACGGCGCGCACTCGAGCAAAAAAACCGTTCGAGTAGCGGTGCTGTCGTAATACGCTACACCAGGTTTAAGACACTGAAATCGATCTAGTCGGTAATACTTTGCCACTCAGCAGAGCCACTCAGCATGTCAGCAACCCACTGATAAACGGGTACGCCAGCGACCTCTCTTTCGAACTGAGCCTGAATAAATGTATGGCTGTTGCCATCGGCTATAAGACTGTGAAAGCGTTCCGGATGGGCTTCCTCAAGGACGGCCATTTCCTGAATGAGCGCGGCTTCGAAGGCCTCGCCACCGATGCCCACGAAGACATCTGCAATGACAGAATCTTGCTTGGTGCTCATGAACCCCATTCGCAGATTAGGGTCTTCATCGAGTTGAAAAATGTGGTAACCCGTTGTGTGTCCTTCAGCGCTGATGCAAGTTTCGCAATCTTCAGGAATGAATCGAGTGGCGTTCCACTCTTGGCTAACAAAGTCTACGTAGCCTGGCCTTGAAATGCCTACGCCAGAGTCATTGATCAGTTCAATGGGTGTGTCCGGGTAAAGCTTTCGAACCAGCGGTAACATGTAGTCCGTTCCGAAGCCGCCAGCACTATTGCCGGTTAATAAAATCTTAGATGGTGCTGGGAAGCTTGAAGCGATAACGTCGATAGATGCCGATAGGTTTTTCAGACCTCGGTGATAGCGATCCACGTTTCCATCGTCATTATCATCAATGTCGACATCTCCAGAAAATACCGAGCCATCGCAATAGGGTAGGTACGCGACGTTAAAGTTAGCCGCGGGATTGGTTGATGACGCAGGGTTGAGTACGCCAAAAGTGGGCATGCCGGGACTGGCGCTAGGTGTAGCCTGACAAAGCAAGCTGTTGCAGGCACCGCCGCCCTCTAAAAAGATCATGAGTTCGTCAGCAGAGCCTTCGCGAGTTGCCATAGTGTATTCACCGCCGACAAGGCACAGAGGGCCATCGCCAGAGCCAAATGTGTGTTGAACAATGTCCCCAACGGTCTCCGATGTCATCGGTGAGTACTCACCGAGGTATTGATCAACACCCTGATCATAAAGAACTTGAAAAGGAGTGGGTTCGGGTTCAGGTTCTGGAAGCGGTGTAGGTGTGGGTGAGGGATCGTCTGAATCTGAGCACGCGCTGAGGAAAACTAGCAGGATTGCGATTGAAATTTGGGTAATGGCAGACGACATTTTTGATCACCAATTTTAGAATAATTATGAACTAAGCCTAGCAGAGTAATCTCAGTTTGCTTCGATTTGAGAGGCGATTGCCGTTTTTTCATTCTCTAAAATTCATCATTTGTGATCGCCACTTCAAATGAATAAATGTGGTGGTGAAATTTGTTGATGCGCTAAACATACCCAAGCTTAAAGTTTTTAGTTTAGGGAGCTGCGCACAAAGCGCACCCTTGAAAAAATGCCCGGACAATGAGAACTCATCACGTTAGCGCCTCGTATATGTAACATAACAAACGCGCTGTCCGCGGATCGAGCATAATTTTGAGTAATTGCACAAATCGACTTTCCAGTGATGACATTGGCCGGGTTATCGAAATGGCCTGGGAGGACCGAACCCCTTTCGAGGTCATTGAGATCGAATATGGGCTCGATGAGTCCAAGGTTATTAATCTTATGCGCAGGGAGTTGAAGCCGCGCTCCTTCAATGTATGGCGTAAGCGCGTTACGGGTAGAAAAACTAAACATCGGGCGCTGCGAGGCTTTGCCGTAGGTCGACACCGTTGTCCCAGTCAACGCACCCGCTAGTGGGGTGGTGGGTGAGCCCGCGGCGGTCAATCTTAGAGGGTTGATGTGGGGCCATTATCATGAATACGTTGTACCCTTGTGTTGTACCCCTGTAATCTAAATTGCTTGAACTCTGAGGTTCTAGTGTGGAGAAGTCGATGCAAGAAGGTCACCCCGTTTCTTACTCCCAGCGCACCATTATTGAGTTAATGGTCCCGGCCTATGCAAATTTCGGCGGCAAGGTCCACGGTGGCACACTCATGTCCACCATGGATAAAGTTGCCTATGTTTGCGCCAGCAAACATGCCGGAAATTATTGCGTCACAGTCAGTGTCGATGCCGTGGAATTTCTCGAGCCGGTCGAGGTCGGGGAGGTGGTGTCACTCATGGGCTCGGTGAATTACGTGGGTACAAAATCGCTAGTCGTCGGTATTAAAGTGGTAGCTGAAAACATTCAGACGGGTGCGCGAAGACACACCAATACCTGTTACTTCACCATGGTCGCCAAGAATGCCAAGGGCGATACCGTTACAGTGCCGCCACTCATTCTTGAAACGGTGGACGATGTCCGGCGTTACTGTGCGGCGCTGCAACGCAAACGCCTTCGGGATCATGCTCGCGGCTACATGGCCGACTACCGTGAAAACTTTGAATACGATGACGCGGTGCAGCAGTTCTTGGGAGAGCAACGCTGTGTGGTGCAATTAGGCGAATAGATGCTGAGATATTGTGGGGGCAACGAAGGCCCGCGATAAATGCCCGTCATGTAGGTTCATTGCTATGCAATAAAGGCGGTTCTGTTCCGGCGTTTATTTTTGTGCAGAAAGTTGCGCTTAAGGTTGCATTTTGCGGCGTCAGTGTTCTGCGGGCTTGTGGCAAAAAAAAGGCCCCTAAGGGCCTTGATACACGAAGCAATTGGGCCCCTGCCGTCATACCGTGACCGCATTGCCCCTAAAGATCTTAGAGAGGTAGCGGCTTTCCTTGGGCGACGGAGCAGGGACAGAGCATTGCATAACCGCTGCAACCAGTCGTTCCATTTCCTCAGAGAGCTCCTGATCGTTTGAAGGTTCTTCGGTGTGGGCCCGTCGAGTTAACTGCACCTGATTGACTGCAGGAACGGTCGGTAAACGTTCACCTTCCACACCTAGCGTCACCGTAAATGCATGCAGTGAGTTTTTGACGAACAGCGCCAGAGCAAACTCTTCGCGTGTTGACGCCAAAGAAGTATCGGGCGTTAGCAAGACAATCTGACAGCTGGGAATGAGTGCTGCGATTTTTGCACTGCGAAAGTGATGCGTGAGCTGCTGGTGAACAAGTTGCCGAAACTGCTCGTCTGACAGCACGCGATCCCAGTCGCCCCCACGTTCTCCTGCCAGAGCGTTGAGAGGAAGGCGTTCGAATGGACTGCTAACAACTACATCAAAGCCCCCTTCATTGCGCACCAGATTATCGAGTGCACCTTCTATGTCATCGCCAATGCAGCGAACGTCTAGGCTTTCAGCATTCTCACACTCCAGGGCGTGGAAAAGTGCAGTTTTAGTCTCTTCGCTGCGCGTTAGCACCCAAAGCTTTTCAACGCCGTTAGTCTGGAAGCCCCTGGCAATCTCGGCGATTTCGTCGCGCATACAATCGCCTAAGATGACTACCCGCTTACCATTGAGTCGGGCCAAATCTTTTTCACTGGGGGACAGCAATAGCTCGCCTTCGGTCACTGAGCGGTCAAACTTCAACCCACCTGATGGGTGGAAGGTTTCACCACTGACGATTTCATCGGCAAGGTGGAATACGGTAGACAAACCCACCTGTTCGTCTGTGGGCATCTTATGCAAATGGAGTCTGTTGAGAATTCCTGATTCGATTTGAGTCGCTGATTGCTTACAGACATCTTTATCGAAAAAGGGCGAGGGTGCATCGACAAAGGAGCCCAGAAACTCATCTTTGTCTTCCGCCGTAAAGATTCCGGCATTGACCAAGCGCTCCACCAGCTTCACCGCCATGCCCATGTGGAGAAGGCATTTGTTTGAGCTGCCCATTCCTCCAGAATCCTTTACTTGGGTGAACAGTCGGCTAAGGCCCTGGGGTAGATTACGAGAGGGTAAGACTTCCACCGCATTAGCCGATAGTTTTTTAAGGTCTTCGATGGCATAGCCCTCTGCCACTGCTGCGATAATTGCCGCATGCACTTGATTAAGACGCTTATTTTCCAAGACGAGTCGACCGCGGCGGTCAAACAACCCAGGGGCATCGCCTAGTCCTCGTAACCTGGCGCCGTCAACGGGACCGGGGGCCAAGGCGTTGATTTGGATTTCCGGGCCCAGATGTCGAGATAAAATCTCGGCGAGAACGCGCTGTCCCGCTTTTGACACGGCGTAGTCGGCGCGATTGGGGTAGGCCACAGCAACGTATTTTTCACCACCAAAATAGCTGGAGACATTCAGTATTGAACCCCGGCCCTTATCTTTCATCAGTGGGCCAAATTTGCGAATTAACGAGTAATTGGAGATTAAATTGGCTTCCATGGTGCGATCCCAATCCTTCAGGGTCATATCGACAACCATTTCTTCGGCACCGGAAATGCCGGCGTTGTTAATTAGGAAATCAACCTGACCGAAAAGATCGACCGCATGCTGATGGAGTTGAGCCAAGGCTGATGGATCGCCAACGTCGATGTTGGCCAGAGTATGAATACGTGTTTCAGCATTGGGGTAGCCGATACCTCGAAGTTCCTCAACGATTTCGGCTTTTGCTTCTAAGAGCTTGGCTTCACTGCGTGCACTTAAAAGTACACGTGCGCCTGCAATGGCGAGATACCGCCCAAGCTGCAAGCCTATGCCAAGGCTTCCCCCAGTGATAACCGCGGTTTTACCTTTGTGTAATCCCGGTAACACGCGCATCAGCGCAGTGGGCATGGCCCCTTTGCCGGTAGCGCGCTTAATATCTTTGGGAATCCAAAGGTTGATCGGATCCATTTGTCGCACGCGATTGGTCAGTGTGGCTGCCCAGTCTGCGGCGAAGGGAAGGGCATCGCGATCTTCAGTATCGTAGCGCACTAACTGGTTAGGCTGAACCGACCATGACAGATCACCCGACGCTTTTAGGGTTTCATCTTCATGGCGCCAACCGCGGATGAGGGCTTCATTTGAGGCGCGAATCACTTCATTCAACAAATTGCCGTGACCATCGCTAGCGTTGGTAACATAGGTGATGGCGGGGGGCTCACACTTTCCAAACCAGCGGCTAAGGTTGGTTGCGAGAGTCGACGCAAAGGCAACCGGTGCGACGACCTCGTCTTTGACGAAGTTTTCTACATCATCATCACTTGCTGTAGAGATCGAGTAGCCATACTGACCGTTTTTCTTCTGTGGAAGAACAATGACACCGTCAAGTCGTCCAAAGTGGTCGTCGATGAATTGCATGGTTCTGTCAACGGATTCCCGGCGCAGCGGATCAAGGTGTGACAGCTGTACAGATTCCAGTTCCCGAGACTGAATAATAGAGCGTGCGTGACCTACCGACTCAAGGTTTCTAAAGGCCAGTAATACTCGGGCCCCACTTTCGGTATGTCGCTCCGCGAAGGTAACGGCCTCTTCATAGTCGGCTCCGCCCAGTATCAGAACAATATTGTCGGATAAGTCTTCAAGGCGTTTGTCTGGCCAGGACACCAATTGTGACCGGCTTTGGGCGGGCACCTGCATGCCGTTAGTTACCTCCACTGCGTGGCCAGATACTGCGGCTGATTCCTCTGACGCA
>Ga0233438_10005406_pt1 | contig 10743 bp, 10 predicted proteins | sample SI_123_September_FD_182720 | JGI IMG/M metagenome (GOLD analysis project Ga0233438, IMG submission 182720) | Seawater microbial communities from Saanich Inlet, British Columbia, Canada - SI_123_September2016_10_MG | ecosystem: Environmental > Aquatic > Marine > Inlet | place: Canada: British... | reverse complement strand
CCCCTAGGGCCGTCGCACCGCCGCCCAGAATGAATTTTCTCCGGTCAATATTCGTAGCAATTCCTGTCACAGTAGATTTGTCACTCGGCAGTATTGTCTTCAACTTATCACGATCTGCCGTCTGTTCGGCCCGGGTATGCTAAGTTTGTTTGCTTCAAACGTTAAGGCCATTAGACAACGTCCCTCGTGACGTAGCAGGGCTTTTGTTAATGCTGAGCCCCGATATTAGCAGCAGTGTTGTTCCAGTTATATTATTTAACATAATATATATTATGCGTATTTATACGGAGTGCTGCAACGAGAGTGTCGCCGCAAACACCTCACTAGTCGGTACACGACCCACCTCAGCACAACCAAAGCCGTTAACCGATCCACATGCCTAAAGGCTATTACGATATAATTAAAAAAGAGTTGCCGCACCTCCGCTTATGTAGGAACCAAGCTTTCCATGTTGATAAAGCACTTCTATGATCCTGACACGTCGACTTTATCCTACGTCGTCGCCTGCGAGGCGACCGGTTGCTGTGCCATTATCGATCCGGTTTTGGATTTTGACTATTCATCGGGAACTCTCAACACGTTCACCGCCGACAAACTGATTGCCTACGTGCAAGAAAACAAGCTGTCGGTGGAACTGATTCTAGAAACCCATGTTCACGCTGACCACCTCACTTCGGCACCATACCTCCGAGACCGCCTCGGCGGGAACATTGCGATCGGCGCAATGATCACCACGGTACAGACGACCTTTGCGGGAATTTTTAACGAGGGCCCGGAGTTTGCCCTCGACGGGAGCCAGTTTGACCGCATGTTCGCCGACGGAGATAGCTTCAAGATTGGCAATATAGAGGGCGTTGCAATGCACGTGCCTGGGCACACCCCAGCGTGCATGGCTTATTTACTGGAAGACGCCCTATTCGTCGGTGATACCTTGTTCATGCCAGATGCCGGTACCGCGCGCTGTGATTTCCCCGGCGGTGATGCTCACACCCTCTTCCATTCAATACAGCGACTGTTGGTTCTACCCGATGAAACGCGGATTTTTGTGTGTCACGACTACCAGCCTAACGGACGCAATTTGGCCTTTGAAACGACCGTTGGCGAACAAAAATTGAGCAATATCCACATTGGCGGCGCGGGTCAGGCTGCCGACTTTGTACGTATGCGGGAAGCCCGTGATGCGTCGTTGGGTATGCCCACGCTGATATTGCCATCGTTACAAGTCAATATGCGGGCGGGGCTCATTCCCGCTGAAGAACAGGGGCCTGTTTTTCTAAAGATACCGATCAACGCTTTTGGGGGCGTTAATTTGACCAAGCTCCCAAAAGAAGAGCGCCCAACACGGCCTAAGACTTTGCAGCACCCTTCCTAGGAGAGCCAATATGGCAGAAGCTTTGCAGTATGACGTTGTTATCGTGGGCGGCGGCGCCGCCGGTATTGCGACCGCCGCCAGCATTCTCCGAAGAGCCACCCATTTATCGGTAGCCATCGTAGAACCTGCCGACACGCACTACTATCAACCGGGTTGGACTATGGTAGGCGCGGGCATTTTCCCGGCGCACTCAACGGCCAGATCGATGGCGTCAGTCATGCCCAAATTAGCGACTTGGATCAAAGCCTCGGTAATGGCACTAGACCCCAATAACAATGCCTTGGATCTCAGTAACGGCGCTAGCATCAGCTATGAACGCTTGGTCGTTTGTCCTGGACTCAAGCTCAACTGGTCTGGCGTAGAAGGGTTGCAAGAAACTTTGGGGCGCAATGGTGTCACTTCAAACTACGACTACAACACGGCGCCCTACACCTGGGATCTTGTGCAAAATTTAAAATCAGGCAAGGCGCTGTTTACGCAACCGCCCATGCCCATAAAATGTGCAGGAGCGCCACAGAAGGCGCTTTATTTATCGGCTGATCACTGGATGCGACAAGGCGTCATTCGCCATATCGATATTGGCTTTTATACCTCGACCCCCGGCTTGTTTGGCGTGGCTCATTACGTACCGGCACTCATGAAATACATCGAAAAATATGGCGCTTCACTGCACTTCCAACACACCCTTAAGAAGATTGACAGCGATATAAAAGTAGCGACCTTTCAAAATCAAGCGGGAGAGCTTATAGAGTCTGAGTTCGACATGCTCCACGTCTGCCCTCCTCAATGTGCGCCGGAATTTATTCGTCAGTCGCCCCTCGCAAATGCTGAGGGCTGGGTCGACGTAGACCCAGAGACCCTTCAGAGCAACAGCTTTGAAAATGTTTGGTCCTTAGGGGACGTCATTAGCGCGCCCAACGCAAAGACCGCAGCGGCAGCTAGGGCTCAGGCCCCTGTTGTGGCCACCAACCTACTCTCTCATGCTGGCAAAAGTAGCGACCTGAGCCATTACAACGGCTACGGGTCATGCCCGTTGACCGTGGAGCGAGGCAAAATTGTTCTGGCTGAGTTTGGATACGGCGGCAAACTACTTCCCAGCTTTCCAAAGTGGCTCATCGATGGCCAATACCCATCGGTGATGGCATGGCTACTGAAAGCCCGAGCGCTACCTTGGCTTTATTGGAACGCTATGCTGAAAGGGCGTGAGTGGCTAGTGAAGCCTGAAAATAGCGCCTGACTCAGTTCATGACAAACGCCGATAACATGAACACCGGTGATGCGCGTGTCTAAACTGCCCTGCCTAGACTGGTTGCGTAACTACGATGGTCAGACGCTGAGTAGTGACTTAGTTGCTGCCCTGATAGTGACCATCATGCTCATTCCACAGTACCTCGCCTATGCGTTATTGGCGGGCTTGCCTCCGGAGATGGGACTTTACGCCAGCATTCTGCCCCTCATTGCCTATGCGGCCTTTGGAAGCAGCCGAACCCTATCGGTTGGGCCTGTCGCTGTTGTGTCGCTGATGACGGCAACGGCCGTGGGCAAGGTGGCCCAACAAGGTACTGTCGATTACGCAACGGCGGCAATAACTCTGGCCCTGCTCAGTGGACTTATCTTAATACTGCTGGGCCTCATTCGATTTGGCTTCGTCACCAACTTCTTATCCCATCCCGTTGTTTCAGGATTTATCACCGCGTCAGGAATCATTATTGCGCTCAGTCAACTCAGTCATATTTTTGGTATCGACGCGCCAGGACAAACACTTCCCGAGCTGGGATTCTCGCTCATTACTATGATTGGTAAAACCAATGCCTACACGCTTGGTGTAGGCCTGTTTTGTCTCATATTTTTGCAGTTGAGCCGCCGCTATTTAGCGTCACTGCTGGCGGGTTTTGGGCTGGGATCCATGCTCTCCCAAACCCTTGCCAAAAGTGCGCCCGTGGCGATCATTGCTATCAGCACATTTATTGCATACGCCTCTGAACTTGATGCCCGAGGTGTTGCCTTGGTGGGAACTATTCCCCAGGGTATGCCGGCGTTTTCACAACCCTATATTGAATGGGCCGTTATCCGTGAACTGATATTTCCAGCACTCCTAGTTGCTCTGATTGGCTTTGTTGAGTCTGTTTCGGTGGGTCGTACATTGGGGGCAAGGCGCCGTGAACGTGTCGATGCCAACCAGGAACTCATAGGACTGGGAGCCGCCAATCTTGCCTCGGCCGTTTCGGGTGGATTTCCGGTAACCGGTGGTTTTTCCCGTTCAGTGGTCAACTTTGATGCGGGGGCTAAAACCCAAGCGGCTTCTGTCTTTACAGCAATGGGTATTGCTTTGGCCGCTTTGTTTTTAACACCGGTGCTGTATTACCTTCCCAAGGCGACCCTAGCCGCAACCATCGTGATTGCCGTTAGCAGTCTTATCGATTGGAGAATCATTAAGGAGGCTTGGCATTACGATCAGGCAGACTTTATGGCCATCGCTATTACCATCGTAATGACTCTGTTATTGGGGGTCGAAATTGGCGTGATTTCGGGGGTCAGTGCCAGCATCGCACTGCATCTTTATCGAACTATGCGGCCTCACTTTGCCATAGTGGGGACAGTCCCCGGTACCGAGCATTATCGAAACATTGACCGCCATAACGTGGTCACACATAACAATATCCTGTCGATTAGAATTGATGAAAGCTTATATTTTGCGAATGCCGCGTTTCTGGAGGAGATTGTTGACACTGAGCTCTTACAGAGAGAGGGTATTGAACACGTTATTTTGATGTGCCCTGCAGTAAATATGATTGATCTCAGCGCCGTGGAGGCCCTGCAGGAAGTAAACGCTAGTTTGATGGAGCGCAATGTGAAATTGCACCTTAGCGAAGTGAAAGGGCCGGTCATGGACGCGCTTAAACGGAGCGCGTTATTGCGACAACTCGGAGGCAGTGTCTATCTCAGTCACCATGCAGCGGTGCTTGAATTGGCCGCGGAGTCATGACTAAACGGGGTAAGCTTTTCAGTGGCGTTGTTACCACCTTTACCCTCGTGCTTCTCGTTTATGTTTTGAGTCAAAGTACACACGCGCCAGCACCTGACCGCTGCGAGCAGGCACTCTCTGCCGCCGTTTTAGCGAGCACCGATGCAGATCAAAACACCCTCGTCGATAATGCGCTATTGCAACAGGCTAACTGTGATGAGAGCTCAGAAGCCGCAGTTTTAAGGTAAGAACCGCGAAGCTCCCTGCTGCCACAGACGTAAAAAGGTACGCTCGATCCCCGCCTCTGCCGCCATGCCAAATTTTTCTTGCCAGCTTTTTTTGGGTACATAGCGAACCTCAAAAGCCTCGATTTCTCCCAATCGAGTTTGCAAGTAAGCGTCTGATGTAGAGAGTTCATCGACCAGGTTCTGGTCCAATGCACGTTGGCCGTACCAAATCTCCCCTGTAGCAACAGCCTCAATGTCTACTACCGGCCGATTGAGCACCACAAAGTCTTTGAATAGATCATACGTGTCCTCAAGGTCTTCAACGAACTTCGCCCGACCATCGTCGGTATTCTCACCAAACATCGTTAAGGTGCGCTTGTACTTTCCTGCCGTTAATAATTCGAAGTCGACGTCATTTTTTTTAAGCAACCTGTGAAAGTTGGGGAGTTGGGCAAGCACACCAATCGAACCAATGACGGCAAAAGGAGCCGATATAATACGATCAGCAACGCACGCCATCATATATCCGCCACTCGCGGCAACCTTATCAACAGCCACGGTGAGTGAGGCGCCGGTAGCTCGAATGCGTTGTAATTGGCTTGCCGCTAATCCGTAGCTGTGCACCATTCCGCCCGGGCTTTCGAGGCACAGTAAGACCTCATCACCGGCACGTAATTCAGGGGCAATAGCGGATATCTCCTCTCTCAGACTTTCGGTTTCACTTGCGCGGATATCTCCCTGGAATCGAAGCACAAAGAGCCGACCATCGCCCTGCTTGCCGCCTTCTTTACCGGCCTCCTCTTTAGCCTGCTGCCGTGCCTGTTTTTCCTCCGCTTTAGCCGATTTCTTCTCGGCTTTCTCACGAACTTTACGGGTCTCTGCGTGCTCGGTAAAACTGCGCACGGCATCGTGAAAAGCCGTATATCGGTCATTAAGACGACGGACCTCAATGTAGCCTTCTTCACCACCTTTACGGCGTTGACTCGCTGCGGCTATAGCAATGATCACGACGATAATCGCCGTAACAAGAATCACAGCCTGCGCTAAAAAAAGACCAATTTCTTGAAAAAACTCCATTACGACTCCCTTCGAGACGTTAGTGACAGCACACGACTAACGCGTGGCAAAAAAATGATGGATCAGTTGGCCCGCAATTGACTGCGGCGGCGGCACTGTCGGCAAATCATCTCGGCCGTACCAGTCCGCATGTGCAATCTCAGCCGGGTCGATGACAATTTCACCATCGCTATGGTCAGCAAAAAAACCGAGCATCAGTTGACTGGGGAAAGGCCAAGGTTGTGAGGTAAAGTAGCGCACATTGTTAACGCCAATACCCACCTCCTCCTGAACTTCCCGAATGACGGCCTGTTCAGCAGACTCACCCGGCTCAATAAACCCTGCAAGCGTACTATGAAAGCCGGTTGCACGTCCGGCTGCTGTCGCTAACAGCAACTGCCCACCTTTTCCCACCGCAACAATCACACAGGGGTTCAGTCTCGGGTAAGCACTGTGGCCACAATCCACGCAGGCAAGGGCCTTGCCCCCATCAGTGGGCGCGGTAAGTGTACCGCAGCGCCCACAAAACTGGTGATCACGTTGCCAGGCTAGCATTTGCAGCGCCCTTCCATAGGCCGCAAAAATCGAATCAGAAACACGCCCAAAGAGTGAGTACAAGCTACCTTCCATATGCTCCATAACGTTGAGGCACTGAGCATCTATTTCAATTGCATAGCTAGGCCGTCCGGCCCAGTAACCCAAAGGGGCGCCCACACCCACATCGCCAAAAGCTCCCTCGACCTCACGTCGCAGCCAAAACTGATCCGGCGGGCGCTGCAGTGAGATCACCGCGTTATCTTTTACAAAGATAAAAATGTAATCACTTGTAGCGGGTGACTCATCTATAGTTTTAATTTCAAGCATGTCTCACTCCCTAGTGCCGCTGCATAGTAGAAACACCGGGAGACCTGCACAAGTCGTCAAATGTCGTTAAAGAGGGTATCAATTCTATTTTTTTTCCATAAACTCCAGAAACATCATCGTTTTTCGCGATTGCACCGTAATAACTCCAATCAATAACAATAGAAGGCTTTACCATGCAAGAATCAGTGCGACAGGCGTTTTGGCATAACTTTTTGGGCTCATCACCCACGTGGTATAAGCAGGCCATTATCGGCTTCTTAATTCTGAATCCTATTTTACTCGCCGTCGCAGGCCCCTTTATCACCGGTTGGGTACTCATCGGAGAGTTCATTTTTACGCTTGCACTGGCACTGCGCTGCTACCCGCTACAGCCCGGCGGACTACTGGCTATTGAGGCTATTGTTATTGGTATGGCCGATCCCCACACGGTGTATCACGAAACCGCTGCCAATTTTGAGGTCATCTTGCTACTCATGTTCATGGTGGCAGGCATTTACTTTATGAAGGACCTGCTCCTTTTTGTGTTCACAAAAATCCTGCTCAACGTACAATCTAAGAAGGTACTGTCGCTGCTGTTTTCTTTAGTCGCTGCCGTTTTGTCGGCATTTTTAGATGCACTCACAGTGACCGCCGTTTTGATCAGTGTCAGCGTGGGCTTTTACTCGGTGTACCACAAAGTTGCATCTGGCAAAAATCATGGCGAGGATGACCACGACCATGCCGATGACGACAGCGTTCACGATAATCACCGCGAAGATTTGGAAAATTTTCGATCCTTTCTACGAAGTCTTATGATGCATGGCGCCGTGGGCACTGCCTTAGGCGGTGTCTGCACCCTCGTCGGAGAGCCTCAGAATTTGCTAATTGCTACGGTAGCTGGGTGGGATTTCATTGAGTTCTTCCTATTAATGGCGCCAGTAACCATGCCAGTGCTCGCCATGGGCCTTTTGACCTGTCTGCTTTTGGAAATGACGGGCTCCTTTGGATATGGCGCTCAACTACCCGCTCGAGTTCGAACCGTGCTGGAGGAATTTCAGGAAGGGGAAATGGCTAAGGCAACCCCGCGTAGCAATGCAAAATTAGTCATCCAAGCCAGCGTCGCTGTCATATTGGTCATAGGCCTAGCGCTACACCTCGCAGCGGTAGGACTTATTGGGTTGCTAGTGATTGTTTTACTAACGGCCTTTAACGGTATTACGGAGGAGCATCAACTTGGGCATGCCTTTGAAGAGGCCCTGCCCTTCACTGCGCTACTGGTGGTGTTCTTTGCCATTGTCGCGGTGATTCATGAGCAGCATTTATTTACCCCAGTAATTGATTGGGTACTGCAGCTTGATGCCAGCATTCGTCCTTCGATGTTTTTCATCGCCAATGGTGTTTTATCGATGATTTCTGACAACGTCTTCGTTGCTACGGTCTATATCAACGAAGTTAAGGCGGCTCTGGACGCAGGCGAAATTACCCGTGCAGAATTCGACAGCCTGGCTGTTGCCATCAATACCGGCACCAATTTACCCAGTGTCGCCACCCCAAACGGGCAAGCCGCGTTTTTGTTCTTGTTGACGTCAGCCGTGGCTCCGCTAATTCGCCTGTCCTACGGCCGGATGGTGGTTATGGCAATGCCCTACACGGTTGTGCTGGGCTCCGTTGGTCTAGCCGGCGTTTATTTGTTTATCTAATTTAGCCGGGCTTCCCAGATTTCATGGGCCGCCAACGCAGCGTAGGTATTACGGGTCTCGCCATAGGACGGTTCCGCCACTGTGGGTCGCTATTTGGTCTAGCCGACTTTCATGACGCTCTGTCTCTTGCGCAGTTGCCCTTATAACAGGCAGAGCTCTCCGATCGGTGCTCAGCCTCCTTATTCGCCCTGTTCGCGGGCCGCCGGTGCCCTCTTCATCGGGCTCGTCATGCAGGCCCAGAGACGTTTGTCCCCCGGTCATAATCAGGAACACGTCAGCTAATATTTCAGCATCTAGAAGCGCCCCATGAAGTGTGCGGGACGCATTATCAACATGGTATCTCTGGCACAGAGCATCGAGGCTGTTTCTTTGACCGGGATGCTTCGCTCTGGCCAGAGTGAGGGTGTCGACGATAGAGCATAGTGCTGAGGTACGAGGGTGATCGCGATCAAGGCGAACAAACTCAGCATCGATAAAGCCAACATCAAAAGGCGCGTTATGAATGATGAGCTCAGCGTCTTTGATAAACTCAAGAAAGTCTTTAACAACACGGTCAAAAGTAGGTTTGTCGGCTAGAAATTCGGGGGTAATACCATGAACCGCCAATGCGCCGGCATCGATATCGCGCTCTGGTTGTATGTATTGGTGAAAGTGACGCCCCGTCAGCCGCCGGTTAAGCAATTCCACGCACCCAATCTCAATAATTCGATGTCCCTGACTCACTTCTAATCCGGTGGTTTCAGTATCGAGTACAACCTGCCGCTTCATCCCCGTAACTCCGCAATGCCCTTATTAGCCAGGCTGTCCGCGAGTTCATTTTCCGGGTGTCCACTGTGGCCTTTCACCCAGTGCCAATTAACCTGATGGCGGTTAACCTGAGCCTTTAAAGCTTGCCACAAATCCTGATTTTTTACCGGCTTGCCAGCAGCAGTTCGCCAGCCGTTGCGCTCCCAGTTAACCATCCAGCGCGTGACACCGTCTTTGACGTAGGTCGAGTCGGTTGTTAGCTCTACCGTGCACCGCTCCTCTAATGCCGCCAGCGCTTCTATGGCAGCAGTCAGCTCCATTCGATTGTTGGTGGTGGCGCCTTCACCTCCAAAGAGCTCTCGGGACTGATTTCCCGACCTTAATAATACGCCCCAACCTCCGGGTCCCGGGTTTCCCTTGCAGGCGCCATCGGTGAAAGCTTCTACGGTCTTCATTCAACAGGTCTCAATGGGCTGCGAGTTGCTGAGCCTCGGGAGCCCACCACTGGATTGGAGACTGACAAGCCCATCAGCCGCGCGCGGGCGCGCTCGAAAGAGTGCATTTTTGTGTTACCTCTTACTAGTTTGTCGGCAAACATCATGTAGGTGGAACCGAAGGGAATATTGTGATCGACCAACCAGGCATCAACGTCAATGAGCCAGCGCGTCCACCGGCTAGTGCCCGCCGCAGGAATCACAAGTTTATGCCTCACGGGCGCCACCGCAAACTCTAAGAGATTCAGCCAATCTTCTAGCCGCCTAGGGCCAGGCCCCCGAACAGCAGCTGACCGAAAGCCGCTGCCCAAGCGCACCAGACGGTGCCAAAAACCACTGAAGCTCCAACTGTTAGCGCCTATGATAAGTAGGTGGCCATGGGGCGTAAGTACTCGGTGAATTTCTCGCAGTAATTGGTGTGGGTGGGCGCTTAAATCTAGGGCGTTTATCACGACCACAACATCGATAGTCTCTGGAGCTAGTGGCAGCTCTTCGTCGTGAGCATAAACACCCGTGTAATTTTTACGAAGTTGCTGTTTCGGGGCTAACGTCTGTATAACGCGCCGCACCCGGGTCATCTCGCTGATTGGCATATTGGCATTGGGGCCTATTACCAGCAGGTTGTAACCAAACCACTGATCCAAAATCACCTTCATGTCTTTAACGAGCTGTCCCCGCAACCTATGTCCCAAAGAGGTGGAGGAATACCACTCCTCAAGGGCTGCACGAGGTGACGATTCGGGGCGAATTGTAAAAAAGTGTCTCATCGTGGCACGATAGCGGCACCTGGGTGGTTGCGGCAACCCCCCCTAATGTAGCAACAACTTATCGGAAGCGAGATCTCCCATGGCTGCAGTGCTAAACGTCGAGCCTATTCCAGCATTTTCAGATAACTACATTTGGTTATTGCACAACGATATTGATGCGATCGTGGTAGATCCCGGGGATGCTGCACCGGTGTTCGCCGCCCTATCGGAACGAAACTTGTCCCTTAAAGGTATTTTGATCACACATCATCACTTCGATCACGTGGGTGGTATTGCTGCACTGACAGAGGCGACCCAGTGTGAGGTTTGGGGCCCCGAGAACCCTCAAATAACGCCTGTCACACACCGTGTTAAAGAAGGCGACACCGTACAAATTCTTGGAGAGACGCTACGTGTTATCGAAGTTCCCGGGCACACTCTGGATCACATTGCATATTTAGCCCCCCGCATTTTGTTTTGCGGCGACACCCTTTTCGCAGGTGGTTGTGGTCGAGTCTTTGAGGGAACTCATCCCATGATGAGAAACTCTTTGGCCAAACTCAGAAGCCTCGATCCCAACACAAAGGTATATT
>Ga0233438_10005403_pt1 | contig 10744 bp, 11 predicted proteins | sample SI_123_September_FD_182720 | JGI IMG/M metagenome (GOLD analysis project Ga0233438, IMG submission 182720) | Seawater microbial communities from Saanich Inlet, British Columbia, Canada - SI_123_September2016_10_MG | ecosystem: Environmental > Aquatic > Marine > Inlet | place: Canada: British... | reverse complement strand
AGGATGTGGCGGATAAATATAACGACTTGGGCAAACGCGTCATGCTGCGGCACTTATCGCGCGATTGCCATCGCCTGCTGAGCAAAGCCGGCCAGCTGATGATAGATAGCGACGACGACCCAGACTACGGCGTGGCAGTAGATTATGACATCAACCTCGGGGCTTTCCGCTAGGCTTCGCGCGGCGCGCATATTGACACCTATGGCGCCAAAACCTAGGGTTTGTGACGAAAACCAGAGGGAGCGAAGAGGATGAAGAAGCGCCAAACGCCAGCTGCTCGATTTGATAAATTACCCGAGTATGATTTCGCCCCGCATTTCGTCACCCTAGATGACGGCGAGGGCGGAACGCTCGATATGCATTACATCGAGGCCGGCCCCGCCGATGGGCCGCCCGTCGTGATGATACATGGAAATCCTACGTGGTCTTTCATGTGGCGCAAACTGATGCCGCGGCTGGCGGCGGCGGGATATCGGGCCATTGCCATTGATTTAATTGGCATGGGGCGCTCTGACAAGCCAACCCGTATGCGCGATTATACGATTAAGCGACACGTCAAATGGGTCGAGCAGGCCTTGTTTGAAAAGCTAGATTTAAATGGCGTGCATTTTGTTTTGCATGATTGGGGCGGCATTATTGGCCTTCGCGCCATCGCCAACCATCAGGTTCGCGTGGCCAGCATCACCTTCTCGAATACCGGGCTTCCGGTGCGCGACCCGGCCGAGAAAATCACCAAAATGGCCATGCCAGGAGCTGGGTTTTTACGCAGCTTTCAGCTCTATGTGCGGTTTAACCCGATGTGGCGGCATTGGAAGCTTTTGGCGCGTCTGCTGGTCAAAAAACCATCGCCCGACGTGGTGGCCGGCTATGCCGCGCCTTATCCCAATTGGCGCTATCTAACGGGCAATCGGCAATTTACCCAAATGCTGCCCACGCGGTTTGATAATCCAATGCTCATCGATAATTTTCAGGCTCGTGAAAAACTGCGCGATTTCGACAAGCCATTTTTGTGCCTGTTTTCCGATAAGGATCAAGTGGCGCCAAATGGGCATAGGTCCGTGCGCCCGTTTATCGCGGGCGCGGCGCGTCGCGAGCCGGTGATTTTAAAAGGCGGCAGTCATTTTCTGCTAGAGGATGTGCCCGAAGACTATGGCGATGCGCTGCTGTCGTTTCTCACAGAAATTCGCTAGCGCTTCGGCTAAGTTTTTGCGCCCCAAACCTCGCGGTTATCGCGCCGCTCGACGCGCCGCGTGCTGCGCGCGTGCAGGATGCGCTCTAAGCCCGTCTCGCGCAGCAGAGCCTCAACGCTGTCGCGGTCGCTGTCTTGCAGGGCATCATAGGCATCTTGAATGCGTTGCAACATGAATATCCGATAGGGCATCACCATGGCCTTGACGGTTTTCCCGCGCCAAGCGAAGTCGCAAAAGCCAATATGGCGGGTGGTTTCTTTGCCGCCAATCATATCGCCCTCGCTGATTTGCGTATCTTGCAGGTATTGATTTTGCACGTCGACCATAGCCTCAATCTCTGGCAAATAGTCGCTGGCCACACGCCGCAAAAGCGTTTTCAGCGTATCTGGAATCTCATCTTCGGCCATCAGGCTTTCGTTGCGGCCAATAAATTCAACCATATCCGGCGATGGGTTGCGCATCCGCTCGGTCCAGCGAAACAGCATGGGGGCTTTTTGTTGCATCAAGCGCAGCGGGTGCGGGTCGCGGCCCAAATGGGCGAACAGCGAAGCGAATAATCCATAATCGCCAATCGTCGGGGCGCCGCCCAACAGATAGGGCTGGGCTGAGAAATGCGCGTCAAATTCGGCCAATATCTCGTGATAGGCGGCTTCGATATCGGGCATGATTTCTGGCGTCACGCCAAAAGCAACGGCGGCTTTGCGCATACGGCCCGCCGCGTGTAGCGCCATGTCGCGGCGCTCGTCGGCTGGCACATGCGGCATGGCAAACAGGCCAAATTGCTGCAAAATGAAGTCCAGATTATCTTCGTCGAAATTCCAGCGGTAATGCATGGCAGGTCGCAATAGGCCTTCGCCGCCGAACATCTCCATAATCAAAGAGCTGACCAGATGACGCGGCGTTTTCGGATAGGCCGAATGTTTGGCCCTGCCGCGGCTTTCAAACCAATCGATAATATCTGTGCCATCTTGCACAATCTCGCCATCGGGCGTCGTCATAACCGGAATAATCCAGCGGCCAAGGGCGGGCTGAACGGTGTTTTGAAAAACCGGGTCGGCAGGGGAAATATCTTCAAAGGCAATGCCCTGCTTAATCAAATAAGCCCGCGCTTTGCCCGAATAGAGAGACACGCTCCACGAATATAATCTAAATAAATCGCTCATGGCGGGCCCCTTAGAAGGTCAGGTAAATCAGATGCGATAGAGAGGAAAGGCTAATCAAAACCAAAGCGAGCCAGACCCGAGGCGAGGGCATAAGGGTGGATAGCGTTTCCACTGGCAAAGCCAAAGTGCTCTCTAAGGCCAATTGCTTATAATTATGCACGTCGTAAAACTTCGGGTTGGTGATGGCCTTCATCAAATCGCGACGTGAGCGATATCGCATCAGGCCGATAATCTCCCAGCCCGGGTTGGCCTCAACCCCCCAATCTTCAATATAGTCGGCCTGAATGCGCGCGGTATAGGCCGGATAGCCAGCCGCTTTTAAAATCAGGCTGGCGAAAGGGCGGAAGTAGCTTTGCAAAAGCCTGGCCCCCGTGGTGGTTTCTCCGGTCGCGGGATGTTGAATATCTGCGTCGGGAAATTTTATCAGATTCAGCATGAAAAATTCGCGGCCACTATCGCTTCGCATGAAGTCTTCCAGAACCGACATTTTACTCTCGCCTTCCTCCGTTTCTCTGGCTTTTAAAGCGGCCAAGAAGGCATCTATCTCATGCGGCTTTAAGGCGCCGCGCCAATTTTCATGCCACGCGAGAAAGCCGATATAGAGAAGCAGGCTCAGCAACCAAAAACTTGCGGGTAATATTTCCATGGGGGCTCCAAAGACTATTGAAAAAGGACAGGACCTAGAGCCAAAAAGCTAACAGATTGCCAAAAGGGCGTAAATACAAGCCTTTCATGCGGGCCGCAAATAAAGCTAAGGTGAGCAGGAGCGGCGGTAAAATGCACGGCGCTTGGGTTAGCTTCCAGATTTACATAAGATATATTCATGTTATGTTGGAAACCTGACGAGTTAAAAAGTTGGTTTTGTGGAGTTTTAAGTGCGCGTTATTATAGCTATCTCTCTGAGTGTTCTATTGGCCTCTTGTAGCGAAATGTTTGTTTCTGAATATTTAAGAGCTGGCATTAAACTGGCCAATAATCCGGTCGAGTTGGCGGAAGACTATTACGAAAAAGTGCGCGCCGACAAGCTGCGGTTGCGCCGCCAGAAAAACCTAGAAGCCCTCAAGGCAGAGTTTGATTTGCAAGAATGCGGCGCCGTTTACTTCTGGCTGAGCGAATATTATCGGCGTCATAACGAAGGCAAGAGTTTCGACGCCGATGTGATGACCCGCAAATATACAATTACCGGTATCGACCGAATGTTCCTCGGGCGGGTTATTCAAACGCGAATGGGCGATGGCATGGCTGTCTTGCCGCTTGGCAAAACGCCAGACGTAAACTGGCTGATGCATAATAAGCGGCTGTGCGATGAAGTGTATAGCGATCGGGTGACGCAAAACCCCAAATTTGCCGCCCTTTTTGACCAGTCAGACTTTTAAGAGAAAGGGTTGCCCCTATGAATTGGGTCATTGTTTTTGTTATGATTGCCGGCACGCCAGGGGCGCCGCGCGATATCGAATATGTGCAAACCAAACAGCGGTTTTTAGAGATTGAAGTCTGTCGCGAAAAAGCGTCGGAGCTGAATGTATACGCAGAAATGCCAACCATTGATAACGGATTGCTGCATCAATATTATATGTGTGTCGCGATTTAATGAACCCATCCGATAAGCCGCCCGTCGCCATTATTGGCACTGGCCTCGCGGGCTTGGCATGCGCCGATGGTCTGGGGCAAAAATTCGACGTGTCGCTGTTTGATAAATCGCGGGGTCTGTCTGGGCGATTGTCCACGCGGCGTGCGCAGGCGCACACATTCGACCATGGGGCGCAATATTTTCGGGCCGAGAGCGCCGCCTTTCAGCAATGGCTGAAACCGTTTGAGGCGGCCGGGCATGTGCGCGACTGGCAACCACGCCATGTCACGATTGCGGCCGATGGCAGCAAAACCGAGCGGCCGGACGGAGCCGCCAAGAAAGTCTTTGTTCCTGGCATGAGTGCGATTGGCAAGGCTTTGGTGGCGGGGCGCCCGCAGTGGAACCTCTATCTGGATTGCGGTATCGATGCGGTAGAGGGCCAAGCCGGAGCTTGGATGTTGCGCGCTGGCGAGAATAGCTTTGGCCCGTTCGAGCACCTTGTCTTCGCCATTCCGCCCGAGCAGGGGCTGGCGCTTTTGCCTGTCGAGACGCATTTTACTCCGGCTTTGGCCAAGACCCGAATGTTGGGCTGCCATACGTTAATGTTGGGCTATGCGGCCCATGAGGCGCCCCAACTCGACTGGGCGTGCGCGCATTTTGAAGATGACGTGTTGGGCTTCGCGGCGGTAAATACCAGCAAGCCAGGGCGAGGCGAGGGGTTTTCCTTGGTGCTGCAAACGCGCCACGACTGGTCGCAGCGCCATATGGAAGATGATATAGACAGCGTAAGCGCCACCATGAAAGCGCGGTTTCAAGCCCTGACGGGTGCCTCGACCCAAGCCTCGGGCTATGACCGCATGCATCGATGGCGCTATGTTTCGGCGCAGGTTTTCGCGGCGACGCCAGAGCAGCCGTATTTGCTGGATACGCAGCTAGGGCTTTGCGCGATTGGCGATTGGTGCCTCGGCTCGAAAGTAGAGGATGCTTTTGTAAGCGGCATGTCGCTGGCGACACGCCTTGGTGGTTTGGGGTAAGCTTGTAGCGCGCCTGTTTTTGGAAGGCCCTATTTTTGGAAGGAATGGCTGTGTCTATCGAACAAGAATTATCGCCGCCGGAGCAAGCCATCTATATGGCGTCGAGTTTCTACGCCGAGCTTACGGCCAATGCGACGCCAGACGAGGCGCTTATTGACCTCATCGAAAAACTAGAGCCGCGCGCGCGCGAGGTGCATTTTGTTACCGCCTGCGGGTTAAAAACCAATTTCACGACGGTGCATGAGTTTCCGCTAGAGCTTGCGGAATATGCGGAGACGTCGATTGGTCATTTAAACGACATCGTCTATTGCCACGCGGCCTTAGTGCAAATCCTGCGGGCGCAAGAGGTTGCCTATCAGTTTTCCGACGAAATAGAACTGAGCCATAAAGTGGAGCAGGTGGTTGCAGCGATTACGACCGAGCTATTGGCTATTCTGACGCAAGAAGAGAAGGGCGAGGCGATTGGGGAAGAAGCCTTCGCGACGCGTCTCTTGGCGAAATTACATGCGGAGCCGGGCTAGCCCGCGCATCAGCTAGATGTCGCTTCGTATCTCGAATGTGCGGAAGGCGGGTGCGGCGGCCAGCATTTCACTGACGCTATCGACCAAGCCTGTCTCGACACGCCATCCGATGTAGTTTTGCTGATGCTGTGAACTTTCCCAAATCTCAACCAGCAGAAGCGTATGGGTCTCGGGTTCATAATAGCTTTTGATATCTTGGCATCCGTCATAAGCACGGGTGTCGGGCAATATTTCTTTCATGGTCTGGATTACTGTTTCCGCCGCTTCGGGTTTCATTTTAAACTCAGCCGTTACCATTACTGTCATGACAAACTCCTCTATCAAACTGTCTGATTGATAGTCACGGATAAGCAACCGGTAATCAATCCCCTATTACGCCGCGTCCGGTTTCTGATGCGGCGAGGGGGGAGGTTGCTTTAAGATTGTTATTTGGCGGAAATGAAAAAGGACGTCCCGTAGGACATCCCCTCAATGGTGTAAGTTCATACTTGTTAACCCTAGCAAGAACCACCTATTCCCAAGTAGTCAATAACGTGACTATACTCCAATCTCATTAGAAAAAAAATAATAAAGTGAGATGCGACAATGAAATACCGTTTGGGAATAGACGTGGGCACCAATTCTTTGGGTTGGGCCGCCTTGGGGCTGGATGACCATGAGGTGCCAATTTGCCTTGTAGATGCGGGCGCGCGCATTTTCAGCGAGGGTCGAGATGCCAAAACAAAATCAACACTCAAGGCGAGCCGAACAGAGAAGCGCTCGGCGCGTCGGCGGCGAGACCGGTTTTTGCAGCGTCAAAAGTTTTTGATATCAGAGCTGGTAGAGTTCAAGCTCTTTCCCGCCGACATAGATGAGCGCAAGCAGCTCGAGGCACAAGACCCTTATGCTTTGCGCCACCGTGGGCTTTTGGAAAAGCTCGACCTCCATCAAATTGGCAGAGCTCTTTTTCACCTCAATCAAAGGCGCGGATTTAAATCTAATCGCAAAGATAAGAGTGAGGAAAGCACCAGCGGTGTTGTATCCAAATCAGTCCGTGCCTTGTTGCAAGAAATGAAACTAATGGCTGCGGAGCTTTCCGAAGACGACTTCAAGGCTTTGTCCAAGGAAGAGAACAAAGCCCTTCGCGTTGAAGAAGCCACCAATCGGAAATTGGCAATTGAAAACCTTGCCGCGCAACCCAATGTGAGCTTTGGCTCTTTCCTGCATCAGCGTCGCCAAAAGGGGCAGACTGTGCGGGCACGTCGGCAAGCGGATGGCAAGCTTTATGATGTCTACCCGACGAGAGAATTGCTCGAGGATGAGTTTACCAAAATCTTAGCGAAACAGGCCGCGTATTATCCCGATGTGATAACGCCCGAGGTGAGGGAACGGCTTCGCATTATCATTTTCACCCAAAGAGAGCTGAAGGAACAAAAGCGAGGGCTGTGTAGTTTTTATGCCGAAGAAAAAAGAACCTTCCGCTGTATGCCGGGTTTCCAGCGTTATCGCATGGTGCAAGACCTGCACGCTTTGGAGTGGACCGATACAAATGGCAAGCATTGCTTGCGCGACTACCCCGATGCCCGCGATGAGATATTGGCCAAGATGGAAGGCGTAACCAGTAAAAAGGGCGAGTTTACGTTTGGCAATATGAAAAAGATTTTGAAAAAGCATGGCCTAGTGGTTGGAGATACGCGGTTTAATTTTGAAAACCCCAAGCGCAAGGGTTTTGAAGGCAATATGACTTCACGGATTATGCAACATGAGGAACTTGTGGGCGCGCAATGGTATGATTGGCCGCTAGAAAAACAAGATAGACTGATTGACATTGTTAATGATGGCACTTTGATAGACGAAGAAGTGCTGGGTTATTTGCAAAATGAATTCGGGCTATGCGAGTTTAACGCGCAAAACACCATGAACGCCCATCTGTTTGAGGGAACGGCAAGCGTATCGCAAAAAGCCGCCCTGAAACTGTATCATCACATGCTGGCGCATAACTGCCTGCAATCGGATGCTGTGCAAGCCTGCGCAGAAGAAGATGAAGCCTTTGCCAATCCGTTTACCAGACAAGGCAGCGGGGAGTTGCTCGACGCGCTTCCCTATTATGGAGAAGCTTTTCAAGATGGCCGCCATATTATTCCTGGCGACCGCGACCCTAAAGACAGCCATGATGCTGCGAAATATTATGGCGCCGTGTCTAATCCGACAGTGCATATTGCGCTGAATCAAATCCGTCAGGTGGTCAACGAGCTGATAGAGCGCCTTGGGCATCCCACCTCTATCTCTATCGAGCTGGCTCGTAATTTGCCGGAGGGCGAAATAGGCCGCAAGAAGATAGAAAAAGAACAGGCGGATAACCAAGTAGCCAACGGGGATATCGACGAAGAGCTTGAAAAGCTGGGTCAAAACCCTTCGCGCGAAAACCGTTTACGCTTGGCACTTTGGAAGCAATTATCCACGGACCCTAATAGTCGGTTTTGCCCCTTCACGGGCGAAAAAATAACGATGAGCGACCTATTTAATGGGGCGGCCGAGATTGAACATCTTATTCCGTTCTCACAATCGTTGGACGACAGCAAAGCCAATAAGGTAATCTGCACCCGCAAAGCCAATCGGGATAAGGGCAACCAAACGCCTTTCCAAGCCTTTGGCCATAGTCCAAATGGCTATGACTGGCAGGCCATCCAAGAGCGCGCCAATGATTTGCCCCAATCCAAAAGGTGGCGCTTTCAAGAGGATGCGATGGAGATATGGCTTCGCGATCATTCTGATTTCTCTGGCCGACACCTCAATGACACGCGCTATATTGGCCGCCTAACGCGCGAGTATTTGGAAGCCGTTTGTCCTCATAATAAAATTGATGTTGTGACGGGACGCCTCACCGCCTTATTGCGCGGCCATTGGGGGCTAAACAGTATCTTGCGTGGCCATAATGCGCCCGAAACCGAAAAGAATAAAAAGCTTAGAGACGACCACCGCCATCATGCGATTGATGCCATTGTGATTGGCATGACCACGCGGTCTATGTTGCAGCGCGTGTCCACGGCGGCGGGGCGGGCTGAAGAGCTAGATATCGCGCGACTATTCGTCACCAATGATGCAGGGCATTCGGCAATTGAGCCTTGGGATGGTTTCCGCGACGAAGTGGGCGAGAAAGTGCGGTCGGTTATTGTTTCGCACAAAGTGAAGCGCAAAACACGCGGCCATGGCGCGACTGATGGGCAGCTTCATAATGAAACAGCCTATGGCATAGTTTCTGGGCCAGATGAGGAAGGCGGGTATGAGGTAACGGTGCGCAAACCCGTTGGATATTTTGATACGAAAAAACGCATAGAAATTATTCGGGATGCAACCATTCAAGCGGCGTTTCTAGATGCATTCGAGGCCGCACCCGATGCTAAAAGTGCCAAACAGGCGGTTTTGCAGCGCGCCAGTGAGATGGGGGTGAAGTCTGTTCGTACGCTAGAAGTGAAAAAAATTGTTCCCATCGCTGATAAATCTGGCAAGGCATATAAAGCCTATGCCCCAGATGGTAATTGGGGCATGGAAATCTTTGAGTATCCTTCAGGGCATAAGAATGCGGGTGAGTGGGAAAGCGTTATCATCACGAGGTTTGAAGCCAACCAACCAAGCTTCAAACCCGGGGAAACCAAGCGTCCCCATCCAGCCGCAAAGCTTGTCATGCGGTTTCAAATTAACGATTTGGTCGAAGTCACGATTGACGGCGAGCCCACTATCTACCGCGTTCAAAAAATGTCTGCAGGGATGCTTGTCTGTGCGCCGCCCAATGAAGCCAATGTAGATGCACGGAAAAGAGATAAAGAAGATGCGTTCCAATATAAAGAATTCAACGCCCGTCGCTTGAAAAAACGCAAGGCGCGCAAACTTCATATCAGCCCGTCCGGCAGAATAAATTATTCTAAAGGTAAATAGCCAATCAGGGCGTGTTTAACGATGCCAGAGCAAATTATAGAGATAGCCGAATCTGGACGGCGACTTTCCAAGCGCCGAGGGTTTATTGAAATCTACGAAAAAGAAAGCCTATTGGGAAAAGTATCTGTAGATGATGTGAGTTCTATTATTATCTCGACGCCGGGCTGTTCGGTAACGACAAATTTAATGGATGAATTATCCCTTGCGGGCATACCGCTTGTAATTTGTGGCAAGAACTACCTTCCGAGTTCGGTGACAATACCGCTGCAAGGGCATCAGAGACAATTTAAAATTATGCAGCAGCAAGGGCAAATAAGTGAGCCAAGGCGCAAGCGAGCTTGGCAAAAAATTATTCAAGCAAAAATTACCAATCAAATGGAAGTTTTGGAGAGAGCAGGGCAGACAAACCATAAGCTCAAACAATTGGTAAAAAGGGTTGGGTCGGGGGACCCTGAAAACATAGAGGCGCAGGCTGCCAGAATTTATTGGCAATGTCTTTTTGGCAGTGAGTTCAGAAGAGACAGAAACCAAGTTGGGCTAAACGCAGCTTTGAATTATGCCTATACGGTTTTGCGTGCCTGTGTTGCGAGGGGCGTGTGCGCCGCAGGGCTTCACCCGTCTTTTAGTTTGCATCATAAAAGTGCGCGTAATCCTTTCAACTTGGTGGATGATTTAATTGAGCCGTTACGACCTATGGCCGATTATTTGATTTACTCAAAAGTGGAAGATTTTGTAGGGGAGCTGAATCCAGACTTGAAGCAACATTTGGCAGGTTTGTTAAGCCTTGAGGTGCAAGCAGAAAATGGTATCGGCTCTCTATCTGTCGCAACGGCAAAAATGTGTCAGGCTCTCGTCGCTTATTATTTCGGCGACCTAGATGCCGATTTTACCCTGCCAATGCCTAGCCCTTTGGCTTATCATGCATCTTAGTGCGTATAGGATAATGTGGCTTTTCGTAATGTTTGACCTTCCGACGGGGTCTAAAAAAGAAAGAAAAGAAGCCAGCGCGTTTAGGAATGGTCTATTGGATCAAGGTTATGAGATGTCACAATTTTCAGTTTACTTAAAATATTGCTCTAGCCCTGACCGCGCAGAGGCATTGGAAAAGAGAATAAAGGCAATTTTACCGTCGGGTGGAAAAGTAGATATTTTAAAAATAACCGATAAACAATTTGGGGCGATGAAACGTTACAAAGCTAAATACGAATCAAAAAATGAAAAAAAACCTAAACAATTACACCTATTTTAATCAGTTTTGCGAACGCGAAACTATAAACCACACAACAAATTCAATACCTTACATCAACTCTAGCTTAGCACTTGGGAATAGGGGGGGGCTAGAGCAACGATG
>Ga0233438_10005398_pt1 | contig 10759 bp, 18 predicted proteins | sample SI_123_September_FD_182720 | JGI IMG/M metagenome (GOLD analysis project Ga0233438, IMG submission 182720) | Seawater microbial communities from Saanich Inlet, British Columbia, Canada - SI_123_September2016_10_MG | ecosystem: Environmental > Aquatic > Marine > Inlet | place: Canada: British... | reverse complement strand
TTATATCTAGTGCTTTGGCCGGATCATCTCCAGCGACTTGACTAATCCAGATAGACATATTATCTAGATTGTCTTCAGTTAACTTTTGGTAAGCCTCTCTAATCATTCTAGTGTTCTTGTTTAGAGTACCCGGCTTCTTACCAGCTCTGTTAATGTTTTCGTCTCCTCCTCTAAATGATCCCATCTTCTTTAAGTGCTTTGTTTAGACCATCTAGGGCTGCTTGTGCATGTGCCTTAGTAGTTGCTTTAATTACTGCTACATGTTCTCCATACTTCTTGAACGTGTACTTCTTTGTCTTTAGAGTCTCGTAGACTTTATATTCTTCCATAGTGATATAATATTTGTTTTTTCATTGTTTCTACGCATCTTCCACATCTTGTTACCTTTTGTGGTGTATTAGTTACTTCTGCTAAGATGGCAAACATTTTAGTTAATTCTTCGTTAGAATACGATCTAGACTGTGTAAACAGTAACATATTCTCTTCTACGTACTTTTTTGTTTCTGGTGTCATTGTGTTAATTTAAATATAATTGATGCTAAAATTGCAATAATACTGGAGTACATTACGCCCATTGGACCGAACTGTATTACCATTGGACCTATTGATAACCAGAATGCGAAACACTTATCACATTTAAATGGTTTATTAGGAATCCAGTCTTTATCTAGTGTTACTATAAAGTCTACTATAAGATGTGCTAAACTCGCAAACCCTATAATCTGTGCTATGATGTTATCCATAATTAATATTATTTAGTTTAAGTTGTTGTTGTATATAAGTTCTCGCTTCTTCTATGGCCTTTGCTATAGATGTTCTAGGTATTTTAGTTTGTCTTGATAATTCTGAGAAGTTATTCTCTTTCATATACATTCTAAATAGTGTAGCACGAAACCATAACTCTATAGTACCTGCCTCCATGTCTTCTAAGATACCTTGGATAGCCTCTGTTGCAATATCTTGTTCGTAGTCATATTCATCTACATCTATATGATTAGCTCTCTTATTCCCTTTGTTTTGTGTATAATCCATATAATCATTATCACTTCTATTATTACGGTCTGCCTTTAGACCATGCACTCTACCCTTTTGTCTGTATACAGTATGATACTTACTAGTAGAACTGTGAAATGATCTGTGTATCATACCGGATAAGAAATTCATACCTTTACCTGCTTCTACTAATTCAGTTGCTCTTTCATGTTCCATAAACTCTGCCATAACATAATGTGCTACCTCTTCTGATTCATAACTAGATCTGCATATCTTTTTAGACATAGTAACAATTTCTTCATAATTGTCTGATAAAAATCTATTTAAGCTGTTCAAGTTTTTGATATGCTTTTTTTAATAAGGAACACTTTTCGTATTCTTCTAATCTTTCAAATATAATTATATCTTCAGCAATCATATCTTTAGCTCCTTCTATATAATCAGGATGTATTTCTGGAAAGTCTTCAGCAGTTGCAAGGTAACGTCTAACTACTCTCAAAATCTTACGGTCTGTATTATTCATAATATTATCTTTCTGTATACCACCCATTCGCTTCTGCTTCATCTCTAAACCAGGCAAAGTGACCCTTAAGTGCTGTATTAATAGGAAAGGAAGTTCTAGGTTTTTCACTGATTACATTATTATTTAAACAACCAGAAAGATATAATACCAGGTCTTTAGCTCTTCTTGTATGTAATTCTTTTGTTACTGTGCAATGCCAGGTAAACATACGACAACTATAATCATTATTAGATACTTGACCTAGTTTAAAGTTTTTATTCATTAGCGGCCATGATTGTATCTTACGATGATGATCATGTCTAGAACCTATTAACGTATTAAAGTCTGTAGCTAACATAGAATATACGAATGAAGGTTTACCCTTCTCTTTTCTATCTTTATTCTTGTAAGTTGGATAAGCTTGAGTTAAGGATCTTAAAAACCAAAACAGTACTATCCAGTTCTCATCATTACATTCTACTGCCCATTCAGGTATTTTTACTTTCATGATATCGTCTTTAGTTATTTATCTTTATTTATTCTTTGTTGTAATCTTTGGTTAGCGTATGATTCACTAAAGTTAGCTAAGTCAGATTGGTATTCTTTGCTATATCGGGAAGGTACATCTACCTTACCCGGTGTAGATACATACCCTTTAGGGGTATTGGTAGTCTTTTTGACTCTATTAGAATAGTCAAATTGACTATATAAAGCCTTTAGTTTATATGTAGGATAATATTGATTTGCATTTCTCTTATGTCTACCTGATTTGATAACTACTAGGTCTAAATCTTCTAAAGCTCGCAGATCTCGCTCTGCTGTTTTTTGAGATATATTTACTAATTTACCAATAGTTTTGTAACCACCTATTAGAGGTTTATCTTGTTTTGCGAATGACGCGATGACATTTGATAATAGAATTTGAGAAGGAGAACAGCCTAATGAAATAAGCTTTTCTAAAATAAAGAATTTAATAAAGGGTATTTGCATAATGTAATTGTTTTGTTTAGTTATTATATGTATATATTCATGAAAGTTTCAAAAAATACTATGCTGTCAATTGAAACAAAAGAAAGCAGTGATATATAATAAGTGTAGATTGTTACTTGCATGGCAGTAATTGGCCGATGGTTTTGTTTTATTTTTTTACTTTTGCAATCTACATTATATATTTACTCAGAAGGCCGGTAGTGTTTTAATGCCCATTTTAACTACCGGCCTTTATTATGCACAAAAAAAGGGTCTTCATTTCTGAAGACCCTTATCTAAAAGTTATTACTAAAAGTTATTATGATATCACTAAAGCACCTGCATTAGATACTGTTAAAGTATATTCAGTTCCGTCTGGAGATAACATTGTAATACCATTACCACCAGTTCCACCGTCAGGTGCAACAATCTTTAATGCTCTTACGTGTGTTGTATCAGGAGTATCTGTCTGTACTTGTCTTCCCATTGCTACAGCACCTACATGAGCAGCCGATGTTTGCTGTCCGAAAGCTACAGCGCCATCCGCTGTGGCCGTACTTGTTCTACCGAATGCAATAGCGTATGTAGCAGTTGCTTCAGCGTATTGGCCGAAACTCGCTGCTGAAGTGTTTGTTGCTTGAGCTTGATCGCCATAAGCCATTGACTGGGCACCTGATGCTAAAGCTCCTGCTCCCAGTGCAATAGATTGTGCACCACTCGCAGTACTCGCTGATCCAACTGCATTTTGTAATGCGTTAGTTCCTGTACCAACTTCTAATCCAGCACTACCACCTGGTAAACCAGTTACTGTAGCGTTTGTAAAATCTACGTTAGTTGCTGGACCTGCATCTCCAAAATTATATGTACCGTTTTTAAATGTTACTGTTCCTGCGTTTGCAGTCATAATACCACCTGCTGTATCAATAACAAATCCAGTACCATCGACTGCTACTTGGTTAGTACCTGATTTAAGAGCTATACTTGTTCCAGCTCCGAATGCAGATAGATCTGCAATTTCTATTGGAAATGCAGTACCATCACCAAATTGTAAGTTCTGTGGTGGAAAAGGTATTGTAGACGTATTGTCTGCTGTTTTTATCAGTCCTTGATAAGACTGATCTATTTGTTCGTTTTGTAAACTTGCCATAATATGTTATTAGTTTAATTTTGTTAGAATAGCGCCGTAGTTAGTCCACGTTGCACCAGAGTTATCGATACAAACCGAAACTGTCATGTATTGATTTATAGTCCAGTCAATTGCTAAATCCATTATTGCATCACCACCTACTACGTTAGTGCTTGCGGTTTCAGTACTATCAGCTGCGGCCCAACACGAAGTACCTAAACCAGTACCATCTGATGTTTGAATAAACAGGGTCTTTTCATAAAAACCTTTACCGTCTGCAGGTGATTGAATTTGAGAAAGGTTTTGACCTCCTTGTGCATCACCAATACTACCGTTTGTAGTAATCCAAATAGTTGAGTATGTATACCCTGTTTGATTTGCTGTTTCTTGCATTGATCTCATCATTAAAATATCACCTGCAGCAAATGTATTAGCTGGAATTAGAACTGTTGATCTAACTGTATCACATGATGATGTAGCTTGAGTTTCACTAACATAAGCTGTTTTAAATGCAGTAACTCCACCTCCACCACCAGCTGCAGACCAACCGTAGTCGTAGTCTGTACCAGTAGTTTTAGTTAATACTTGACCAGCTGTTCCTCCAGTCGGTGCTAAACCGTCTAGACCTGATACAGTACCATTCATTAGAAGTAAATTACCACTAATTACGTTACCACCAGCAGTTGTTACAATGTAGTTACTACCTGCACCAAATCCTGCGTTAGTTCCATCTACTACTAAATATTGTGATTGTGTTGCATCATCTAATCTAATAGAAACATCTTTCATTTCAGTACTACCTCCACCAGAAGCAAATTGTTTAAAATACTGTGTATTAATATTACTACCTAGTTGTAATTCAGTTTGTGACATTTTTATCATACTGTCATTACCACTACCGTCTGTTATCGCATTAAAGCCATTGGCTTGTAAAGCTGCGTTATCGCTTGTTTTAAGTAATCCAAGATATGAATCTTTGATTGGATTTCCGGTTAATTGTGCCATAATTTATTATTAATTAATTTTTTTTATACTGTTTCCCAGTTATCTGCTTCTACTTCCCAGTTATCTGGTGCAGTTTCCCAGTTTAAATTTGTTGGGGGTGGTACAATTGTACAAGGTGAAGTAGAACCCCATTGTCTTGTTTCAATACCGTATTCATTTGAATTACTACCCCAAATACATGGAACAGCTGGTATACCATTACATACTTCATCAGCGATTGCATACCACCATGATGCGTTAACTGGTGCCGATATACTGTAATATGCAGCCAGTGCTATAGTATAACTACCATAAACAGGTGCATTAATACCTAAGTAATTACAATAGGCTACTAACCAAGAACCATTAACAGGTTCTGTTATACCATAATAATTACAAAGAGCACTAATCCATGAACCTCCAGTAGGAAAAGTTACAGCATTATTAGTAACACATTGTACATAATCTTTTATTACATTATTAATATCCATATTATTGTCTTAATTTTGCGATCGCATCAATTGCTCCCTGTGTGCCGATATAAACCGCTGCTATAGTAACCCAATCGGAACTAGTTAAAGTAGCAGAGAACAGCCCGAAACTAGCCACAATGAAGACCATAAGCTTCCTGCTTACGTATCTATTTAGTATCTTGTCTATTCTTGCTCTCATTGCTTAAATATATTTTTAATTTCTTAATATTAGTAGCAGTACTTTTAGTTGCAGCTGCTACAGTCGGGATCACAATCGAGTCCACAGTCTGCGTAGATGTATAAGTCATTTCTTCTTAAAGGTATTTCTGTTTGTAATCCACTAAAATAAGGTGTATCTTTATTTGGGTACATACCGTCCGTTCCAGGATTAGTATAGTCTGCAAACATTCCAGGGTTATCTATTAAATATTCTAACATTCTCTGGTTGTAAAACTGGGCTGTGTCTAACGCACTTTCTCTTAAGTATTGCATTTCTTCTAACGTAGTAGCCTGAGTCTCTTCAGACGTCCCGTTAACAATACCAGCCTCAACCATTTTATATTTTAAACTTGGTAATAATAAATACAATGCATATTGAATTAAACAAGGACCAACATAATCTTTTAAGAATGTTGATTCGTTAGTTGTTAAATCATTTGCTATTACTCCTGCTTTAAGTCTTTTGTAAAACTTAGTTCCAAGTGTATCTTGAATGTATATGTCCTGAGCTTGTATAATAGATGGTGTTAGTAAATCAATACGAATATTGTTATCTAACGAAGTCCATTGCTTCATTCTCTGCTCAGAAACTAAAAGTACGTTTTCCATATTATAGAGATTCTATGTTTGTTTGTGGTGCAGTATCTGTTATTTGTGCTTCAGGTACTAATGTATTCGGTGCAACTTTAAGTGCGATATTAAAACCAGCTAATCTTAACATGTAACCGAATCCACTTAATATCTTTTTTCTTTTAGGTGTAATTACAGTACCTTCAAAATGTGCGTAAGCTACTTTAATTTCTTCTGAATTACTTGAAAATCCTGAACTAACACTATCATGTAGTCCCAAAAGAAGAGGGCTAGTGATCCGGTGTGCGGTTAAAATTCTACTAGATATTCTGGTTTCCAGGGTTAGGTAGTAATTGTCGTTCGCGCTTTCTATTGGCGTAACATCCATCTCTTTTCCAGGTTCTGAGAAAGATAAAAAGAACCTCCCTGCGTTTTCAGTTCCTGTAAAAGTTTTCTCGATCTCTTTGTATACATCGCGGCGCTCTTCCGGCGTCGGGACACCGTTTCTAAACTTAATAAACATGCTTGGAGCGAGACCATTTGCGATATTATTTGCATGGAACCGCGATACTTGTGCATCTAATGAAATATCATTTAGGGCTGCAATATACGCTGGATATGGGTAAACTTCATTACCTGGAGTATAACCATAACAATAGTAAATTTGTGACGCATTGTCACCTTTATTATCTGTAGCATCAAATGCTCTATAAGTACTGTATGGGTATTTTCTTAGATTACTCCAATCAGTTGAGAACATATACTCATTAACTTTATCTTCTTCATCTGGTTTACCTGATCTTACATTACCAAATGGCAAGTGATACATTTCCGCTATTTTGGTCCTTTCTTTGTTCCAAATAACATTGATAGCAAAACCATTATATAACGTGTAATCAAGCGAAATCTTTTCAAATATTTCATCAATTGTTTCTCCATTAGAGTTAATATACTCTGTTCCGATAATCTCAATACCATCGCCAATAATACCAGCTGTGATACTGTCAACGCAAGTATGATGCATTGCACTAGTGTCATACAATTCAATAAGTCTTTCTGGGAATAGGTTTCTACCTCCAAAGTACATATATTCCTTTCCACGTACTTCACTAATGTTTGGTATTTCAATTGCGTTAAACTCTGAAGAGTTAACTGCATAAATTCCTTCTGGTGTATTTCTCATATTGTTTTAATAATTTGGTCTATAGAATACCTCTGATACTCTTTCTTCTGTTTGAGGTGTACTAATAAACTCTTTTATACCTAGGCTGCCACCTGGATCTGTAACTATTTTAACTAATCCAGCTTCTAGCGTAGTAGCATTTTGAACTAACCTCCAATTATATATTCCGTTTTTATGGGCATCACCAAATCCAACAGGAAATGTGATCTTTAATGTAGAGTATCTAGCGTTAGTAGTAACAATACTATCTACTACTATATCTAGTGGCTTATGTGAATATTGTGAAGTTAGGACAAATACTAACCCACTTACAGTCATATTAGGTATATTTACTGTAAATTCTTGTGTAAGTTGTGTTTCTGGTACTAATATTGTCATAAACTATGTTATATTTAGTCTTATGTATATAAATATAGAAACTATGTAAGTTGACATGGAATAAAAAAAGGACCACATTTCTGTAGTCCTTCTTCTTCTTATAGTTACTTTACTCCTTACGCTTCTACGATAGAAGAGTCTACTGTAAAGATTGGGCTTGCTTCTAATCCACCTATTACGATTTCATATCCGTTTCTGTCGCCGTATGCAGTTCCTGATGTTGCAGAACCTGATACTAAGAAAGCACCTTTTTCTACACCTACAGACCAGTAATTCCCGTTACCATCTTTCGCTACAACTACCATTGTAGTTGCTTGAGCCATCAATAATAATTGATCTCTCTTTGCAGCTTCCATTTTATTGAAAACCATAGTTAATTGTTGGTCAAAGAATAGAGTTCCATTCTCTTGAGATACTGTTGTAGTTTCAGTTAATGATGAAACTTGACGAGGGGTTTCGAATACAAAAAAATCAGATGGTGTCATAGCAGAACCGCCTACAGTAATTGCAGAAATGTTTCCTGCTGATTCTGTGATTGATTGGACCGGTCCATTTCCTATAAATATCTTTTCAATTCCACCCGTGGAACTGTTACATAAATCTAGTACGCCGGCTGTGATTGCTGAACAACTCATATTATATTGATTTTTTTTAATTAGTTAATAAAGAGGGAACCTATATGATTCCCTCTCATATTTGTTTGGCTTATGCCATATCGTTGGTAGCGAACAAGTTCACTTCCCCGATCCCGATCCCTAGGCGCCACGCCGCACGGAACTTCATTACGTCGTCTGCTTCATCATAAAAGAACCTGAACGAGTCTAGCTCATCAGTTAAACCAGTAGCTGCGATAATCATCTTACCAGGCCCAGCCATTTTGTAGTCTGATCCAACTAATCCACTTGATTTTACAACTGTTACATTTGTACCAGGTAAAATTAAGATATCATTCCCATCAACTGAGTTAAAATGGAATAAATTTTGGGCTACTAAAGCTCTCACTAATGCTCTATATGCATCAGGAGAAACTACCATGATTAAATCGTCTCTATCTTTTACAGATTCGTCGATTGCATCATATAAATCTAAAGCTTGCTCGTACGCATTTGCAGCGGTCCAAGCGGCAGGTACACCACCTTGTAAGTTAGCTCCGTTTGCAGAAGTAACCTGTGCTTTAATACCAGTACCAGTACCAGCAGCTCCAGCTCCATTGATTAAGTAACCTTCGTTATATTTTCTTAATTTATCAGAATAACTTTCTGATATTACATTTTCGAACGGGATCTGGTCGTTACCAGTACCCGCGCTCATAAACGCACTTTGGTATACCGATCTAAGCTCCTCGACGCACATTTGTGTCTTAGATTGTAATGAGTCAATTGTCACATTTACTTGAGTATATGTAACTTCACCGTCAGGTGTAAATCCGCAGGCCAAAGCAGAAACCGGAAGGTCTGCATCGACGAGATTGATGCTTACAGATCCTGATGTAAATCCACTACGTAGGTCTACGAAATCTAATAAGTCTGTTTTTAAAACTACTTTAGAAATTAAATCTAAAGAAAGTTGGTCCGTGTAAGCAGGCAATGCTGCTATATCAAATCCAAATGCCATAATTATTAATTGTTTTTTTTGTTAATTTTTATTTGTTATTTCGGATAGCTCTTAATGCATCCATTCTGTCTGCTAGTTTTTGGTCTGCGATTGCTTTGTTTTCGCTAAACGTATTTCTAACTGGTGTTGCTGCAGGTTCATCTGCGATTGTTTGAAAACGCGCTTTAAGTGCCGTTACTTCTTCTGTTAATGCTGCGATTTCCTCAGTGAATGGAGCGATCATTTCTGCAATACCAGTTAACAACTCTTCAGTTGCTGGTGCTGCTTCTTCAGATACCGGTGCTTCAATTACTACTTCTTCAAGTTCTTCTTCAACAACTTCTTCAGTAACTGCTTCACTAGATTCTGTGATATCCATAATTTCACCATTAGGACCTACGCCGATTAACAATCCGTCAACTGTTTCGTGTATACCTTCGGGAGCGTAAGGCGATTCTTCACCTTCCGGAGTTTTAATTAGTAAGGCTGCGCCTACAACTAATTCACCGTCTGTATATACAACTGTACCATCTACTAATTCCGCTTCAGCGAATTTAGCTTCAGTTACAACTTCAGTATCAGTAGAGAGCATTACTCTCAACTTTTTAACCATGTCGTTTACTGTCATAATATAAATTATTTTTAGTTTAATCCGATACCATACCGGATCTATAATTAAATATAGGGAGTTATCGTATTGACAAAAGTTGTGAAACAGTATAAATAAAACCCATATAAATAATATAAAATAAAACCATTATGATAAAAATTTGTGTAATATCCTATCAAAGGCCTACTGATGTGTACGCTCTAGATAACATTTCACCAGAACTACAAAAGAAATACTTTTGGTTGTGTGTTAGAGATGAAGAAGTAGAAGAGTATAAAAAAGCATACCCTCACTGTAACTATTTAAATCTAGGTACTGACTTTGGCCCTAGAGGTGTCGTAGAGACTAGGCAGAGGGTTAATGAGATGATGTCTGGTAAGATATTAGTTTTAGATGATGATATCACACTCCACAAAACTAAAGTCTCTATACGCGACTATAAAGGTAAACCATTTCACTATATGGGTTATGATTCATCTGTAACTTGTAATGATTTCTTAGAAGAGTTATTAGAAGATTTAGAAGTTTGGATGGATCAGACTCCGCACGGTTCTTTTACTCATCATTCTTTTCCTAAAGACGCTAGAGATAATATGCCTTATGTAAATAATAAAGTTGCTCTACTCGCTGTCTGGTTTAATCTTGATGTTATAGATACTAATGAGATTAGTTACAGACACGGACCTGAGTTTATAGAAGACGTATACATGTCTTGTAGATTATTTGAATTAGGTTATGATTTAATGAAAGTTTGTAAATGGAGTATTAAGAATAAAAAAGGAGGTTCTCAAGATGGAGGTTGTAACGCACATCCTAATAGAGGTAAAGCACATAGCGAGTCTGCGAGCTGGTTAGCGAGTAATTACAAGCAATGGTGTTACTTAAGACCAAGTAAAGTTTATAGTGAAGCCACTGGAATGGATGTCAATACAGTTAATTGTAAACTAGTAAGAAAACTTACAGGGCCACTTTTTTAAAAATAATTGCTAAATAATTTTTTTATGTCAATTATTTTTCTTATATTAGTAGTATACTAATGGAGATAACTCCGATAAAACAAACAAAAATGGAAAATACAATGAACACAATGAAACTAACTTCTGAAAACTTCAAGATGAAATTTGAGGAAATCTATGACATCAATATGGACCGTCACATG
>Ga0233438_10005397_pt1 | contig 10761 bp, 13 predicted proteins | sample SI_123_September_FD_182720 | JGI IMG/M metagenome (GOLD analysis project Ga0233438, IMG submission 182720) | Seawater microbial communities from Saanich Inlet, British Columbia, Canada - SI_123_September2016_10_MG | ecosystem: Environmental > Aquatic > Marine > Inlet | place: Canada: British... | reverse complement strand
CAACTCTCAACAACCAATAATAAATTGATTGATGCAAAATTACATCTAGGAGGTTTTGGAATTTCGCGTTTTCAGTTAGATTACATTTTAGCTGAAAAAGCAAAAGAAAATGGAGTCACAATTTTACAAGACACAGTTCTAGAAACTAGCTTTGAAAACGAAATATTTACAATTACAACTAAGAATAATCAAAAATTTAGAGCTAGCATAGCAATTGGTTCTTTTGGTAAACGATCTTTGTTAGATGTAAAATTAGAAAGAGATTTTATCAAAAAGAAATCACCTTATTTAGGAGTTAAAATTCACGTAAAAGGAGTTTTTAATTCAGACTTAGTAGCGCTTCATAATTTTAAAGGAGGTTATTGTGGTGTTTCTAAAGTAGAAAATGATGCTATAAATTTGTGTTACATTACCAACTTCTCATCTTTCAAAAAATATAAAAACATTACTGATTTTCAAGAAAATGTGGTATTTAAAAATGAATATTTAAAAGAAATTTTTAAAAATTCAACACCTCTTTTTGATGAACCATTATCTATTAGTCAAATTTCTTTTGAAACTAAAAACCCAATCGAAAATCATTTAATTATGTGTGGTGATGCTGCAGGAATGATTCATCCTTTGTGTGGAAATGGAATGAGTATGGCCATTCAATCTGCGCAAATTGCATCTAAACTCATTCTAAATTATTTAGATGGTGAAATTTTATCTAGAAATGAGTTAGAAAACAAGTATATTTCAAAGTGGAACAAACAATTTAAATGGCGTTTAAAAGCAGGTCATTTTATTGCAATGTTGTTTAGAAATGATAAAATGGCTAATTTTTTAGTACAATTTGTAAGAAGAATTCCGTTTTTATTACCCATCATTATTAAACAAACCCATGGAAAACCAATAAAAATATAATGGACTTTTTTATCAGCACAAAACAAAGAACAGACAAAGAAGAATTGATGGATGATTTTTCTATTGGAGGCGATTTATTGCGTGATACTTTAGATAAATTAGAAAATATAAACAGATGGTTAGGAGGAAATAAAGTGACCATAAAAGGTTTAAAAAAAATCTTGGAAAATCACCCTAAAACAGAAGAAATAACCATAATAGATATTGGTTGTGGCCATGGAGATATTTTAAGAGATGTTGCAAATTTTGGCAGAAAACATCACTATAAATTTAAGTTAATTGGTGTTGATGCAAACCTAACTGCAATTGATTATGCAAATGAATTATCAGTGGAATATCCTGAGTTGAGTTTCGAAACACAAGATATTTTTTCTGAATCCTTTAAATTAAGATCTTTTGATGTTGTTTTAGCAACACTTTTTTTACATCATTTTAAAGAAAAAGAATTAATTTCATTTCTAGATAATACAGTAAACCAAACTAAAATTGGTGTTGTTGTAAATGATTTACACAGGCATAAATTAGCTTATTACTTATTTATGTTGATATCAATTTTCATTAATAATAAAATGATAATTGAAGATGGTTTAACTTCGGTCTTAAGAGGTTTTAAAAGAAAAGATTTAGTAAAAATGTCGCATAAAATTAATGTAAAACCTACTATTTCTTGGAACTGGGCTTTTCGTTATTTATGGATTTTAAAAAGATAAATGGCAGTAAAAATAACATCGGTTGCTAAGCAACTTCCAAAATATTATAGAGAAACTAAAGATATTATTCCTTTTGTAAAATTATGGATGCAAGATCAAGATACTCGTTTTCAACGAAAAGTAATTAAACTTTTTGAAGGAGCAGCTGTTGACAAACGCTATTCTATTATGGATCCTGAAGAAGTTTTTACTGCAACTTCTTTTGAAGAAAAAAATAATATTTACAAAAGAGAGGTTATTCAATTAGCTGAAAAATCGTTGCAAAAATCGTTAGATAAAGCCAACCTAAAAGCTACTGATTTAGATTACATAATAACAGTAAGTTGCACAGGAATTATGATTCCTTCTGTAGATGCATATCTTATCAATTCCTTAGGAATGAAACAAGATATTGTACGTTTACCAGTTACTGAAATGGGTTGTGCAGGAGGGGTTTCAGGAATAATTTATGCGAAGAATTTTCTAAAATCGAATCCAAATAAAATAGCGGCAGTAGTTGCTGTAGAAGCACCAACAGCCACATTTCAATTAGAAGATTATTCCATGACCAATATTGTAAGTGCTGCTATTTTTGGCGATGGAGCGTCCGCAGTAATTTTATCTTCTTATAAAGAGGATGAAGGACCAAAAATTGTAGATGAAGCCATGTATCATTTTTATGATGCTACACACATGATGGGATTTAATTTGGTAAATTCAGGTTTACAAATGATTTTAGATAAAGAAGTTCCGCAAAAAATTGCAGATCATTTCCCAAAAATTATACATCCATTTTTAGAAAAAAATAACTTAAGTATTGAAGACGTAAATCATTTAATTTTTCATCCAGGAGGAAAAAAAATTGTACAGACTGTAGAAGATTTATTTGGAGTTTTAGGCAAAAACATAGATGATACAAAGGAGGTTTTACGTTTGTATGGAAATATGTCTAGTGCAACAGTTTTATATGTATTAGAGCGTTTTATGGATAGAAACCTTAAAAAAGGCGAACGTGGAATTATGCTAAGTTTTGGTCCTGGTTTTTCAGCACAAAGAATATTATTAGAATGGTAAAAGAATTTGAACATAAAAATGAGTGGGCATTAATTTTAGGAGGCTCTAGTGGCTTGGGTTTAGCTACTGCAAAAAAGTTGGCAAAACACGGTTTAAACATTTGTATTGTTCATAGAAATCCAAGATCACAAAAAGAAGAACTAGCGAAGCAGTTTAAAGAAATTAAAGATCAAAATATAGAATTCTTGAGCTTTAATATTGATGCTTTAAATATAGCCAAAAGAGAAAATTGTTTGGTAGAATTAAAAGAACAATTAGGAGAAAAAGGTAAAATAAAAACGTTAATTCATTCCATTGCTAAAGGCAATTTAAAACCTATGGTTTCAGATCATAATCAAACCCTTCAAAATGATGATTTTCAAATTACCATAAACGCAATGGCTATTAGTTTATATGATTGGTTTAAAGCTATTTTTGATAAAAGCCTATTTGCAGAAGATGCAAGAATTATTAGTTTTACAAGTGAAGGCAATACAAAACCTTGGCAAAATTATGCAGCAGTTTCTGCAGCAAAAGTAACCTTAGAAGCCATTTCTAGAAACATTGCTTTAGAGTTTGCAGTCTTTGGAATTAGAGCAAATTGTATACAAGCAGGAGTAACAGATACAGCCTCTTTAAATATGATTCCAAATAGTGATGCAATTAAAGAGCATACATTAAAAAGAAACCCTTTTCAAAAATTAACAACCCCTGAAGATGTTGCAAATACGGCCTATTTATTATGTAAAGATGAAGCTTCTTGGATTAATGGAACAATTCTTAAAGTTGATGGTGGAGAAAGTTTGAATTAAGATGAAAGCAGCTGAAATCATAAAATTATTGCCTTATAAAAAACCATTTTTGTTTGTTGATGCATTAACAGAACTCTCAGAAAATGGTATTTCTGGTGAGTATACTTTTCAAGAAAACGAGTTTTTTTACGAAGGTCATTTTAAAGAAAACCCTATAACTCCAGGTGTAATACTAACTGAAACAATGGCTCAAATTGGGTTAGTTTGTTTAGGTGTTTTTTTAATGAAAGATGAAATTTCATCAATCAGAAAACCAAAAATTGCACTAACTTCTAATCAAGTTGATTTCTTTTTACCTGTATTACCTAATGAGAAAATTACAGTAATTTCAGAAAAGGAATATTTTAGATTCAATAAACTAAAATGCAAAGTTAAAATGCTAAATGCGAATAATGAATTGGTTTGTAGGGGAATCATTTCTGGAATGATAATCGTTGAATAAATTATTGTCAATTCGAGTGACTTTGATTTTGGCAAAATAGTATCGAGCATAAATAATTAATAAAATGAACAATAGAGTTGTAATTACAGGTTTAGGAGTTGTTGCTCCAAATGGAGTTGGGGTAGATCAATTTACAAATGCTATTCAAAAAGGTGAATCTGGAATTCAATTTCATCAGCATTTAAAAGATAAAGGTTTTTCTTGCTGTATAGGAGGCATACCTGATGTTTCTGAAGATAAAAAACAACAATATTTAACAGCTTTGCAATTAAGAGGTTTTAATAGCACTTCTATTTTATATGGATGCATGGCTGCTATTGATGCCTGGAAAGATGCAGGTTTTTTGGTTGATGAAAACTCAGTTTTAGATTACAATTCAGGGTTGATTTTTGGAACAGGCACATCAGGAATCGAAAAATTTAGAGAATCTATTTATAAGATAGATGATAATAATGTAAGACGCTTAGGAAGCACTTCTGTAGTGCAAACTATGGCTAGTGGAATTTCTGCATATTTAGGAGGTATTTTAGGTTTTGGTAATCAAATCACTACAAATTCTTCTGCTTGTACAACAGGTACAGAGGCATTGCTAATGGGTTTTGAACGTATAAAAACAGGAAAGGCAAAACGAATGTTAGTAGGTAGCTCTAGTGATAGTTCTTTGTATTCTTGGGGTGGCTTTGATGCTATGAGAGTAATGACTTACAAGCATAATGATTCTCCAGAAAAAGGCTCAAGGCCTATGAGTGAAACTGCATCTGGTTTTGTGCCAGGAAGTGGTTCAGGGGCTCTAGTTCTAGAGTCTTTAGAAAGTGCTTTAGAGAGAAAAGCAACCATTTATGCTGAAGTTTTAGGAGGAAATGTTAATTCTGGCGGACAAAGAAATGGAGGTACTTTAACAGCTCCAAATGCAGAAGCAGTTCAAAAGTGTATTGTTGATGCATTACTAGATTCCAATATTTCTGCTAATGAGATTGATGCCATAAATGGTCATCTAACAGCAACCAGCAAAGACAGTTTAGAAATTGAAAATTGGACCAAAGCTTTACAAAGAAAAGGAGCTGATTTTCCATTCGTAAACTCACTAAAATCTCAAATTGGGCATTGTTTAGCAGCTTCAGGCGCCATAGAAACTGTAGCTTCTGTTTTGCAAATTAAAGAACAGTTTGTGTTTCCAAATATAAATTGCGAAGACATTCACCCTGAAATTTCTGAGTTAATAGCAACAGAAAAAATACCAACTAAAAGCATAAATAAAGAAATCAATATTGTAGCAAAAGCAAGTTTTGGTTTTGGTGATGTAAATGCTTGTGTTATCTTTAAAAAATATTCTTGATTTTAGAACATGAAAAAAGAAGTACTTATTGCTAAATTAAAAGAGATTGTAAAGCCTTATATACAGGACGAAAAGGCTTTTATTAACTTATCTGAAAACACAGATTTTATTAAAGATCTAAAAATTAATTCTGCTAATTTAGTAGATGTAGTTTTAGATGTAGAAGATGAATTTGATATCGAAATAGATAATGATTCTATGGAAAAAATGCTATCTGTAAAAGCTGCAATAGAAATAATTGAAGCAAAGTTAGCAGCTAAATGATAGGTAATGATGTTGTTGATTTAGAGCTTGCAAAAACGCAAAGCAATTGGCAACGTAAAGGCTTTTTAGAAAAACAGTTTTCAGAAACTGAAATTAGAGCGATTGAAAAAACTCAAAATCCGTTTGAACTTGTATGGCTTTTTTGGAGTATGAAAGAGGCTGCTTACAAATGCTATATTCAAACTGATAAAAAGCGTTTTTTTGCTCCAAAAAAATTCAAGTGTTTTATCACCTCTAAAAATGAAGGCTTTGTTCAGTATTTAGAGCATACATTTAAAATACAATACCAATTGACAAAAGAGTACATCCATTCTTGGGTTGTTAAAGAGGGTATTGTTCAAAAGTCCTTCTATATAAATAATATCAAAAAACAATCTACAACTACAAATCAAAACTTGCTGAATAATTTTACTCTAGAAACTGATATCAAGAAAGATGAATTTGGTGTTCCTTATCTTTCTAAAGAAAATCAAAAATTACCAGTATTTATTTCTACGGCTCATCATGGAAATTATGGTGCTTATGCAATATTTAAGTAATTATGATACTTAAAAAACAATTATTAGAATCTTGTAAATCGTTTGTAAATGAGCGGTTGCAAACTGTACAACAAACCATATCATCTAATCAGAAAGCTTTAGCTTCAGAAGCAAAAAGTTCTGCAGGAGACAAGCATGAAACAGGTAGAGCCATGTTACAGTTAGAAATGGAAAAAGCAAGTCAGCAATTGGCTGGAATTTCTGAAATGAATACAATTTTATCTAAAATAAATACAAGTAAAACTTCTAAGGTTGCTCATTTAGGTAGTATCATTTATACAAACATAGGCGCTTATTTTTTGAGTATTTCTGCAGGCAAAATACTTATAGATAATAACGAGTATTTTGCAGTATCAGTATCTTCGCCTATCGGAAGAATTTTACTAGGAAAACAAGAAAAACAGAGTGAGTTACTTAACAACAAAAACATTCACATTACTAAAATCGAATAATTTTTAGGTTTTATAAATTACCTAATCTTCTTTACTAGTTTTTGTAAAACCAAAACAAATTTTTGTGTTTTTTTCTATACTGTTTGTGTGCTCTATAAATAGTTTCTGTGTATTGTGTTTTACTTCTAAAAGCCAAGAACTCCCTTTAAACTCCTTGTTTAAAACCGTTGCTTTTAGGTTAGATTTTTCAACAATTTTTATTTGATGAGGATATAATAATTGTTTCTTATTATCAATAATCACTTCGTTTACATCATCAAATAAAGAGGCCAGATATTTCTCTTTTGGGTTTGCGTAAGCATCTTTAGGGTTTTCGTTTACTAGTATTTTATTGTCTTTAATGACTAGTAAATAATCAGCAAAAGAAAGTGCATCATTTTTGTCATGAGTAGCCACTACACAAGCTATATTTTTTTCTTTTAAGTATTGAAATAGGTTTCTACGAAGGGTATTTTTCTTAAAGTTATCTATTTGGCTAAATGGTTCATCTAATAATAAAAGTTTAGGTTCTTTAGCCAAAGCTCTTGCAATGGCCACTCTTTGTTTTTGCCCACCACTTAAGTTTTTAACTTTTGTGTTTTGGAACGCCTGCATTTCTATTACCTCTAAAAGTTCTTGTGTTCTCTGCTCACTTTCTTCAGGATAAAAACGGGATAGGTACTTTTTTATGTTATCTGAAACTGAAATATAAGGCATCAAATCAAAATCTTGAGCCACGTATTTAAATTTATCAAATCCAGGTACTAGGTTAAATTCTGGTCCTAGAATCTGTTCATCATTCCAATGAATAGACCCTTTATTTAAATCTAATAAACCATAAATAGTTTTTAAAAGTGTCGATTTTCCGCACCCACTTTCACCCATTACACAAAGATGTTCTCCTTTATTTAAAGTAAAGTTAAAATCATCTAAAACAATCTTTGATTTAGAATAGCGAAAAGAAATATGGTTTACACTAAGCATAAAAGTTATAAAAATCGGTTGTACCAACTATCTTCAATTGGCATTTTCCAAAAGTTTTTGAAATCGTAATTGTTATTTACGAGGTTGTCAAAAATGATAGATTTACCTGTTAACGCTTTGTTTTTAAGTAGTTTTTTAAAGTCTTTTAGTTCTTTGTATTGTACAAATTCACCTTGCTTAAAACATACATTCATTTTATCTAAAAGCTGAACTTTATAGGTTTCTTGAAGTTTTAAAATAAAAGATACAGATGTATCTATAATTGAGTTTGAAATTGCAGTTTCTGAATATTCAACAATAAATACTATAAACCTATTGTGTAAAAATTGGTATGATGCTTTGAAGTTTTCATCATCTTTTTGCCAGTTTTCTATAAACGACTTTATGCAACTTTCAAGTTCTTCAATTTCTGTGTTGTAAAATTTTCTACTTGAAGGATAAATCCAAACTTTAGCATCATCAGAAATTTCACTGTAATCAACAAACATGTTTCTTTTTTGTGCAAAGATAAGCAAAGAAAAACCGCAAACTTACTAATTTCAGTTTGCGGTTTTTTAAAGTTTTTAATAAGAACTACAGCTCTTTTAAGAATTAGTTTTGAATCATTTCTACAAAATCGTTCTGAGTACTTTTTCCTTTGTCTTTATTATACCAAACTTGTAAATCTTGTTTAAAATCTGCATCTAAAGCACCATGTTTTGCTTTATAATCTGCAACCATTTTAGTAGCTACTTTTGGTCTTGGACCCCAAGTATTCTTTACATTTAGATTTTTGTCTAAGATGATTAATTTAGGAATAGACCTACCAGCATTGGTTAGAAACAAGTCCATTAAAGCTAAATTTTCATCACGCAAAACCAACTTTAACTCAATATTCGAGTTTAAACTAGCCATTTTATCTATTACAGGTAAATTTTGGGCAGCATCTCCACACCAACCTTCTGTAAGTACAAGCCAGGTTTGTGGCTGAGTGACTTTAGCAATTTCTAACTGCGTAGTTTCAGCTAGCTTAACAGCTTTGTCTAAACGCTTCATTCTCCTGTCGTTTAACAGGCTATAGTTTGTTAAATCTTCAGATTGATTAGGACCTGTAGATTTACCCGCTGCTAGAAGGTGTTTTACTAAGTTCTTATATTCTAAATAGGTGTAGGTGTTTTTTAAACTTTCTTGTATAATATCTTTCATTTCGATTTGTACTAAATTCAGTTTTTTAGACGAAAACTTTTGCAATACTTACAACAAACTATTCTTGCTCTTTTAAGCTGTTAAGAATGTCTTCTGTCATCGATTTTAAATTGAAATTATGTATCCAGTTCCAATCTTTTCTTGCTTCAGAATCATCTATAGATGAAGGCCAACTGTCTGCAATGGCTTGTCTAAAATCTGGATTGTAAGAAATTTTAAATTCAGGAATATGTTTTTTAATTTCATCAGCAATTTCTTTAGGAGTAAAATCTATAGCAGACAAGTTATAGGCTGTTCTAATTTTTACATCTTCTGGTTTTGTTTGCATTAATTGTATAGTTGCATCTACAGCATCATTCATATACATCATTGGTAAACGTGTGTTTTCAGACAAGAAGCACTCAAATTTTTTCTTTTGTAATGCTTTAAAGTAGATGTCTACAGCGTAATCTGTTGTTCCTCCTCCAGGTTTAGTTTTCCAAGAAATAATACCAGGATAACGTAAGCTTCTTACATCTACCCCAAATTTTTCATGATAATAATTACACCAAAACTCGCCAGAAACCTTACTAATTCCATAAACAGTAGAAGGTTGCATAACAGTTTGTTGAGGGGTGTTTTCTTTTGGAGTTAAAGGCCCAAAGACAGCAATTGAACTTGGCCAATAGACCTGTTTAATATGTTTTTCTTTGGCTAAATCTAAAACAGCTAAGAGCGAATTCATGTTTAAATTCCATGCTTTCTGGGGCATTTTTTCTGCAGTTGCAGAGAGCATTGCAGCTAACAGATAAACTTGAGTAACTTTATATTTAGATATTGTTTCTAAAATAGCTTGTTTGTCTGTAGCATCTATAATTTCAAAAGGTCCAGAGGCTACAAATTCATCACTACCTTTTCTTATATCAGAAGCGATAACATTTGTATTACCATAAATTTTTCGCAATTTTTGCGTTAATTCAGTACCAATTTGGCCACTTGCCCCTAAAACTAGAATTACTGTTTGCATTCTTTTTAATTGTAATATTAACAAGAACAAAGGTACTTAATTTTGGTATTCGTAAATAGAATATATTAAATCATTATTTGGTTAACAAATCAATAATTATTTTCACTTAATTTAATGATTTACATATCTTAATGGTATTTAAATTTGTTTATTTTTACAACTCTAATCAATGATTTTGAAAAAAATAATTTACATTTCGGTTTTTGTTGCCATTTTTTCTTGTAATACAAAGCAAAAAGAAACGTTGTTGCCAAAGGAAGATCAACCTTCAATGAGTGTAGTTCGTAAATACCCATCAGCAAAAGAAATACGCCCTATTTATAAAGAGGAGACCGAAAATTGGACGCAGTTAAAAGCAGTTGCTGATTTTTTAGATCGATTTAAAAATGTCTCTGCAAAAGAAATTTTGAGTAATGCCATTGAGCTAGAGATTTTAGTAGCAGCATTAAAAAAAGAAGAAACCCCCGATTTATTTAATACTGCTTCTTTTAAAGCAAGAGTAAATATATTACATAATGAATCGTTACGACTATTAGATATGAGGAATATACCTGCTATTACTGTAGCTGAAGTAAACGCCCAAACTAAAAAGATAATTGCTGCTTTTTCTTCGGTAAATGTAAAAATAAACACCATCTTATCTAAAAAAAGATTTGAAGACGCAATTACTATAGATGCAAAATATATTGGCTTAGACTCTTCAAAAATAGATAATGTGTCTAAAAAATCTATTAACAATAATTTACAGCGTAAATTAGAGGATAAAACAACTAACCAATGAAAAACTTAACGCTTTTTGTATTTGCAGCAACAATCTTATTAGCTTGCAATACAACTAAAAAAAAATCGAGTTCTAAATTAAATTTCACCAAAGCGAAACAAGATGTAAATTTTTTTATGGATGATTGGCATTTGGCAGCTACTGAAGCTAATTATGAAAACTATTTTTCGAAGTTAGATACTTCTTCAGTTTTTATCGGGACAGATGCTTCTGAAAACTGGACTAAAAAAGAATATGAAGGTTTTAGTAAACCCTACTTTGATAATGGTAAGGCTTGGGATTTTAAAAGTTTAGAACGAAATATCTACTTTAGTAAAGACGGTTCTATTGCTT
>Ga0233438_10005392_pt1 | contig 10771 bp, 10 predicted proteins | sample SI_123_September_FD_182720 | JGI IMG/M metagenome (GOLD analysis project Ga0233438, IMG submission 182720) | Seawater microbial communities from Saanich Inlet, British Columbia, Canada - SI_123_September2016_10_MG | ecosystem: Environmental > Aquatic > Marine > Inlet | place: Canada: British... | reverse complement strand
CCAGGCCCCATCCAGGGCAATATCGTCCATCCTTATCTGAGGCGACGCCGTGGCGACGAAAAAGTCACCTATCTCCACCCATCACTCGAGCCCATCCTCAAGCGCACTCTCGGCGTGCCATTATTTCAAGAACAAGGGATGAAACTAGCAGTAGTGGCAGCAGGATTTACGGCCTCGCAGGCCGATCAATTGCGCAAGGTGATGAGTCACAAGCGATCCAAAGAAAAAATGCTGCAGTTGTGCGGAGATCTCGCAATCGGTATGCACAAAAACGGCTTTGATAATGATGCCATAGCTACCATCACCCACCAATTGCAAGCTTTTTCTAGTTATGGCTTTCCTGAGAGTCATGCTGCATCGTTTTCTTTGCTCGTCTATGCCTCGGCCTTTCTCAAATATTATTATGCTCCAGAGTTTTTTTGCGCCATACTCAATGCACAGCCCATGGGCTTTTATAGCCCTGCCACCCTCATCCGCGATGCCGCCAAGCATGGTGTAGTCGTCTTGCCTGTAGATCTTTCGCAGAGTCTCTGGGATTGCTCTCTCCAGCAAAACGGAGACAGACTCGATCTCAGGCTCGGCTTGCGATATGTGAGCGGACTTGGAGAAAGAGCAAGGATTGCATTGCAAGAAGCCTGGAGCAAGGGAGGGCCCTTTGTATCTCTCGAGGATGTCGTGGAGCGTAGCGGTCTCGATGATGCCGATCTCAAGTTATTGGCCAAGGCCGGTGCCTTCAAGGGCTTTGCTGGGGATCGCAGGCAGTCCATGTGGCAGGTATTGTCTGCAGTGCGTCCTAAACGCAAGATGCCCTTGCTTGAGGCTCTCACAGGTAGCGACGAGCTCGAGGATCTGCCTGTGATACTACCCGCGATGACGCCTCTTGATGAGATGCTCTCCGATTATCGCAGCATGGCTCTCAGTACTGGACGCCATCCAATGAGCTTCTACAGAAGCTACGCCTTGCGCAACAATATATGCTCATCGAGAGAATTGCACCATATGGACAACAATAGCCAGGTCATAGTCGCTGGCGGTGCAATTTGCAGGCAGAGGCCTGAGACGGCCAAAGGCTTTGTCTTTCTTACTCTCGAGGACGAAAGCGGGATGATCAATATCATTATCAAACCCAAGATTTTTGATGCCTATAGATCGATCATCATGAAGAGCTCTTTTTTAAAGATCGAAGGCAGACTGCAACTCGAGCATGGCGTGGCTAATGTCATCGCTCAGACATTTGAGGTCTTGCCACCGCTCTCAGATGAGATCGTCATCGATATGCCCGCCCGCAATTTTCACTGACCAGTATATAGGCACATGCAGATGCGTTCACAGCTTGGTCAGGTGGCGTGTACTATTTTGATCCAGAGCAGGTTCGCCCATGGACTCGTAGTTGTAGCCAGTGATGCCTTCAAAGAGCCGTACAGGTATGAGAAATAGACTGCTTTCGGAAATAGCCTCTCCGCCGCCTTCTTGTAGAGCTCTTTCTTTTAGCTCTTTAAGCATGGGAGGATCGCCTTCGACATTGAGCTCGAGCATCTCATAGGATACCCGCCACAACAATTGGCCCTGACTCCAGAAACTGACGGATGACATCATGGCGCCTTCGAGAGTCTCACCGACGACAAAGTCGCTCTGCAAGGAGATCTGCTCGAGAGACTCGGGCTTGCTGCCAAAGGTGTCTTCTTTGTTGAGTACGACAGTCCAGCCGGTAGCAAAATCGCCCATGACATACTGGCCTGAGCGAGCATAAAACTCATCAGCAATCTTGCCGGAGTCCTTGAGGTCCAACAACTTTAAAATGAGATCTTTATTGGCGGTAGGAAAGGCAAATTGGGCTTGATTTGATCCCATGTCGTCGCTCCCTAAAAAGATTTTTTCTAAGCAAAATTGATCTTGTCGTCGTCAAAACTGGCGATGGTGGCAAGTGACTCGATCGGCACATTGAGATCGCTCAAGGCGGACCGACCACCCTCAAAAGACTTTTCGATTACAGCTCCTACGGCTACAAGCTGCGCTTGAGCTTGGGCGACGATTTTGACTAGCGCCTTTAATGTTCTAGCAGATGCTAGAAAATCATCTACGATTATTATTTTATCTTGTGGCGTCAGATATGCCGAGGACACAGTAAGATCTACCATTTTGCCCTGAGTATGCGACTCTGCCCTTTCTGTAAAAGATTTGTCGGCCATTGTCACAGGCTTGTTTTTGCGAGCAAATACGACTGGTATCTGGAGTGCCATGGCAAGCGATAGAGAAGGTGCAATGCCTGAGGCCTCGGCTGTGAGAATGCGAGTGGCCTTGATATTGTGGAGGGCAAAGCGCCTGGCAAACTCCTGGCCGATTTCTTTCATCAGGATGGGATCGATCTGGTGATTCATAAATGAATCTACCTTCAAAATACCATTGCCCAAATAGCGACCTTCTTGCAATATCTTTTCTTTCAATCTGTCCATTTATTTCTCTCCCAATTTATTTTCTTCCCAGCCGGGAGCGACAGGTTCCCATGGATCTGGTTCATATTGCAATGCTCTGGCCTTTGCTCCTTCCTCTTTTGCCAGTTCGATCTTGCCTGCCTTTTGATGTATCAGGGCTAGATGGTAATAAGAGGCCCCTTCTTTTGGCTTTTTCTTTTTGAGCAGGTTAAAGTCGGCCTCTGCCTGGTCCATGCGACCCTGCATAAAATAGATCATGCCTCTGGTATCGTAGGCGGTGAGGTTACCCGGCTCCAGCTCGATCGATTTTTTGATATCGGCCTGTGCGCCGTCCACATCGCCCGCTGCTAGTTTCATCCAGGCGCGATTGTTGTATGTCATGCCGCTATTGGGTTTGATCTCGAGCGCCTTGTCCAGATCGGCGATGGCCTCTTTTTGCTTACCTAGAGTATGAAAGAGATGCGCGCGGGTGCCCCAGATGGCGGCATCCCTGGGATCGATAGCCAGAGCGGCAGTGATGTCGCGTAGTGCTGCTTGTGGCTTGTCGAGCTCGATCAAGGCTCTGGCCCTGTCTCTCAAATAACCGGCTGACTTGGGATTGAGCGCTACTGCCTTGTTGAGGTATTCCAGTCCATGCAGATATTTTTTTTCTTCTAATAGCTCCACTCCAGCCTGTCTGGCAATGGCTGCCTCCACGCGTGGATCTTTATCCATGCGTGCGATGGCGACTGCAACCAATACAGGTGGGATTGCCGAAAGAGCAAGCACCTGTGCGATACGCCACTTGACCAGATGAAAATTGGCTTTTGACCTGCTGGTAAGAACGATACCGGCGACGATACCAGCAAATAAGCCTGCTACATGAGCGGTATTGTCGATGTAATTGCTAGTGAGGCCAAGGAGAAAGCTGTAGAGAAAAAAGACGCAGAGCACGACGATCTGAGGCTTGGAAAAGCCGAGATGATCGGGGATGCGCTTAAGCCATGAAACAGCAAGATATGCACCGATGGCCCCGATATTGGCTGCCGATGCGCCTGCTACTAATTGAGTCGGATCGTAGATCATGCTGGCCAGACAGCCGATGATGCCGGATAAGAAATAGATAAAGGTAAATCGAAGGGAACCGAGGGCACGTTCGGCCAGTCCGCAAAAGTCGATCAGCACATAAATGTTGAGTAAGAGATGGACCAGGCTGGCGTGGATAAATAAGGACGAGAGCAGGCGCCAGTATTGATGACCGGCTATGGTGCCAACTCCCCAGCTCCCTCCCAGGTTGACCATGACTTCGGGGCTGCCAAAGACCAGGACCTTTTCGCCGCCTAGGATGTACTCAAAAAGAAAGGCGATCAAGTAGATGAAAGTGAGGGTCAGGCAGACCCTTTTTCCGGTAAACTTGGCAGAGATATTGTTTGCATTTGTGTTCTGATCGTTTTTTGCTTGCATGCCTAGATTTTACTAGCTAAACAGCCGGAGGGTTTATGAAAGTCTTGATCGCCGTTGACGGCTCCGAGTGTTCCAAAGAGGCGGTCGACTTTGTTGCCAGACGCCCCTGGGCGCCCGACGATGTCTTTCTCATGCTACATGTCATCGAGCCCATCCCTGTAGATGTCGGCATAGCCTATATACCTGCTGCCTACAACCAAAACGACAGCGAGTCGATGGCAAGAGCCGAGGCACTCTTGCAAAAGGCCAAAGAGATAATCTCAGCCAAGCTGCCTCAACCGATCGAGACCAAGGTCATGTATGGCAATGTCAAGGCCGAGCTGATCGATCTAGCCGAAAAATGGGGCGCTGATCTTATTGTGATGGGCTCGCATGGCCGGACCGGTTTTGACAGATTTTTGCTGGGCTCCGTCGCCGAGGAGATCCTGCGTCAATCGCCCTGCTCGGTCGAGATCGTCAAGGGCAAGCACGTCGCCCAGTAAAATCCTGCAAATAACAAATGCAAACAACTAAAACAACTAAAGAGTCTCACCCAGACTTTTAAGCTGATGCAAGACATTGCCCAATGCTCGTCCACGCTCGGTGAGAGTGTACTCCACGCGTGGTGGCACCTCTGGAAAAGTGGTGCGATGTATGAGGTCGAGCTCGCCGAGCTTGCGCAAGCGCTGGCAGAGAGTCTTGGCGCTGACCCCTTGGAGATCGCGCAAAAGATGCGTAGTGCGTCGTGGACCAGTGCTCAGGCTAGCTAAGATCTCTACAGTCCAGCGTGGCGCCAATAGGGCCAGCGACTTGTCGATCAGCCTGGCATCCTCGACGGTCAAGGTATTGTCTAGACTAAGTGTATGAGGCACGACCAAACTCCTTAAACTCAATATCTCTGACAGGCTCTTATGCATCTCGTTTTTGGCTCTGGATGCGTCGTCCAGATAGCTCTGTAGAGCGCTAATGCCGGATCTCAAGATCTTTTCGGCCTGGAGATAGTCGCCCTGCTTGACCAGGCTCTCAGCGGCCTGTGTATACATAATCCATGTGCCTTGCATTTTTTGTTGCATGCTATGGATGATCGTTTACTCCACGGTAAAAATCATCGGCCTTGTGGCTATAAAATGTAATCAACCTAAAGAATGATCTTTGGTAATCGCACTTCAAAAGTGGAGCCCATGCCTGGTTTGCTCTCGCATGAGATCTTGCCTCCGTGCATCTCGACAATCTTGTGGCAGAGAAAAAGTCCCAGACCGGTAGAAGCATAGTATCGGCCGCCTGAGGTCGATTGCCAGAAGCGCTCGAACAATCTAGGCATGTCCTCTTGTGAGATGCCCTTGCCTGTGTCTGAAACTTTTAAAATGGCATCGTTTTCGTCAAAGGCAATCGATATAGTGATCTTGCCGCCTCGAGGCGTAAACTTCAAAGAATTGTCGACGAGATTTTGGATGACGCGTCTGATTTCGTTTTCATCGGCCATGATTATTTCTGTTCTTTCTGCCTTATAAAAGAAAAAGGCGATATTTTTTGCTGAGGCTAGTGGCTGCAGCTCGATGCACAGGCGCTCCACCAATTCGGCAACATCTATGGGCCCCATGGACAATTGTTTGGCACCCGAATCAAATCTATAAACGTCCAGGAGTGTCAAAACCAGCTCATAAAGCGCATTGTTGCTCTGGTGAATGGTCTTGAGTATTTCACTCTGAGCAGGAGTGACCTCGCCAAAGTCGCCTTCCATGAGGAGCATCAAGGCACGATTGGCTGCAAGGATCGGCGTCTTGAGATCATGCGTCAGAGTCGCGACAAAATCCTCTCTTTGCTGCTGTAGACGCACCCGATCTGTGCAATTGGCAAACATGGCGACGATGCCCTGCGAAGGCTCATCCTCGCTCTTGACCGGCCAAACGGCCCAATCAAAAAATGCTCTTTCGTGCGTAGCCGAAGCCTTAAAATTGAGCGGTTCGGCCTGGCTCTGGTATGGTTCGCCCTGGTGCAAAGAAGCGAGAAAGCGCTCTGTAGGCAGTTGTGGCGCCAGATCGACAAGTGATTTCCCAAGAGCTTCTTCTCTTTTTTGCAGATCTAGATAACGCAAAAATTCTAGGTTGCAGTCGAGCAGTGTTAGATCTTCGTCCAGTCTTATCAGGCCAAGGGGTGCCAACTCTAAGAGATTTTTGGTCGTGCGTTTTTCTGTTTCGAGCTCGCGGATCGAATCTCTTTGTTGTCTGAGTGCTTGCTCCTTGGACATGATATAGGTATCTATAGCCAGGGACATATCAAAAAATATGATCTTGGTCAGAGCCGGCAAAACCTGCTTGCAATCGGTCAGACTCTTGTTTTGCATCAGCAAGCGCTGCATAAAGATCAGGGCCTTGCAGTATGCGCCTAGATACCATTTTGGATCGAGTTGGATACGATGGTGCGTGGCTCCGATCTGCCATCTCTCGCGCACGTATTTTTCGTCATAGTCACCCTTGGTGAGGCGAGCAAAATAACGTCCCTGAGCCGAACGTGCCCTCTCCAATATTTCCCTTGAAGGAAAAAATGCAGCGGTCTCCTCGGAGGCAAGAAAATGCGAGTAAAGATCTTCCATCAGATCATCGATATGCGAGGAAACCAGCTCGTCGCAACTCTTTACAAGAATCTCGTCAATGGCTTTAAAGTCAAGCCATTCCAGCCGTTTGGCTATCTCCAGATCGTTGTGATTGTTATCGGTTTGGTGGTGCTGATCGTCAAAATGCATAATGCCTAGTGTACTATTTAGCGCATGGAAACATCAGCCATACGCATCGTACTCGTAGAGGACCACCTGCTGACCAGAGTGGGACTCAAGACCGTCATCGGCCGCACGCAAGATATCAAGGTCGTGGGCGAGGCCGACAATGGCGAGCAGGCTCTGGATAGAGTCAGAGAGCTCAAACCCGATGTGGTGCTCATGGACGTCGGCATGCCGATCATGGATGGCATAGAGGCCGCCAGCCGCATCAGGCTCGAGCATCCTGAGGTCAATATCATCATGCTAACTTCGCATGACAATGATCGCGATATATTTGCTTCGTTGACTGCCGGTGCCGGCGGATACTGCCTCAAAGACGTCGATCCGGAGCGATTGTATACTGCCATCCGTTCGGTCAACGCTGGCGATATCTGGCTCGACTCCGCCATAGCCGATCGTGTAGTGCGTATCTATAAGCAGAGCGAAACCCAGGAAAGAGATGTTCGCCACAGCCGTCCTCTTATCGACACTCCTTTGCCTGAGCCTCTCTCGCCGCGCGAAATGGAAGTACTCAACCTCCTGGTTGACGGCCTATCCAATCAGCAGATTGCTGACAAATTGATCATTTCTCTGGCTACTGCCAAGACCCATGTAAGGAACATATTAAACAAACTGGCGGTCGATGACCGCACGCAAGCAGCCGTGCAAGCCATGCGCCGCGGTCTGGTCTAATACGCGAGGTATTCATCATGAAAATACTGGTTGCACTGGACGACTCGCCTTATAGCGAAAGAGTGCTCGAGTCTCTGACCAGGCGCAAGTTTGCTGCGTCTACCCAATTAAAATTGCTCACAGTTATTGAGCCTCTGCCAGAAGAAGTCGATCACAAAATCACACAGACGCATCAGATAAACGAAGGTCGCAAGAATGCCGCTCGCAAATTGCTCGAAAAGAGTCGCGAGGCACTGGCCAATAAGCTGCCCGATCGCAATGTGCATTTTGAGATCCGCGAGGGTGATCCTCGCGAGCAAATAATCGATTGCGCATCCGAATGGAATGCCTCGTTGATACTCATCGGTGCACACGGCCACGGTCTCTGTCCGACGCATCACCTAAGCGATCACGTCGGCTCTGTCTCACGCGACGTGGCATCCAATGCCAATTGCTCGGTCGAAGTAGTGCGAGTGAGATAGTCTTTATTTGATCGGCACTACCATGATGTTTTGGCTGGCACTGTTTGCTATCGCCTGCGATACCGAACCAAGGGCCTTGATGCCGCGTTTCATATGAGAGCCAAGCACGATGCGGTCGGGCTTGTTGTCTGCGATTGCCCCCATCAACTCTACTTTTGGAATGCCCTCCAATAAGAGAGTGTCGATGGTGCTATCAGCAAAAACAGAGCGCAATTTGATTACGCTATCGCCAAGCAGAGTGATACCCGCCTTTTTGCGATCCTCAAAGATCTGTGCCGTCATCTGCGATGGCAGAGCGCTCATATAGCTGGTAATGCGAGGATCCTTTACCACATGCGCCAAGACGAAATGCAGGGTGTCACCACTCTCGTGCTGATGCTCGGCCAGAGGATAGTGGCGCAAAAAGGCCACGATCGCGTCCATGCATTTGCCGTCTTCTATGGCCAGAAAGATTTTTTGCATTATGGGCCTTATTATCGATAGTTATAAAAATCCGAGACATTCTCGACTGACCATGTACTCTTCTTCTGATTTTATACTAAATACCTTTGTGTGCAATGCCTGGAGATAAGGCAGCCTGGCCATGACGGCATTTTGCAAGTCTTTGTCGTTATAGCCGATCCCGCCCGTAAAACTAATTGCATCGAGGCGAGGTAGGCTTGCAGTCATGGCGCCGATGCCTTTTGCCACCGAAAGCGCATACATGTCTATGGCCAGACGGGCTCTTTCATTGCCTTCTTGAGCAGCCTTCTTAACTGTCAGCATGTCTGCGGATAACCTTGATACGCCAAGCAATCCCGACTGCTTGACCAGGCTCTGATTGAGATCCTCTAGAGTCATCTCGTGCGTGGTGAGTAGATTGAGCACGATACCAAAGTCGATCGATCCCGGGCGCGAAGCCATCATCAAGCCATCCATCGGAGTGTAGCCCATGCTCGTATCTACGCTCTCGCCACCAGTCATCGCGCAGACGGAGGCGCCTCCGCCCAGGTGGCAGGAGATCATCGAGACATCTTGTGCATTTTTGCCGAGCTGCCTGCTGGTCTCTTGTAAGCAATATTTGTGGGAAATGCCATGGAAGCCAAATTTGCGAATGCCAAGCTGCTCTATTTTTTGCGGTAGCGGGTAGAGATAATGCACTGCATCGAGAGTAGAATGAAACCCCGTGTCAAAAACAAGTATTTGTTTTGCCTGGGGAAACTGATCGAGACTCTCTTTGACAAACTTGATCGCAGGCGGATTGTGCAAGGGTGCTAGAGCGATCATCTTTTCTAAGATCTCTATGTCGTCCTTGCCCAATATCTTTGGCTGGGTAAAGTCGGCGCCACCATGGACGATGCGATGCCCTACCGCTACGATATCGGCGGGGTCCTGCAAAAAATCAAAGAGCGCCTCTTTGTATTGTTTGTTATCGCTGGACAATTGCAGTTTGTCTATAGCCTCATCTCGACTTGCATCGGCATGATAGAGCGCAAATTTTTGCGTCATCGAACCAGCATTGATCACGAGTATCTTTGGCATTGAACTAAATCGCCCCTCGACACGTTTAAGAGTCAGTAGTCCTGTGGCGAGCGATTCGGGGGAGCTGCTCGCCTCAGGCCTATATTTTAAGTCTTTGTTCAGGTCTTTATCTTATCTTTGTTAGCGGGCTCTCATCTCTACCCATACATTTATAAAGGCTTTAGATGGCCCGACCCTGTCGTATCTCGTGATTTAATTGCTGATTGTGTAGATATCGCAATAATTGCGGTCTGCATACTTGGGTCTTCAATATTTAGAGCCTTCTACTACAGGTGATATCCGTGTCAGGCATAACATCAGATGCACAAAAAGGAAACACTGCCGTCATGAGCAAAAGCGAACATCTCGAAAAAGAGATCAAACGTATCAAGCAGGGCGGCGCTCCCAAATATCACCAAAAGGCAGCCGAGGACAAAAAGCTCTTTGTGCGCGAGAGATTGCGTCTTTTGCTCGATCCTGGCTTTGATGTCGAGGATGCTCGTTTTGCCAACAATACCCAGGCGGATCTGCCTGCCGATGGGGTTGTCACCGGCATCGGCCAGATCGAGGGCAAGACTGTCTGCTACATGGCCAACGACTCTACTATCAAAGCCGGATCATGGGGCTGGCGTACCGTCGAAAAGATCATCAGGATCCAGGAGACTGCCGCCAAGCTCAAAGTGCCCATGCTGTATCTAGTCGACTCTGCCGGTGCCCGCATCACCGATCAAATCGAGATGTTTCCTGGCCGTCGTGGTGCAGGACGCATCTTTCACAATCAGATAGCCATGTCCGGCTACGTGCCTCAGGTCTGCCTCCTGTTTGGACCCAGTGCTGCAGGCGGAGCCTATATCCCAGCCTTTTGCGACATCGTCATCATGAATGACGGCAATGCCTCCATGTATCTCGGTTCTCCACGCATGGCCGAGATGGTCATCGGGGAGAAAGTGACCCTCGAAGAGATGGGCGGCGCCAAGATGCATTGCTCCGTATCCGGCTGCGGCGACATGCTGGTCAAATCCGAAGAAGAAGCCATCCAGGCTTGCAAAGATTATCTACGCTACATGCCCACCAATTGCGATCAACAGGTGGCCGATCTGCCTGCCATCGATCCCAAGTCTTTCGACAAAAACATCGAACAAATCATCCCCGAAAAAGAAAACATACCCTTTGACATGTATGGTGTCATCGACAGATTGATCGATGCCGATAGCTGGTTCGAGATCAAAAAGCTCTTTGCTTCTGAGATCATCACCGGTTTTGGACGCATCGGCGGTCGTGCCGTCGGTATTGTGGCCAACCAGCCGCGAGTCAAGGGTGGCGCCCTGTTTGTCGACTCTGCCGACAAGTCAGCTAGATTTATGTGGCTCTGTGATGCCTTCAACATACCCCTGCTCTTTCTTGCCGATGTACCTGGCTTCATGATCGGCAGCAAGGTCGAGCGCGATGGCATCATCCGCGCCGGTGCCAAGATGGTCTCGGCCATGTCTTCGGCAACCGTACCCAAG
>Ga0233438_10005385_pt1 | contig 10787 bp, 19 predicted proteins | sample SI_123_September_FD_182720 | JGI IMG/M metagenome (GOLD analysis project Ga0233438, IMG submission 182720) | Seawater microbial communities from Saanich Inlet, British Columbia, Canada - SI_123_September2016_10_MG | ecosystem: Environmental > Aquatic > Marine > Inlet | place: Canada: British... | reverse complement strand
CTTTTTAAAGTTTTCTCCACCTTTGTCTAGCGCATTTGATGTTGATCCCATCATACACTTGCCTATAACTCTACTACCTAATCTTAAAGTAGTTTTTGTTACACGCCAATTGTTCAATATATTATCTGGCTTTTCCCATTTACCGCTTTCATCGTGAACTAACAATTTTAGCTTTTCACCGTCATAGCTATTGTCACCTGTATTCTTCCAGTCAATAGTCGTGTCTAAGCCCTCTAGATCTTCTTGATCTTTTTTATTTTGTATAGATTTTCTTGTTAGCCTTGAAGCTGGTATTCTATACGCTAGTTCTGTTTTTGGACGGTCCATACCGTCTTGTATTGGGCGGAAAAAGAATGGGTAGTTTACGGATATTGGTACTACCTTGTCTGTAAACATTTTTTTAGCGTCAGAACCGGACTTTGATAATATTCCGAATCGCGCATCGCTTGATATTGTGGCCATGTTAACGGTCTCACCGCTTGCCATGAAAGAAAATCCTGAACGTCTATTTTTGAGGTAGCACATACCGTAGCATCTTTGGTCTGCTTTACAAGCTTCCCAAAAGATGAAGAATAATCTGTTGGCTTCCCTAAATTCTGGGTGCCCAACGTCAATTTTAGACCATTGCAAGTACATAAAGTGAGTGCCAGTAACGTAAGTGCCCACACCCTTATTATTGAACCAATGGCCCTCTTCGCGGCGTCTGAATTGTTCATCTATATATGGTTCCCATTTTTCCTTAAATTCCTCCGGGTAATCCCTCCATTCGAAAACGCTTTGAATACGCTTTAATTCTTTAGGATATTCCTCTATTACCCATTTTTCATTTGATTTATCAATTTTAGCAGGCGCAGGAGGTAAAGCGATTTTTAAATTTTGAATATTATAAATTTCGCCTATTTGACCAGTTTTACTAATAACTACAATATCGTGTTCTTTATTATAGCCATATTTCCATTTCTTACTTCTATTTAATCTAGATATAGTATTTTTCTTTACTGGCGTTATAACGCTATATAAAGTTTGTTGATACATTATTTAGATCTTTTTTCAGCAAACCCCTTAAAAGCTTCTTTTACAATTTCTTGCTTAGGTTTGTTTTCTAGCATCGCTTCCTCTGCTTGTATGCGAGACAATATTTCAAAGGCGTCGAATATAGCTAACTTTTTTGTAGCAGCCGCATTCTTAAGTCTATCGGCAGATATATCATCATCTGAATCAACTATGGGCTCTTTAGCTACTTTTATTAATTCCTCAACTGCTCGTTGCCCAGCTTGGATTATACTCTTCTTCGTTTCCTTGATATTCATATTTAATTGTAATTTGATTGGTTGGTATTCTATAGAGTTTTTCGTTTCCTATTATAAACTCATACTCCATACCAGGCCTAAAGCCAACAAGGTCGCCAATATTTAAATCTTTTAGCGCTGAATCTTTTACTTTTAAAACACCTATTGTAGGCTTTTCAAAGTTTATTGAAAACATTTTGTTTTCTTTTATTGGTTTAACGAAATTAAAACCTTCGCAAGCGTTCCACTTGAGTATTCTTTTGTAAGCATATATTTGATCAGGCCCAACAAAAAACATATCTTCTTTGTAATAGCTGCGGCTATTTTTTTCAACGCCCCTTATGTCTCTATATCTTCTAAATACATTGTGATGCACGATTACTTCGTCACCTACTTCAATGCCGCTTGTGTCTTCCATAGGGGTAGCTATAACTACTCCAATTCTACTAACAAAATTATGATCTTGTAAATCAGTATTTAATATTAAAGTTTTGCCGTCAATTACTTTTTTATTATTGTTTCTACCTGTTTTTGGCTTAACAATAAAATCATGTAAACTTTTCATTAATACTCTAAATCAAACTCAACCGCAATCGCCATGTTTTTATTAAATTCTTTCCAGGGCAATATCTCGTCATTCTTTTTTATATATATCGAGTACTTATCTTCCTCGTCTATAATATTAACTATAGTATGGCCACCATACACTTCCTGTCCAACAGAGTAGTGCATGGCGTCATTCTTATAATCTTTGCCTATACTAATCTTCCTTACCAAGCTCATTTTCAACAATCTCTCCGGTTGAAATATTAACAGACACTTGTCCGTATTTATCTTCTAGTTCTTTTTGGAATTTAGCTAGCTCTAATGTAGCCGCAGATATATTGTGTAATAATTCGTGCTTTTGCGCTTCTACTCCTCCAATTTGTAATTGTAAGCTATTTATAGAACTTACTTTCTCTTTCAAACTGGCTAATTCTTGATCTTCTACTTTTTTACTCATTGTATTTAATTTAATTATTATTATTAAGTTATTGATCGTTATTTAGTTGATCCTCTATATGTTTAGTAATTACGTGTAAATCAACTTCTTTTAATTTTCTATTGCCCAATTCTATTTTGTTCTCTAGGTAAAACTTTTCTGGATCTAAAAAAAGAGACGAAAGTTGTAATATAACTTCTTCCCAGGTATTAAGCTTAAATGCATACTGAGTACACCCTACCAAAAACATCCATTTACCATCTTTTGTTTTTTTAATTCTAATTGGGTTTTGGTTAAAATCTATATTTATATGAGAATCTTCTTGTAATTTGGATTTATTAATCATAAAAATTTATTTTATTCTGGACAACATTCTGTATAATCAAATGTTGCTGTCCAATCCCCTCCGTCAGGTGGGCCGAAGCTTTGATTAGACACCACGCATGGGTTTATAAGACCATTAGGGTTGTTTGGATCTATTTCGTAATTTCTCATTTGAATTGTTCCAGCATTGCCATTTCCATTGCTCTGGGTGTTATCCATAAATATAGTATTTAACCCTGTTGTTAAAAAAAGTGGATTAAAATGATAAACTACCATGCCGGCTAAGGGGCAAATAAAATCTGGCTGAGTTATAACTTTGTTAGTATCGGTGCTACCAATAAAAATAGAGCCTACTTGAGCTTGCTGGTTTAAATCAAGAGCTCCAATAAATTGATTGTTTAAGTACAAATCAAAATTATCATCCCTTTGCGAATTCTCATTACAAACCTGAAGAACAAAAACTTTATCAGGGCATGACGGAGGCGGAGGTAAAAACCCTTCCCGCTCCTGAGGCCACCAGACTCTGTTTCTTATAAGATCCCAATTCATTACTTAATAGCTACAATATCTGTTGCAGTAGTATTTCCTCCTGCTACTATAGTCTCTACTATGCACGGTAAAAAGCTACCATTAGGTATATTTTTAAATACCACAGGTGTGTCTACTGATCCTATTAGCGTAACTTCGATACTTCCCCCAACACCTAAATATAGTGCTGAATTTCTAACATCTGTAGTACCTACTACAACAGGAAAAGCAATTGATCCAAAATCTGGTTGATTACTATATGAACCCATAATTATTTTTTTTTGTTATTTATTTTTATTTGTTATTGATTTTCCCTTTTCCCAAGTGCGCCCAACAAAGTAAGCACCATATACTGTTATTAATAAGGATTGAAAAATTGGTATATAATCTTCTGCTATTTTAAATTCACCTATATTCCCATCAAAAAATGCTAATATAGAAAATATAAAAGTAAGATATATAAGTACCATTGGCCTTATATTCTTAGACAAAAAGGAATCGGATTTCATATCAGACTCCCACCTTGCAGTCACCTGATCTTGAGCATCTTTGTCGGCTTGCTCTAGCAGCTCCTCAACTTTTAGTTTAGCCGCAAGTCTTTCTTCATCAGTAGTTACTAGGTCATCTATTACTTTACCTATATCTTTGATGAGGCCTCCGGTTATAAATTGAAGAATTTTTTTCATTATTTATATGCGCGTTTTTCTTTTTGCTGTTGCTGCTTAGCTGTTTGCTTAGCGGCTGATGGCTTTTTAGGCTCAATAGCTTTATCCGCTTGTTTGGCTGCTCTTTTCGTAAGACGCAATTCACGTCTTTTTAATCTACGCGCTTTTGCTAAATTACCACTTTCAAAAGCTTCAATACCTTTTTCTCTAGCTTTTTGGGCTTTAGCTGTTTTTCTTGCAGATCTTTTAGCTGCTCTCTCGTTAGTTATTTTTGAAGCTTTTGGTTTAGCTTTAGTGAGTACATCGGCAGTAGGCTTTTTAGATTCAATTGTAACTTTAGGCTTTATAGTTGACACTGATTTTACTGTAGTGTCTCTATTTGTAGGTCCTACACCGTATGCTTTATTAATTTGGTTTTGGTAACGATTGTATTCAGCAGATCCTTTGGTGGCTTTATTTCTTTTTGAAATAATACTATCTAATTTAGGCTGTGAGGCTTTTGCATATCTATATGTGCCTTTTTTCATTTTACCGCGAGTGTCACCTTTATATGAGCTTACGTCAATTCCTTTGCGCTCCAACACATCTTTTAATTCTCTATTTGCTTTTGTTGATCCAGTTTTATTTCCGCTATCTCCTTTGGCGGGCTGTATCGTCTGGGCTTGATATTTTGGATTTTTAACTTTACGCCCTCTTTTGTTTGTAACAAATTCTTTAGAAGAAAGCTCTTTGGCTTTTTTTAGTTTCTTAGCTTCACTTGCGGCTGCTTTTGCTGCTTCAGATGATTCTCTGGCTTTTATTCTTGACTCGTTTGCCTTTTGCCTAGCAGTTGTGTTTTTAGCCGGCGAGGACGCTTTCATTTTTACGGGTGCACCCATATTTAACAAAGGCTGCACAACGCCACCTTTCGTTGTTCTTTTAATTTTAGCGGTAATTGGTGTACATCCGCTGGAGCTTTTATCGTATGCCATGATTATTTATTTTTGTATGGTACTAGTTTATTTAATGCGTTTTTTCTTTTTTGGCAACCACACCCCCCAGGTATTTTGTCTGCTAACTTTTTAATTCCAGTTGCTGTAGTAAATTTTTCTATTGTATCGCCAAGTCCTTTTGATTCCATAATATTAACAATTCCATCGGCGTCTAGCAGCTCTACCTCTTTCAGACTTCCAGCCTTTAGATCTAGCGCAAAATGATTTTCTTCGTTTAGCTGCTTTGCTACCTGGTTTTAATTTAGACGGTTCAGTTGTTACTGCTGTTTGCAGATTACTTCCCGGATTATCTCTTCTATATTTTGCTGTTCCTTTTTCAGACATACCGCCCCCGGCTGCCGCTCCTGTCCCAGTTGGCTTAGCTTCGTTATAATATCCTTTGGATTTTTTGCGAGAAGGCGCATCGCCTTTCTTTTTAAACGGGGAGTTGTTTTGTATATAAGCCATAATTACATTCCTTTAAAATATCCTTTTTTCATTGGAGACTTCATCTTACCTGGCGCCGCTTTAATGGCGTCTTGAAGATGTTGCGGTAATGTATTTTGCGCACCCTTTAATGTTTTCGTGGCTGGGCTTTTAGCTTTTTGTTTATACCCCTTTTTGTTCATATTTGCAGGGGATGTTAATAAATCCATATAATTTACAGTTGGAGTAACTAACGGTGGTGTACTTATGTTCCCAAAACCAGCAAAAGGATTAACAGCGCCTACATCAATTGCTCCGCCTGCTTGGCCTGAGCTTTTACCCGTGAGCTCGCTCTCTGTTCTATTTGATTCAATTCTTGCAGTACGCTCTGCTTGCGCTTTTTGTTGATCCTCTGTTCTTTTTCCTAAAGGAACCTTTCGCTGTCCGCGCTCATAGCTTTCGCCAATCTGTCGGCCTTGCTTGGTACCCTTTTTTACACCAGTAACTAAGTTTCCGGCAACATCGTATCTGTCTTGAGCTTGGGATAATCTGCGTTTTTCTTTTTCGCTTAAATTAGGATTAGCTTTAAAAATTTCTTTTCCAGATTCATCCGTTGTAAATGATCCATATTTACCCATTCTTCTTCTGGCTTTACTTTTCTTTTTGCTAGCCAGCTCAACCGCTCTTTGTTGTCTTCTAACCTCTGGTACCGAAAGCAATTTTCCTTCAGATTGCATTTCCATAACATCGAACTCAATATCTTTTTTATCGCCCTCAACTGTTTTCTTTGTTTCAGTAATTATTTCGCCCTTCTCATTAGCTCCTGCAGCTGCGTTAAGCTCTCTTCTTTTTTCCGGAGTAAGCTTAGCCCATTCTTCATCTGACATTTTTTTCCCTTCGTAAGATGATTTTTTTCTTTCTATAATTTCTTTATCGTCGCCTTTAGTTGTTGAGCCTCCTTTAGCTGTTTGCTTTGCTGGTGATTCTCCGTAAGAAAAAAGTGGGGATCTTTTAATTCTGCTTGTTATAGGTTTCATATCTTATGTGTAAGTTTTATTATTTGGGGTCTATAGCGTTTGATGCTTGGCTATTGCCCCCAGAGCTTGTTGGGGCAGAACCTGTATTATTAACAACAACTTTTGTTTCTTGTTTTCCGCTGCCATTGCTATCTTTTTTCTTGTTTCCCATTACGCTTGATGCCATACTTGCTACTTTCATTATAGTAGCTGGATCAAGCTTAGCTGGGGATCTTCTCATTGGTGCCGGTGATGGCGCCGTATCTTCGGTAACTTCGATTGCACCTTCAGACTGTCCACCGCTGCCTTCAGATTGTCCGCCCTCGTTAGGTTTTTTCTTAGGCTTTTGGCCACCAAGTGCGCCAATAGCCCCTTCGGCTGCTTCGTCAAAACCCACTTTTTTAGTCATTATTTCTTGAACTTCTCTATCGCCCTCTATTAGGGCCATGTTCATTTTGCAGGCACTGCTTGCCTTGCTTGTTATTGATCTTGCTTTATACATATTATGAGTTTTTATAGGCTTCGTCTTCCCATTCAAAGTTTTTATCACCTTCGCCAGCGGCTTCACCGGTTTTAGCGTCTACTATTTTTCCGTTAATTCTTTTATATACTCTGGCTGGCGACCTAGTGTCTTTTTTCCAGGTTACAGTATTATTGTCATATTGTAATTTGCCCTGCGCCATTTGATCTAAATGAACTTTTTCATGGTCTACAGCCTTTTCTTTTTCTTTTTTACTTAGAGATTTATCTACAAATATAGTACCATCATTATTAGCTTCTGCCATAACTTCTCCACCTAGATTTTTTTTGAAAACAGGTGTCCCGTAGCTAGATGTATCTTTGTCTATGCCGACAAGATCTGAAAAGTCCCTAAGTTTAAATCCCATTATCTTTCTTTATCGTTAATCATATCGTCAATAGCCTTATTATAAACTTTATCAGTATATGTTTTATTTTTATAAAAAACACTATTCCTTGAAGTAGGCATGTCCTCCTCACCTAATAATATCCTATATATACGCATTATTAATTGTTGTCCTTTTAAGGAAACTTTATAAACTGCATATTTTGATGTAGTTCTGTTTCTTTCTTTAAAAACATCAACCCATCCTTCACGCCGCAATCGTTCCCATCGGTTTTTATCCCAACTGTAGGTGTACACGCCATTAATAAAATCATTACGCGTAAAAAGCTTTTTGCAATCTAAGTAAACCAGCAGTTCAAGATCAGCGTCTTTTAAATTGTAAGTTTTACAGGCCCATCTTCTGACAAGCCTGTAATACTTAAACAAATTTATATCTCTTATGTCTTGGCTATTTAGCCTCATTCTATAAGTACTATATCGGAAATTTTTAGCACGTAATACAAAGATTCGTTCCATTCAATCCCGTGCCCTGCGTGGCGATCATATCTAACAATATCACCATCTTGCAATATGTCTATTTGATCTCCAAAGCTAATTACCCGCCCTTTTATATATCGGACATCTGTATTTTGCTTTTCAGTTAACTCAAGTCCGCCTACTTTCTTCGGCTCCTCTTTTATTTTTTCAACAATGACAAAATAATTTATTGCTTTCATTATGCCATTCTTTTATTACTGATTATGCAATCGGCAGATATAATTGTATTTACAACACTTACTGCGTTTTTTAAAGCTGTTTTAGTAACCAATACTGGATCTATAATACCTGCTTTAATCATATTAACATCCTTACCTGTTTTAACATCTATACCTCTATTTTTCATTTGAGGATATAGAACAGGTATATTAGCGTTTTCTAATATTGTTTCATATGGTGATCTTATCGCTTCTAGCAATATTTCTTCACCTTTGCCCTTAGCTTTAATTAAAGTAGAAGCATTTAATAATGCAACACCACCGCCGGGAACTATCCCTTCTTTATAAGCAGCTTTTGTCGCATATATGGCATCTTCAACACGATCTTTCTTTTCTTTAAGTTCAACTTTAGAATTAGCTCCAACATAAACTATACCAACTTGACCGGTAAGCATTGATAAGCGCTGCTCCAATTTTTTCTTAAAAAATGGATTAGTTTCCTCGCTTATTTGCTTTTCAACATCTATTATCCTTAAGGCTATATCTTCGTTCGCTTCGGCAACTTGCAGCACAGTGTTTTTATCGTCTGTAACGGATTTAAAAGCTTCTCCTAATACATTAGGTTGTATTAAATCTAAATCGTCCCCTAACTCTTCGTTTATGATTTTAGCGCCAGTTAATATAGCTAAGTCTTCTAACGTGCTTTGCTTTGTTACGCCAAATCCTGGTAAATCTACAATATTTACTTTTATATTGCCTTTTACCTTATTGGCTAATAGCGTTGCGTAAGCTTGTTGATCAACGTCAGCTACTATTAATAAACTACGCTTATTTTTTATAACATGCTCTAATACATTTTGTATTCTACGTATGTTTGGTATAGGTGAAGATACTATTAATACATAAGGATTTTCTAATGTAGCTGTGCCTTTGTTTTTATCAGTTGCTAAATGCTGTGATTTTAAACCACTATCAAATTGAACGCCGTCAACAAACTCAACATAAGTTTCATTTGTATCGGACTCTTCCATTAGAACGATTCCATTCTTTCCAACCTTTTCATAAGCTTGTCCAATTTTATCTCCAAGCTCTGCATCGTTGTTGCATGAAATACTAGCAACTTGCTTAAGCATATCACCCTTAACTTCAATACTGGCTTTATCAAGATAAACCATAACTTTTTCAGCACCACTGATAATGCCGCTTTTAAGTTCTCTAACTTTTTCTTCATTCAAATATTGATTAGCAATTTTTAATAAAGAATGCGCAAGGACGGTTGATGTTGTTGTTCCGTCCCCGGCTTCTTTAACTGTATTGCTCGCTGCTTCTTTTATTAAAGTAGCACCTATGTTTTCAACCGGATGTAATAAGACTACGCTTTCCGCAACGGTTACACCATCTTTTGTTATTACCGGTTTTCCAAGAGCATCTTCATATATTACGCATTTTCCAGACGCACCTAATGTGCTCTTTACTGCGTTTGACAATTTTTCAACGCCTTGCATAATTTGTTGTTTGGCATCATCGCCAAATGTGAGAGTTTTAACTATCTCACTAGGGTTATTAAATTCCATTAAATTAAATTTTAAATTACTTATTCTTTTTCAAAAGTCTTTACAACTTTAGGTCCTTTTACAAAATCAAGTTTCTTTTGATAGTATTGTATTGATCCGTCAATTGCCGCTTCTGCACCCTCGATAGTTTCTCTCCTTGTAATATCTTTCCAGGAGTCTTCGTCTGGTACTTTGATTTCTGTTTGGTAGAATCCGTTTGGTAATTGCACAATGCGCCAATTGGATTTGGTAGACGCATGCTTCCAAGTTTCTACGGTTTTTTCATCTGGTTGTGGTTGACTACTCCACGAATTAGTCGAATAAAATAGTGTCATTGGTTTTGGTTTTAATTATTACTATTTGGTTTGCTCTATCCCGAGCCGGTATATTATATATATTACGGGTTTTATTAGTTTTTTACGCCCAAGGCTTACCACTTTCAACAGGCGGGTTTTCTATATATTCTTTTTTGGTAGCTGCTAAAGCGTCTACGCTGGTTTCAACCGCTAGCACTTCTTCAGGGCCTAAAGAATCTTTGACCCAGCCTATGACTATATCTTCGGTTAAATCTTCGTAAGGTATAAATTCAGGGCCAGCTATTTCTTCAAATTTATTTGAGAATAATTTACTGGCATATCCAGGGCCATCTTGTTTTTCATAAGCCGACAATACTTCTATTACAAAGCCATCCGTAGTCTTATGCTGCATGTTATTTATTTTCCAAGCCATAATTTTAATTATAAGTTTTTATTTCTAATGAAGCTTTAGTAAGCTTGCCATCACCGTTATGTGTACGTATTCTTAAATTGTCAGCGTCAATAACTTCCCAAGCAATATCATGATTATTCTCAGCTGATCCGCCATTTAAAAATACAATTGTTTTTAATAGTTTAAATTTACCTGGAGCGTTTAAATTATACTCGCCGCCTGATACTCTGGTCCAATTAAACGGAGCAGATATGCCTAATGTATTTTCTAAAACATTATCATTTACGGGAGCGGAAGTGCCTGATTGACTAACCAGTAAAACAGTACTTAAATAAGTTGGCACCGCAGTTTCAATTATTTTACCGTTACTATTTACTGCTAAATTATAAGCAGCAACGCCCGTGATAGAGCCAGAACCATAGTCGGGTATAATCACATGTGTGGGGGTTATTTCCAATCCATTTTTCCTACTAGCATCAGAAAGCCCGTTTCCAACTACAAATTTAGCGCCGCTACTCACATTATTTCTTCCTAAAACGACTTGCTCAGGATTGTCTGAGAATAAGTTTGCCCCTACGACTACAGAGTCCGTATATCCGCTTAGTGTACGATTATCCCTACCTATAGCTATTGATCCATACCCTTCGGCTAAAGAACTTTGGCCTATTGCTATTGATCTTTCGGCTAAAGCTTGGCAGGATCTTCCTATAGCATGTGCGTTCTTTCCGGATGCAATTGAAAGGCTTCCGGCCACAAAAGAATTTT
>Ga0233438_10005380_pt1 | contig 10793 bp, 9 predicted proteins | sample SI_123_September_FD_182720 | JGI IMG/M metagenome (GOLD analysis project Ga0233438, IMG submission 182720) | Seawater microbial communities from Saanich Inlet, British Columbia, Canada - SI_123_September2016_10_MG | ecosystem: Environmental > Aquatic > Marine > Inlet | place: Canada: British... | reverse complement strand
CATGTTTAAAGTTATTTTGTATTTCTAAATAATTACTATATAAAGCATTTTTTGAATGTCCATAATCAATACCTCTAATAATAGAAAAATAGGCCCAAACTGAAAGTTGATTATCTGTATAACTTAAATATAATGGTGCAAAAGAGAAGTTTAATGCATTAAATTCATAATTTATATCTGCTACACATTCATTAAAAATACCTTTAATACCATATCTTGTAGTTGTATAATAATCTTTTGTTTCTAGATAATCTATTTTTATACTTGATGTACTTTCTACTCTTTTTTCCCCACTATTTTCATATGATTTATTTATAGTTTTTGATGATGTATAATTTGAGACTTGATCATGATTTATAGATGAACTTATAGAAATATCACTTTTTATATTTTTTTTACCTACTATTATGTCACTATTGTATGTAAAATTATTTAATATATTTGATAATGTGTCACTTTCATAAATATTTAATTTATTACTATAATTTATAGAGTTACTATCTCCTATATTTATATTTTTTGAAGTTAATTGGGGAGTAGAGCCATTTTGATATTTTATATTATATGTATTACCAAATGTTATATGATGTTCTATATTATTATAAGAAGTATTATTACCTTGAAAAATACCATTTAGTACATCATTTTTTTCATTAGTTAATATTTTATTTGAGTTTTTTTGTGATTCTATTATAGTATTTCTTATATTTTTTAATAGTTTTTTAAAGTTATTTTTTGGATTAAGATTATCATCTTTATCTAGATTTATATGATCATTATTATTATATTTATCAAGTTTAACTATTAGGATATTTTTAAATTCATCTATTTTTTCTTCTATAATACCTTTGTCTACATATTGAGTATACTTATTTAATTCATTATTTACATTTTTTAATGTTTCATAATTATTTACCGAATTATTTACCGAAGATAGTAGCTTTATCCCATTACCATTATCATCTATATATTTTTTTAAATATTCTTTAGTTGAGTCTTTAATATTAGTAGTACCATTTGTACTAGATTTATTATATTCTATAATTGATATTATTTCTTCTTTATAGTTTGTTAATTCTTCATATTTTTGATTAGTTATTCCTAAATATAATTCAATATCACCTTCAGTTAGTGTATTAAGACTATTACCAGAAGATTGTGTAGAGTTATAAATATATTCATCACGTGTAGCATTAGAAGTATTTTTATCATCAAGTTTTTTTAATGTATCATCTATTTTAGTTGATGAACCTTTGTTAGCATAGTATATATCAGAGATATTGCTCATAATATTATCCTATTATCTCTATTTTTCTAGGTGTTTTTACTACCATTATATCATCATCTAATTCTATACTTGAATCTTTTCGTTTCCATCCATCCATTGATGATACTTTAGATGCATTATTCACAGCTCCTATTATGATAGGTCTATCTATATCTCCTTCTTTAAATGCTAATATTACTTCATCATCTTTTAATAATTTAAAGTGCATACCACTTTTTTCATTTGATGCACTTGGTTGTACTACTCTTACAGGAATAGATGCTTTTCCATCATTTTTTTCTAAAGTATCAAAGGGAAGAAGTACTTTATATCTACCTATTTTATCTACAAGTGGTGTTTTTTTATCTTTTGCATCTATTGTAGCATTTAATACACCATTTACTTTAGGTATAGGAGTGGTTTTTTGAGGTCTATATTGAGTTTCATATGGTATTGCTTCAAAATAGTTTTCATATATTTTATCCTCTTTTTTTGTATTTTTATCTTTTAGGAGTTGTGTTTGATCACCTTTGTGTATTAGTTTTTTTATTAGATATTTACCGTTTATATTAGTAAATTTACTTTTTACATCAAATGTTCCTCCTATATGCATAGATATTACTGTACTTTGTGATTGTATGTGATATTTATATGCTTCTATTCTTTGTTGTTCCATTTGGATAAATTTTTCATTACTTGGAAAGCTTTTTTGTATGTTTGGATTTCCTCCATAGACTCTTTTTTGCATATTTTGTTCATATTGGTTTTTTGATGATATGTTTTTTGATATATCTTTTATTGTTCCATCGTAGTCATTTTTTTCAAATGATTTAAAAACAGCACTATGTATTAGATCAAATTTACTTATATTTATATCTTTTTTACTATTTAATTGATGATCTATATCTGAATGCTCTAAAGAACTATTTTTTATATTTTTTTGATATGTTTTATCATCTGTAAATATAACTTTATCTTTTGTACTACTATTTTCAAAATAGTAATATATTCCATATGATTCAAGCCATCTATTTAAAAAGTTTAAATCAGTCTCATTGTATTGGCATATGAATTCTATATCACCATAATCTTGACTTAATTTTATATCATAGTCTAATTTTTCATTAAAACCATTTTTTTTCATACACTCTTTTATGATATCTACTATAGATATATCTAAATATACTTTTGATGATTGTTGTAAGTTTAATTTCCATATACTTGATACTAAAGCTATCTCATATATATATTCATCTAGAAAAAAACCTTTTGTTTTTATACTTTTTATGATTCCATTTATATTAAATTTATCTTTTTCATTTATAGCTGATTGCATCTGTAGAGTTACATTTGTCAATAAAAATTCTTCTAGTTTAAGGTCACTTTTTGAGGATATTATTTGTATATTATATTCATAGGGTCGATTAAAATTCTCTATTCCTTCAAATTTTAGTACTTTGAATTTATCCTTAGAATTTAATTTTATATTGTATGGTGTATAGTTTAATTTCATCTGAATCCCCCTTTTAAAATTATTACAATATTGTTAACTTTATATTACTATTGTATGTATATTTTCTTTTAATTTTACTTAAAAAGGTATTTTTACCTAATAAACTATGATTTATATTACCAAGTGGTATATTTTCTAAATTTGTTTTATCATCTTTTATATCAAATTCTATTATATAATAGTAACAACTTTTTTCTAAAAATAGATTAATAGCTTTTAAAAAATCATTAAAGTTTTTTGTTTTTGGTAGATATTGATTAAAGTTATCAAAACTTATATTTTTTATAATAATCTTAAAAGTACTACTATAGTCTGTAACTTTAGATCCTAAATAGATATTATTACCTATGTTAGAGTTTTTTTTAGCTAAAGAGTTTTGTTGAGTTTTATGAATGGGTATTTGTACTTTTATATTCTCTTGAATATCAATATCTAAGTCAAAAAGATCTTTTAAGAATATTTTTAAAGAGTCTAGACTTTTTATACTACTATTTAATATATCAATATATTTTAAGAGTTTAAAACTATTTATCTTTTTGTTATTAATTAAATTTGATTTATTAATTCCTAAAAAACTATTAATAAAACTTATTGCTTGGCTATCTTTAAATTCTAAGATACTTAGCATTAATCTATTTTTTAATACTATTTCTATTAATAAAGAGTATGTTCTTTGATTAAATAGATCATAAAATGCTCTTAAGATATAATTCTCTTCATTTTCTTGTTGCATTAACTCTTCTGTATAAAATGTAGGCATTACAGAAGATGTTCCATAAAGACATAAAAAGTTTGATATTATATTATAGTGTTCATCTTCAAATTTTATTGTTTCAAAGTCCGATTTTGTAAATGCTAGACTTAAATTTGGAGATATATGAGCTTTTTTTAATATCTCTTCTAGATTTTTCTCTTTTATATTAAGTAATCTTACTAATTGTAATATAGATAGCTTTTTTATATCTTGTGTTAATATTTGTTGTATATTTTCAATCATGATATTTCAAACTTATTTCCTGTATATATATCCTTTATTTGAATATATATCAAGTGATTAATAGGTGTGTTGTATTTAAAAAATTTAAATATCATATATGAAAATATATACATATCTTCACTATTAACAAAACTTGAACTATCAAGAGATAGTTTTATTATATATGTATTTATTGTTTTAGCTTGATTTAGTCTTTGTGATATTTTTATATCTATGCTTTGTAATGATTCTATTTTATTAAGATTTATCTTATTATTTTCTTTATTTCTTGAATTGTCATTTATATAAAACTTCAATATATTCTTAAAATCTTCTATATTTGATATTCCAAATATATTTGTAGATAAATGAGATATAATAAAAGATAATTTCTTACTCTCAACAGGGGATTCTATATAAATACTAGGTATTGTTATATTTGAAAATTCACAATATTCAGGTGAATTTTCAGTATGCATATTAATATCATCTATTTTTAAATTCTCACATAAAGATCCATTTGTGACATTTGCATTGATACTTAATATATCATCAATATTTTTTATATCTTCATAAAATACTTCTATAAATGTCTCATCTTTTCTAAAATCACCTAATGATTTTTTTCTAGATAATTTATATGTATAAGGACTATTATTAAATCCATTAAAAGGACTATATATACTTTTTTCGTTTTTACTACTTTTTAATCCTTTTACTTCATTTACATCATATACAATAATTTCATCTTCATGACTATATGAAGTTATTATTTTGATTTTTTCATTTATATAATTTATCTTTATTGGTTCAGTGTCAAGTTTGTATATATTTATAGTAGGTACGGCATACAAAACTAAATCTTTTGTTTTTATTTGGTCTAAATTACTATTATAAGATGAAAAATTAAATTCAATTGAAAAATTATCACTAGATATATTATTAAAATATTTTTTTAGATTATTAATTCTAAAAAATAGATCTTTTCTTGAATAAGAGAAATATTCATTTAATATTTTGAATTTATTTAATGTTTTCTTTTTATATGAAAATAGATTAAATTCATCTTCAAATCCAAGGTTAATTAAATCTTTATTTTCTATTTTGATTTTTTGATTATTACTTGTAATATAGATACTTTCTATATCAAACATCAATAGTTTAGTTAATATATAAGAGTTAGCTAATGACATATTAATAAAAAAGTCTAAATATGATAACTCTATACCACTTAAAGATACTAATGAGTTAAAATCAATTTTTAATATACTATTATTAACTTTTAATTCATTATATTTAACATTTGATAACATAATAGGGTGTATTTGTGTATCCCAACATGTTTTAAATTTATATGAATGATTTTTTATTTTTTTTGATTTAAAGTATGTATGTTTTGGTACATCAATGATTTCAGATAGATCTTCTTGAGGAGTTAATTTCATAATACAAATTGATGGTTTAGATTTAATGAAGTCAGGATACATAATATCTATTAATTCAGATGAAAATATATCAAAACTACTATCAAGTTCTTTTTTTAAATTTGCATTTAAAAATGCAGTTGCTTCTATTAGTCTTTCTGTATCAGGATCTTTTGAAGTCTCATTTAAATAAGATGCTATTAATGGCTGTTTTTGTGCATACTGTTTTCCTACATCTCTTAAAATATTAATTTCATTTTTATAGTAAGATAAAAAATCTTTATCATTCATGTACTTATCCTATTTTATGTCTTTAATTTTTAACTATAATTTATTATTATATAACAAAACTGTACTTTGTATTAAAGATATTTGAATTGTAATATATAATACTTAAATATTACTATTAAATTGTATTATAAAAATATCAGTTAATTTTGTATTTATTTTATATCATTAAGAATATATTTCATTTAATAAATTATCTATAAAAGAGATACTACAAAAGGGTATTATGTCTTCTTTATTTTCACCAATACCTATATATAAAATTGGTATTTGAAGCTCTTTTGCTATTGAAAAAATAGCTCCACCTTTTGATGTACCATCTAATTTTGTGATTATAATTCCATCTATGTTTATTAAATCATGGAATATTTTAGCTTGTTTAATAGAACTATTTCCAGATGTTCCATCTAGTATTAATATCTTTCTATGTGGAGCATTTTTATGAGCTTTTTTACAGGTTTTTACGATTTTTATTAATTCATTATTTAGATTTTGTTGTGTTTGTAGTCTACCTGCTGTATCTATTATTACATTTTTTATATTTTTTGCTATTGCTGATTTTATTGTATCATATGCTACTGCACTTGGGTCATGTCCTTGTTGTGTTTTTATTATAGGTATTTCTAGTATTTTTGCCCATTTTTCAAGCTGTATTATTGCACCTGCTCTAAAAGTATCTCCTGCACCTAATAGTATAGTCTCATTTTGATTTTTATATATATTTGCTAGTTTTGCTATTGAGGTTGTTTTACCTGCACCATTTACACCTATTATTAAATTTATAAATGGAGTATCTTTGTTTTTTTCTATTATTTTTATATTTTCATTATTATTTTCATTTATATTGGTATTATTTTGATATTCAAATATTTTTGAAAGTCTATTTTTTAAAACATCTTTAGAGATCATTTTAGGAAGTTTATACATAATTTCTTCTATTAAGTCATAATTTATATCAGATTCTATTAATATCTCTTCTATTATTTCAAATTCTATTTTCTCTTTTTTTTGTGGTATTATTGATTTTATATTAGTTATAGTTTTAAATAGTGCTTTTTTTAATATCTTATTACTATTTTGCTCTATGTTTATGTTTGTATCTAAAGTCTGTTTTTGTTTTGTATTTTTTTTACTATTTTTAAATATACTAAACACTATTTTTTCTTTATATTATTTTTGATATATTTTTCAAGTATTTCAGGACTTACTATACCTTTGAATTTCTCTATTTGATTACCATTTTTATCATACATAAACATAGTTGGAATACTTTTAATTCCTCCTATACTTTTAGCTAATTGAATATTTTCAGGTCCATTTGTGACAGGATAAGTCACTTTGAAGTGTTTTATAAAACTATTAATAAATTCTTGACTTTTATTTTTTTCTAATAATACAGATATGATTTCAAAATCTTTTATATATACTTTACGAAGAGCATTTAAATGTGGTATTTCCACTTTACATGGTCTACACCATGTTGCAAAAAAATTTAATAATATAATCTTATTTTCATAATCTTTAAATATAGTTTTATTATCTACTCTTTTGATTTGGATTTTTTTATTATCACTTGTATTTAAAGTTATTAAATAGTTACTATTAGATTGTTGACTATTTTGTTTTGTTTGTTGTATAGGTTTATTTTTTATATTACTGTTGATACTATTTTTTTTGTCTTCACATCCAATAAATAATAAATAAAAAGATATTAACAATAATAAGCTAATTTTCAACTTCATTTTAACTCCTTTTGATATAATGTGTACTGTTTGATTATATAAAAGAAAGGCTTAAATGAGGCAAAATCACAAAAGTGATTTTAGAAAGATATGTATTAATACATTGAAATCAAAAAGCCGTTTTGCTAAGAAAAAAAAAGATAGAATAATTATAAATAAATTGATAAATATTATAGATAAGTTACAACCAAAAAGAGTGCTATTATATATACCAAAGGGTTTTGAAGTAGATATATCTTTTCTTATAAAAAAATTAAGAATTGATAAAAAAATAGATATTTATGCTCCATACTTATATAAAAGTAGTTTTAAGATTGTAAAATATAGACTACCTTTATATAAAAATAGATTTGGGATAAAAGAGTCTAAAAACTCTTTTTTGATATCTAAAAAAATAGATTTAGCTATTGTACCAATAGTAGGTGTTGATTCACTTTATAAGCGTATTGGTTTTGGTAGTGGTATGTATGATAGGTTTTTTAGTTCTTTATCTTATAAGCCTATATTAGTATTTACTCAATTATTACTTTGTAAAAGTAATAAAGTTTTATCTAATGAATATGATATTCAAGCTGACTATATAATAACAGCTTGATTTTATCTTAAGTTTTAAAATTAATATCTTAGTAGAACTTTTTTTATAATAGACATAGATTTTATATAGATAATTTAATTAAAGGACTACAATATGGAAACACTAATAGTAGTAGTTTTATCTTCAGTTTTTATAACTTCATTAATAGTCTTATATATATCAAAAAAAATAAATGAATCTAAATATGAGATTTACACAGCCCAAGCAAAAGCAAAAGCAAAAGTTATAGAGCATGAAGCAGAGTTATTATTAAAAGATGCTCAAATGAAAATCAAAAAAGATTCACAAAAAGAGTTTGATAGTATTAAAAAAGATTATGATGATATGTTTTATCAGTTAGAGAGTAAAGAGAGAGATTTAAATAGATATTTAGATGATGAATTAGAAAAAATTGATAAAACTAAAAATGATCTTATAGAAAAAAATAGCCAAATAGAAAATATTAAAAAAGAGATTAAAAAAGAGTATGATTATATATCTAGTAAAAAAGATGAACTTTTAAAAGTATTAGAAAATGCTAGTGGATTAACTAAAGATGAAGCTAAGATTATATTATTAGATGATATTAAAGATAAATCTAGAGTAGAAATAGCTTCTTTATTTAGAAAAGAGTTTAAATTAGCACAAAAAAATAGTGAAGAAAAAATAAATAATATACTAGCTAATGCAGTTACTCGTTATGCAGGACAATTTGCAGTTGAGAGGTTGATTACTAATATACCTATAAATTGTGAAGAGGTAAAAGGTAAAATAATAGGTAAAGAGGGTAGAAATATCAAATCTTTAGAGATTATATTAGGTGTAGATATAATAATAGATGCTACTCCTAATAATATAACTGTAAGTAGTTTTAATCTATACAGACGTGCAGTTGCAACTAGAACCATTGAAGAGTTATTAGAAGATGGTAGAGTTCAGCCTGCTAAAATAGAAGAGATATATAATAAAGTAAAAAATGAATTTGATGATAGTATATTAAAAGAGGGTGAAGAAATAGTATATGAATTGGGTATTCATGACTTTCATCCTGAATTAGTAAAATTAATAGGAAAATTAAGATATAGAGCAAGTTATGGCCAGAATGCTTTAGCTCATACACTAGAAGTGGCTAATTTAGCTGGTCTTATAGCATCTCAAATGGGTGGTGATACTATATTAGCTAGACGTGCTGGACTTATGCATGATATTGGAAAATCTTTAACATACGAAAATGCTGGTTCTCATGTAGATTTAGGTGTGGAGGTGTGTAAAAAATATGATGAAAACCCAACTTGTATAAATGCTATTTATGCACATCACGGTCATGAAGAACCTATTAATATAGAAAGTGCAGCTGTATGTGCTGCTGATGCATTAAGTGCTGCAAGACCTGGTGCTAGAAGAGAAGTTTTGGAAAGTTTTTTAAAACGAGTAGAAGAGGTAGAAAAAATATCAAACAGTAAATTTGGTGTAATAAACTCTTTTGCTATAAATGCAGGAAGAGAAGTGAGAGTAATAGTAAAGGCTAGTTTAGTAAATGATGATGAATCTATATTAATGGCTAATGAAATAGCTAAAGATATAGAAGCTAAAGTTCAATATCCAGGTGAAATTAAAGTTAGTGTTATAAGAGAACTTAGAACATCATCTTATGCTAGATGATATATAATAAAAATATATGAAGAAGAGTATTTGTGATAAGATTATTAAAAATAGTAATATACAAAATAGTATAAAAAAAGATTTTAAGAGTAGTTTTAAAACAAAAATTATATCAGGTATATATAAAGGTAAAACTATTAATATACCATCAAATACTATTACAAGAAGCTCTAAAAATAGATTAAAAGAGTCTTTTTTTAATACATTACAATTTGATACTATTGATAAAATATTCATAGAAGCGTTTGGGGGAAGTGGAGGTATAGGATTAGAGGCTCTTAGTAGAGGAGTTAAAAGAGTATATTTTATAGAAGATGATATTAATACTTATAAAATATTGAAAAATAATTGTAAATTATTAGATAGTTCTAAATGTATTAATACTTTAGGTGATACATTTGATATATTACCTAAGGTATTAAATGAATTAAAAAACTCTAAAGATGAGATAATACTCTATATAGATCCACCTTTTAATATAAGAGATAATTGTGAAGATATATATAAAAAATGTTTTAATATAGTAGAAAATATATCAAATAGTAATATTTTTTTAATATGTTTTGAACATAGTAGTAATACTAATATGCCTTTAGTATTAAATAGATTTAATTTAACAAAATCTAAAAAATTTGGTAAAAGTTCGCTATCTTATTATAAATCTATTTAGAACTTTACTAATATAAAAGTTTTTATACTTTGATTTTATATATATATTACATTATATATATTATTAAATATGATTAAAAACAGAGTATTAAAATGAGTATTCAAATATTAAATAATAATACTTAATAGCTCTTTTACTAATATTTTCTATATAAATATATTAAATATATTAATAAAACTAGATTAATTAAAACTTATCTATAATTTTAGATAGAGTTAAAAAAGCACCCATGACTATTATAAGTAACATCATATTTTTATTTATTGCTTTTTGTATTGTTTTTTCAATACTTGTTTTTAGTAGTTCAAATCTATTTTCAAGATTTATAAATCTATTTTCAAGTGATACTACACTTGATACAGTCTCATTTAATTTATCATCTAAATGATTGATATGGTTATATTGTGATTTTAATAATAGAGTATTTATATCTTCTTGATTTAGCCCCTCACCATTACTAAATTTTTTTTCTATTTCATTGATTTTTGGAGATATCATTTCTATCAACATATCATCTACTCTTGTTTTATTCATATTTAACCCTATTTTTATCTATGGTTTTATTTTAACATTTTTTTAATAAAAATATATAAAATATAGTTTATAAAGTAGTATTTAATTTGATTAGTTTAATTTGATATGAAATATGTTTTAATAGAAGAGTAAAGAATTGATTT
>Ga0233438_10005375_pt1 | contig 10804 bp, 11 predicted proteins | sample SI_123_September_FD_182720 | JGI IMG/M metagenome (GOLD analysis project Ga0233438, IMG submission 182720) | Seawater microbial communities from Saanich Inlet, British Columbia, Canada - SI_123_September2016_10_MG | ecosystem: Environmental > Aquatic > Marine > Inlet | place: Canada: British... | reverse complement strand
GAGGTGGTAGGTACTCTGCCTGCTACGGCTGATCGGCGGAGTTGAATCTTTTCAGACATTGCTATTTAGCGGGTAAAGACCCTTATGTAAGGACCTCTTAGTTTGCCAAGGCATTAAAAAAGGGGCCCGAAGGCCCCAGGTGGATTCAGTTAGTTACTGATCAAAAAGTGCCACCGTCTATGGAGCAACCGTCAATTGTTCCTCCAGTGATGTCAACAGCGTTCTTGTTCTGGATAGCCAAGGAGCCAAGGCCCAAGGTTGTACGAGCAGCGGAGGCGCTGGCATCGTCAAGCAGGCTGCGACCAAAGGCCGTCAATGAGGTGGTTCCAAGCTCGGTGGAGCTGATCGAGTAGACCATCTCGTTGGCGTTGAACGCAAGACCTGAAATCAGGGTCAAGGTTCCGCTCAGAGGCTGAGCATCGGTGATGCTATAACCAGCAAGCGTCGTAGGAGTAACGAAGCTAGTGGCGCGGCCATAAGCGTCAACGGTCAAGCCGTTGTAGGTTCCGGCAGTACCGTGAGTAGCCAGGTCGATGTTGTTAGCGTTAACAACAACACGGTCAACAGAAGCAGTGTTGACGTCAAGGGTGTTTCCACTCTTGGTCATACCGGCGCCAGCCGTGATTTGTCCAGCACCAGAGAACTGGCTGAACTCGATGTCATCGGTGTCGACGGTGATCGGGTTGGAGGTCGAAACAACGAAACCGGAGTTAGCGTTGACAGTACCTTCTTCGATGAAGCAGAATGCGCCGGAGTTCAGCTCATCCTGAACAGCGTCTGCAGAGCGGGTCCAGCTTCCACCGGAAACCACGTCGTAGATACCGTTCTCAGAAGCATCAGTCTGATCCTTAACTAAGACGCGGTTACCAGCGATTACGCTGACGCCATCAATGGTTTGTACGCCGGAAAGAGTGATGTCTTCGGTCGTAGCGACCCGAGCGGAACCCTTGACATCAAGACCGATAGCGGTTGCATCGACATACGCCTTGGTAGCAGCGTCCTGGTCACCCACAGGATCAGCAAGTCCGGTCAGGCGCTTGCCGTTCATGCCAACGTTAGCATCAGGCTGAGCCAACTGGTCTAAACGGTTGGTTTGTACACCAGCGTCGAAGTCAGAGACTTGTGTGTGTACAATATTGATGCTCTGAGCAGAGGCGGCAGTGGCACGGCCTTGTGCATCAAAGGTAACAGACAGACTCTTGTCAGCTGCGCCGTAAGCGGCTGCAGAAACAGCAGTGTTGTCAAGGTTGACAGTCAGGGTCTCGCCTGAAGCTGCGGTGCTAAGACCAACGCCACCAGTTACGGTAACAGTGCCGCTAGCGAAATCAGCTGTGCCGCTGTCTGCGGTCAGTGAACCAGCGCCATCTTCCAGCTCAGTCTCGAGGTCCTGAAGGGCCTCTTTGATTGTGCGGTCGTCAGCGATAGTAGAGCCAGTGAACTCACCAAGGTCAGTCTCGTTCGGGGAAACGCCAGAAAGAGTGTTGAGGTCTCCTACAGCGGTGGTCAGCGCGGTCAAGTTAGAAGCGGAACCCTTGCTTTCTACGCTGGTCTCAAGCTCTTGCAGAGCCTGCTTGATGTTGCGGTTAGCGGAGATGGTTACGCCGTTGAAGTCACCCAGGCTGGTCTCGCCGTCAGAGGTGCCGCTAAGGTCGCGCAGGTCAGTGATGTCAGACGTGGCTGCATCGATCTGAGGCTGGATGGAGCTAGTTACGCCATCAACGTAGTTCAGCTCAGTAGTGCTAAGTGTAGCACCGTCAAGGATGTTCAGTTCAGTCGCAGTAGCGTTAAGATTGACGTTATCAATCGTGAAGTACTGAGCATGAACGGTACCGCTGGAAATGTCCAGCAGGTTCAGGCTAGGGTTGTACTTAACACCAGCGGCAGTTCTAACAGACTCTGCAGTAGGAGTGCTGTTGTTGTCTGCAACGAAAGTCAGGTAGTGAGCAGCGTTAGCAGTGCTTGACTGAGTCTTGACTTCAGAAGAGCTGTTAGCATTGGACTGGGCTGCTTCAACAGCGGTTTCCAGTTCCTGCAAGCCAGCCTTGACTGTTGAGGAATCGGTGATCGTAGAGCCGGTGAAAGCGCCAAGATCGGTGGCATCCTTAGCGACGCCAGAAAGGCCCACCAGGTTGTCGATGTGAGCTTCGTTAGCAGCAATGCCAGCGTCAGCGTCGCTCTCGTTCTGATTGACGTCAGACTGAATAGCGTTCAGTTGAGTTTGGATGTCGGAGCTAACGCCTGAAAGGAAGTTAAGCTCTGCAGTTGTGATTGTTGCGCCGTCAAGCTTGTTCAGCTCAGCTGCAGTAGCTGAAACAGTGACGCCGTCAATCTTGAGTGGTCCAGTGAAGTCGGAGCTTCCGCTGTAAGTCTTGTTGCCGGTGATCTCTTGGGTACCGCCCAAAGAAACGACGTTACCGTCGCCACCGATACCGATGATGGATGTTGCGTTGCCATTGCCGTCGTCGCCATAACCATAGTAAAGTACGTTATCGGCTTCGTTGAAGGCTAATTCGGCGTTCTTGAGAGATGATGGTGCGCCAGCGGAGCCTGTGGCGGCTCTGCGCTTAATGCGAATCTGGTTGGCCATTGAGAGGTTTGCAAACCTTGGTACTTATTAGATTGCCTACTCCATCCTTTTGACTATGGGGTCAGAAGTTCCCACCGTCCTGCATTCCGCCATTCCGCCATTCGCCACTCTGATATAGCAAAGCGTCTCCTGGGCTAGGATTTGTTACTCTTACGTCGGACAAAGCAGAAAGAGTGGAAAGGCCAAGGTTGGCCCCTACCGCAACCAAGGCCCCACCAGCTTTGATATAAATCTGCTGAGTATCTGTAGCGTAACAGATCTCATTTTCTTTGATATCCAGGACGTTGGCGTTTAAAGCCTCAAACGTACCACGCAGAGGCTTGAGACTGGAGCGATCTTCGGGGCTGATTGCCATGCTGGTACCTGAATCTAAGTTAGTCTGCCGATCAGACGTAAGCGTTGCCGCCGTCGATGTCAGGGTGAACCATGTGATCACTCAGGACCCATGCCCCATTGACCCTTGCGTAGCCTTCTCCGTCATAAGGGGCGTCCATTACGGAAGACGGGTCGTTCGTGTAAGTAGGAACGCCTGCCCTTATCTCGAAAATCTCTGCGGCCTTCATAGTGAGGCCAATTCTTTCCACACCGACATTCAAGGCCGTAGCAAACACCTGCGGATCTTCTGTCGACGCAAGAATCGTTAAATCTCTGTATCCAAGTCGGATAATCTCGTCCTCTACTAGCTGAATATCGGAAAGGCTAGTAGAAGCCGACTTCACTGAAGAGTAGTCAGCTAAAAAGCCTTTTATCTTGGCATATCGTCTCATCTGGCCATCCATCATAGGCTCATCGTAATATGCGATTTCATCACTAACGATTAAATCCATTCCGCTCTGAAGACCAACCTGAGGCTTCGCCAGCAAATGCGGAAGGTACGAGAAACGGCCAACCAGATTCAAACGCCTAGCGTTAGCTTTCATGTAGCTAAAGACATCGAAAGGCTGCGACTGATGAATGCCGTAAATTGGATCTGCCATGGTTGAGACCACTATTATATCTCCCTAGGGTTCCGCATTAAAAAAGCCCCTTGGTAGGGGCCAGTGTGTACTTTGAGCGTGATGCTAAATCAACCGCGCCTAGGGCCGTCTACCAATTCGTAGAACACACCGCCAACTGAACCAGCAGACAAGGCGTAGGAAACGTTGTTGTCAGCGTCGCAAATAGCGCCACGGATGTGAGCAATGCCCACGCCGTTCAGGTCAAGGTCAGTAGCTTCAGCCACTTCGACGACTTGACCGCCAACAGTGATTGTAGCGTCGCCACCGGAAAGGCCGATCACGATAAGACGGATGGTCTTAGCATGAGCCAGGGTTACTTTAGCAGCGGTAGGCGAGGTGGTCACTTCGCACTCAGCGTCAAGGTTAAAACCTTCCCTTGGATAGATGCCAGTTGAGCGTGCAGCCATGATGAAAACTCCTTAGTAATGTAGAGATTGGAGAAACGAAGAGCCTTACCGGGGCGAAGCTCATTCATTATTATAATACCTAACCATGTCTGCCTGCACTGCTGCGAAGGCTTCTTCAGCAGTTTCGTGCCTTCCGCAGTAACGCTTTTCACCAAGCGGTACCCTCCACATGCCCATGTACTTGCCTTTGTGAAGGTGTACATTGCGAAAAGGAACCTTGCCCCTAACCGGCTTGTCGCGTTCGTTTGAACTGCGAGTAGCCCAGCGCAAGTTGCCAGGACTGTTGTCAGTTTTGTTATTGTTATTGTGAGCAACTTCAAGCTCGGGGTGATCCTCATCGGTGGCGATACGGCAAACGACCCGATTCACCCTGTAAGACTTCTTGTCGAACCTGACAATCCAGTATCCGTGGAACTTGTCCAGGTAGCCAGCGTTATCGCCAGGTTTTGCTCTGGTCCCGCGTTTAACGGTCCAAGCAAGGCCACTAGGCACGTCGGCGATGGCTACTGAGTCGAGCAGCTCCTGAGGAATGAGGTTATACATAAATGCATTGTACCACAAGAAAAGGCCCCCGAAGGAGCCTTAACTTTGTTCAGCTGTTTACCGAGATCAGGCCTAAAAGGCTTCTCCCTGTTCAATACAGGGTTAAGTGTTAAAGATAATAGTTTAACCTTTTACGATCAGGTTGTCGCAACAGTGTCAGCGCCTCTCTTATAAGTAATTGTTGCAGGGTTCCCATTGGCATCATGACCAGCTGGTTCGATCGTGTCATGAGCGGGAAGATTGATTCCCCTAGTTGCGAGAGTAGTACCCATAGCGCCCTCCTTCGGCGCTGTTAAGTTGCACTAGGTTCCTACGGCACATGAAAAAGGCCCCTGTTTTGTCGGGGCCTAGTTCTATTCAGTTTTTCTATTCAGCAGCTAGGATCAGGCGGAAGCGGTTGCATCAACGCCATTCAGCCTTGCAGCGGCTCTACCATTGATCAAGCCCATGGAGCAATACCATTCTACACGAGTCACGAAGTGAGGGGAAGAAGTAGATTCACCCAAGTCACGTACATTCACTCCACCGTTCTGCAGACCAGTCAACAAGTCTTGACCGAAGGCCACGACGTAGATGTCCTGAGAAGAAGGAGTGGAATCAAGGATAGCAACGTTCTTGTGGTCGCGATCCAGTTCCAATACGGGGATACCAGCATAAAGGGTCTGTTGGTAGCCGAACTCGGTTCGGTTGATGTCGATCTGACCGCTAGCGCGAGCAATACGGCTCAAGGCGCGACGAGCAGACTTTGACATCACCAGGTACTTGCTGCCACCTTGGGCATCCACACCGTCGATGGCTTCGTCAAGCTTTTCCAGGTTCAGAGCACCACCGCCATTGGCGATGAACTGAGAAGAACCGCTTTGAATGCGAGCGGCTAGGCCGTCAAATTCAGAGGGAGACTGGTTGGAATCGCCATTAATGAAGTTAGACTCAAAAGCCATACGCATTGCGCGGACGCGGCTTTGAATTTGGTAAGCACGAGCAGCATTGCCTTCGAGGTCAATGATAGCCTTGTCGACCTTGATGTCGCCACCAAAGAGTTTCAAGCTTTCGGACTGCTGGCTGGTCTCGCCATAGCTCTCGGTGTGAGTACCGTTATAGTTACGGAATCCCACGTCAGGCAGAGACTCTTCGCGCTTCCAGAAATATCCGTTACCTTCAAGGCTACGGAAAGGAAGAACAGAGAGAAGCTGGCCAGCGGCCAGTTCGGAGATCACAGCACCTTCCTGAGGAGTGCGTGCGTGCTTTTGGGCTTCGAGTAAAGTAAGCATGATTTAATGCCTTAAACAGAATGAACAAAGAATTGGGTGTTAGCGCTTAAGGGTTGTCTCAACCGTTTAGCAATCGCACCCGTCTAGTCCACTCCATCTCAGAGTTTCCCTTCTGGGTTGCTACTCTTAGCTTACCTATTCATGTTTTTCCGCTTAAGACAAAACATTAAAAAAGCCCCCAGAAGGAGGCTTCTTCTAATTTAACCTTTAGATCACTGACCAAAAGCTTGAGCGAACTTGTCGTAGTTGGATAAACTGTTAAAGTCTTCAGCTGTGATACCATTAGCGTCGGTGCCGCCATAACCTACACCAGCCCCGGAACCCTTGGCACCCTTGAAGAATGTGCCAAAAACAGGATCAGTCTTGAAGGCAACCATATATTCCTCAGGTGTGATTCGAAGACCTGTCTCCTTATTCATGACAGGATCGCCAGCTGTGTCGATAACTGTAAGAGAACCATCCACTTCTTGACGATAGGAAGAACCAATACGATCGGCCAGCATGTCGAAGAAAGAAGTGCCGCCATTAGCATCGGTGCGACCGCCTGCGCCATTAAAGACCTTCTCCATTGCGTACTTCTTCTGCACTGCCGCCAGGCGTCTGTCAGCCTCGTCTGCGCGAGAAATAGCCTCTTGAGCCTGGGTAGAGTACTTGTTCTCCATGGCATCACGAACTTCACCCCATTGCGACTGCAAACGGGCCGCCTCAGCAGCTTCCTCTTGCAGCTTAGTGTACTCTTCAGGGTTAATCTCAGCGAACTTTTCAAGGCTGGCCTTTGTCTCTTTAAGGTCGCGCTCGTACTGCTTACGGGCTTCTCGCTCGGCCTTGAGAGCCTTTAACAGGTTTTCTGCGTCAGCTTTGGGCATCATCTCTTCACCGACCTCAACAGGCGGGATTGTTGATGCCTCGTTACCTACAGTCCCTGCAGATTGGTCAAGGTTTTGTTCGGACATGGTATGACAGGGATCTCCCCTGTGCGAATGTTACGGCAGTAGTGTTCCTAACAACTATTTAGACCACTTCTTCAAAGGACAGAGCTCGTCAGGGTCGGCTTTGAGCCAAGTCTTTGCCTCCATGAAGCAACCGCATTCCGAGCATCGCTTACTATTTTCGATAAAAGCAGGGCAGCTTTTGCAAGTATCATAGCGCTCTTCTCTGATTTCCTTGGACACTTTGCCGTTTAACGCCGTCTGGGTTGACTTGACAAGGTTATTTGCCATATCACCAAAAGAAGCCTTAACTTTGGTGGCATGCTTGACCTTGCGTTCCTGCGTTTCAGGATAGGCCTTAGCAAGTTGTTCGTTACGGTGCTGAGGCCAGGCAGAGCAAGGGCCAGCGGGATAAGTTCCTGCAGATTTAAGCTCTTCTCTCAAGTCCATGATTAAGTATTAAGACTGGGCTAGTGTGCCTATCAAGCTTTAGCTCTGTAGTTGCTGGAAGTCGTATTGAAATAAATAGCACCAGAAGTAAGTCCAGCTGCGCCCGCAGTTGTGTCGTCAACGTATTCCCCGAACCCGAGAAGGCTTCTCAAGTTAGATGCCGAAGGGTCGACGTTTTCCAACACTTGAATACTTCCGCCCATGTTTGCATGAGCTGTGCATTGATAATAAAGCTTGGCTGGAGCGTCTAGACGAACCTCCCAGGTCAGCGTACCGTTGCTGACGGCGTTATTTGTAATGCCATTGCTATAGGCCGTGCCACCTGCTCCTTCTGTGCTTTGAATTTGAAAAGGGTGAGCCCCCGTCGAATTAGTGATTGTATAAGTTTGTCCGCGCACTACATACAGGATTGGATCAGTCTCTGTACCAGTAAAGCCATCGCCAGCAAAGATGTAATCAGAAGTTCCATTGGCCGTTACAGACCAAGAAGTGACAGCCCCTCTCCCGGGCAATTGATTAGGCTTAAACTTTGAATCTGCATCAACCCATTGTAATATGTCTCCGTCGGCAAGAGGACTACCTCCGTCTAGCTCGAAGTCATCCATGTCCTGGACACCAAGACTAACGACCCCTGTCTGACCATTGACGCTATCAACAGATCCGCCGCCACTACCACTACCGCCAATTTCCTTGACTGAATTATCTGTATGCTTGGTAAAAAGTTTTCCATCGGCTGTATTTAAAGACAATTCTGCCACTTCGAGGTCAGACGCCTGAGGAACTTCTCCAGCAGTAGCAGAGGCCTTAGCAATAATAGGGACGTTAAGCTCTGCCATTTGACAAAATTAATCTTCGATAGTTTGCCTACAAACCAGATCCGAATGTACCACCATTCACTGCAGTAATCGCCGCCATGCCAAAAGTAAAAATTGAAACCGTTGACACGATGTTAACACCAGCACTTGTCCTCATCGCAGCGTAGATAGCTTCTGAGGTTACAATATCATTATTTAGGTAGGTTGTTCCAGGTGATATCTCTACTGTTTCCCCAGCAGGTATGTAGACCTCGAGGACAACTCCCGAGCCAGGGGCTGGGTCTTCATCGAACAATCTAGTAGAGTCGGCAGTTCTAGCGTCGCCAGAAGAATACAAAACAAGCCAGGTATCAACGTTCGCGGCAACCTTCTGGACGACGCCGCTAAAACCAATGTCGATAAAGGTTGCTTGACCACTAGCAGAAGAGGTTTGGGCTTCCTGCATGTACAAACCAGCACCGCTACCACCACCACCTCCGCCAGTTACAAGGCCAGGAACCCATCTACTGGATGAGGTACTCCAGACCAACGCTTGCCCATTCGTAGGTGAAACCGTAGTCGTGTCAACGTCAACCAGGTCGTCAATACTAGAGATCGAAGCTCCGCTTACGGCATTCGTAATCTGCCCCTTGGAGTTGACTGCGATAGAAGGATTGTTATAGGTACCAGAAGAAACCCCTGTGTCTTCCAGTTCGATGTTGATCGTACCACTTGTAGTGATAGGCCCTCCCGTTGAAGACAGGCCACCAGAAGCGGTGACAGCAACATTGGTAACCGTCCCTGCTCCTGTAGCACCTGTTTCCCATTTACCAGATGTAGCGTTATAAAACAAACCTTCGCCATCGCTCGGCGTATCGGCATCGACGTCAGTCAAGTCGTCCAAGATCTCAGCTCCAATCGTAGGAGGTGCTGGCACCCAGACGCTATTAGCGTTATCCCAGGCAAGTACCTCACCATTTACTGGAGCGCTCGTGGTAGTATCGACGTCGTCAAGCTGGTCAATGGAACCGCCAAGACTTGCGTTAATCGTAACGTCACCAGTACCGCCTGTCGGGCTGATGCTGACACTAGTACCAGCGACAATACTTGTAACCGCCCCAGTAATGTTACCAGGCCTCCATTCGCTAAGACCCGAATTCCAAATGAGAGTGTCTCCATCTGAAGGTGTTACAGCGGTAGTATTCACATCAGATAAGTCGTTGGCGCCACTTACGGACGCAGATACGATCCTACCATCGCTACCAACATTAACCTTGGCGGCTCCATAAACACCGCTAGATACCCCGCTAGGCCCTACACTGACTTCGATGCTTCCCGCAGAAGTGACTGGGCCGCCCGTAACCGAAATGCCGCTGCCAGGAGTAATTCCTACACTTGTTACAGTGCCAGTACCGGCAACACTCCCGGCCTCCCACTGACTGGTCACATCGTTGTAAACCAAAACCTGACCCACGCTGGGGGTTAGACTGTCGTCCACATCAGTGAGATCACTTAGTTCGGAAACAGATACCGCAGCGGGATCTGCCCATTCGACCTCTCCAAGAGCGCCGACAGTAAGAACTTGATTCGGGTCACCAATCTCCAGCCTGTATGGCTGATCGCCAATGGACGTAATAAGGTCCCCAGTTTCCTCTAGAGGGATTGACGTATTATTTCCTGCAATCCATACCCCCGAGCTTGCCTGATACGTCAAAACCTGGCCATTAGTCGGTGTAGTGGAAATCGTTACATCACTAAGGCCTCCTAAAGCAAGCGCACCGGCACCACTACCAGAGATCTCAGCCCAAGCGTTATTTTCGTAGACATGGAAAACGCCAGTACTTCCCTTATACCAAAGATCCCCCTCCGATAAAGGTATTCCACCGATGCCAACTGTTGGTTCAGCGTCGCTTACAATAGCCCTAGCAGCGGCAGAACCAGTTGCAATAGTAATTACATTACCATTTGAGTCTAGCGTGTAAATTTGAACATTACCAGGCTCAACTCCAAGAACTATTTCACCTTGAGTAATAGGATCATCACCGCCACTCCCGATTTCGGAAATAATGCTAGCAGAAGAATCTGCGGAGTTTTTCAGTACAATACGATCTGGAAAAACAGCCACGAACTCAACTGAAAGCTAGGCTAGGATGCCGAACTGGCTTTTTTTAGCAAGTCACCAGTTCTAAGTAGGTGGGGTAAACTGAATTCAGCCACCAGAACTGGTGAACCCGGTCATGGGGTCATTAATCATCTTCTACATACCCTGGCTGATTCGGCAGAGTGTTCCTGGCGCGTTCAGCCGCTTCTTCTGAGCTACGCCAAGAAAATCCCTCTGCGATTCCGACCTCATTCCCTGTATATGTACCGTAGCCGTTTGCGGATGCACGACAATAGGTCAGACCACTGATTTTCCTCCTTACTACTGCTGTCTCTGTGGCCCCGTCTTCATCAAAAACGGTTCGGTAAAGTGTTGCTGTTTCAGTAGGAACAGCGCAACTCGAACAGATTCCGACGTTACTACTTTTTCTCCATTCATAGTACGTTCCGTATCCCTCTGGATTTTGTGCATTAGCACTGTACCCCTCCGTAAAGACGTAACCTGGGCCGCTACTGCCTTCTGGAGTTAGACATTGTTCCCGAGGGCCGCAGGTCGACTTCTTACTGTAGCACCGTTCTTTAACCCACCAGTAAGGAATATACGCCTGATATGGGTTCCAGTCGTCGCATTTTGGATCGCTAACACATCTTCCGTCTTCATTTGCTACTTGACAGTCACCACAGCCGCCTCCACCGCCGCCTCCACCGCCTCCACCGCCGCCACC
>Ga0233438_10005374_pt1 | contig 10805 bp, 13 predicted proteins | sample SI_123_September_FD_182720 | JGI IMG/M metagenome (GOLD analysis project Ga0233438, IMG submission 182720) | Seawater microbial communities from Saanich Inlet, British Columbia, Canada - SI_123_September2016_10_MG | ecosystem: Environmental > Aquatic > Marine > Inlet | place: Canada: British... | reverse complement strand
GCATGTTGAACATTCATCTAGTGCGAGAAGTACCAGAAGCACTAAAGCCTAAGAAAATCGCTATTAAAGATTTCTCAGGTGCAGTACACGAAGCAATCGACAGTAAGTAAAACGTCTAGGGGGAGTGCAATACCTCCCCCATTTTATTAGGAGAAGAATATGAGTAACACAGATACACTAGAAGATATTAAACTTGATGAAAAAATTATTAAAGAAATAAAGGAACCGTCTAAATATAATATCATTTTTTTAAATGATAATGTAACTCCGATGGACTGGGTAATTAAAATTCTTATGGAAATTTTTCATTATTCAGAAAAGAGCGCAGAAGAGACTACAATTAAAATACACAACGAAGGGTCTGCTATAGTTGGTACATATTCATTTGAAATAGCAGAACAAAAATTAACAGAAACTATAACTGTATCAAAAAACAGTGGGTTTCCTTTTAATGTTAAAATTGAACAAGAAGGATAAACATGAGCAATTTAAAAGATCTTACATGGGAACACCATAAAGATGCTGAAAGACAGGATTTTGTAAAAGTTTTAATGAGTGGTAAAATTCATCCTGAATTCTATGCAACTTACTTATGGAATCAACATCTAAAATATGATTTGTTAGAAGCGTTATTAGCAGTAAAAGGTGATGCAAATCACATACCTGATTTATGGCGTAAAACAAAAATATATGATGATTTTTTAGAACTTTGGCCGCATGAAGATCGTCCGCACACAGTACAAAGCACACTTGACTATATTGAATATATGAGACCTAAGATGCAAGCCGGTGAATCTTTACTTGCACATCTTTATGTTTTACATATGGGAGATCTAAGCGGCGGACAAATGATTGCTCGCAAAGTGCCAGGCGAAGGTCGCATGTATCAATTTGCAGGAGACATGCAAGAAACAAAGGAAATGATCCGTGCTTTAACAAATGATGATATGGCAGACGAAGCCCGTGCATGTTTTGAGTTTAGTACACAATTATTTAAAGACCTTATGGAGTTAGACATTGAGCATTATCTGGAGTAAATTAATTGAATGTCAAAATGAGATCATTAAGATCTTTGACACTAATGCAACAGAATATGACGAGCCGGGCCTAGCACATTTTAATAACGATACATGGGTAAATCGTGTGTGGGCAAACGATCATGTACGCAGAGCGCACATAGATGTTGTAGATGCACGTGAGAGTAAAGGTCTATGGATGATGCACGTATGCGTGTTTCCTGTGCTTAATAACGATGGTCCTATTTACGGGTTTGATGTTATTGCAGGCAAGAATAAAATGACAGGTGCTTTTCATGACTTCTCAGCAAGTAGTAATCCTGATCACGAAATGATTGAACGGTATAAAGAGTCAGTAGAAGAGTTTATTCCTAGCAAACAACGACAACTACCGGAGTGGGCAACTAATATCTTTACAGATAAAATGCTTGCCGCAGGCAATGTAAACACAGAGGAAGAAGCAGTTTCTATTATTGAACTTGCACAAGATAATCTACGTGCATACTTTGATGAGATCGGCGAGTTTACTGGATACGGCAACCGTGACTTAGTAACAGCATCGCAAAACTATTACTGTCATAATCAGCAACAAAATCCACATACTCCACGTACTATGAAAAGTTTAGGTCTAAACGAAGCTGATGTAGATAAGTTTTGTACAGATATGTTGTTTCCTAAAATAGTATAAATATTAAAAAGAAATAGGAATTAACAATGAGATTTATTGATTTTAGAACCCCTTTAATAGAAACATCTGTGCTTAACGCAAAAGATCTTATGAAGCATGGAAACGACGAGCGTATAAATGCTCTAAGGAATATTCTAAAGACAGGCGTTCCTACTACAACAACTAATGGTGAAAAGTTTACTCCAGACAAAGAATATTATTCTAATCCACAAAACCTAAAAAATATAGAAAACGAAATAAGAACACAGGCACAAGCCAGGGCTCAAAAGGCTTTTCCGGTAGTTGGATTTATAGGCGATAACAAAGAGTCTCAAGAAGTTGCTTCAAATGCTCTTAAAAAGTTTCCGGGTGCAGGATCAAGACAGAGTAATGTCGATGATGTTGCTAATGTCGGAGAACTTATGGAAATTCTTCACGCTTCAGCAGTGTATGCTAGATTAATAAGCGGTACTAAGCCTATTGGTGAAGCAGATGTACAACGTATATTAGATCAACTAAGTAATGGAAAAAAGATCGAAGGTAAGGGCGAAGACATCAAAAGTAAAAAGTTTGACAAATTTACTATTATGATTAGAGCAAGTGACGATATCTTTAGAGACGCTAAACGTCCTGATATTTTACAGCACCCAAAAGTTGCTCCTCTAATGAAAAATGCTGTTATTCCTGATGCAAATGATAACACAGGCGACTATGCTAACAAATATGCTACCAACGGTGAGTACGATGAAGTTAATATTGTAGGAGATGGGTTATCGGATCAAAGCGGAACTAAGTCGGATATTAGCTTTGTAAATTCAGTAACAGGTAAAACTGCTAAATTTAGTCTTAAAGCAAACGCAACAAAAGAATTGCATCAAGTAGGCTTAGGTAAAGTTACAGCTAGTATGCAAGAACGCTACGCTATCGCTAGTGAGTTTTTTAATGAAATGGGTGTAGATGTAGCAGGAGAAGAAGAAGCAGCTCGTAAAGAATTTGAAAGTACTACAGATATTGCAGCAGCAAATGTTATATTGTTTAGACAGGCATATAATGAATTTCAACGTATTTTTGATGGCGAGTTTGATAAATCTGAAAGAACAGCCATGCGCCAACTTATGAATACAATTAAAACATTTGCTCGTAGACAAGAAGATGGCATCGATGTTAAACAATTTACATCAAAAGGTTATTTTGTATTAGATGTAGAATTATTAGATAAACTAGCAGAAGACGAAAACTTTAATTTTAATGTGAAGTATATAAGCACTATTAGTCCTAAATTTAATATTCCTGTACCAAAAATACGTTTCTTTGATCCAGAAGGCAAAGACTTTTTAACTATTAGAACCTATGCAGCTGGTTCGCCTAAAAGTCCATATTTACGTATCAAGGTAGATAAAGGCGAAGCTTTTAAGAAGTATACTACTAAAAAGTCTAACATCAAAAAGAAATAAACTAGACTTCCGATAAATACTGTTGGAGGACATCGTTATGAAAACATTAGTTGCAGCACTATTTGTGTTGTTGCCTACTGTAGCGAATGCCGACTTAGTGCATAGTTTTAAGAGTCCTGCATTTAATGGACAGGGATATAGCTCGCACGTATTAGGTATAGAACAACTACAGTTTAACAGACAAAAAGATATTGATGATGCTGCAGAAGCAGAAGCAGCACGTTTAGAAAGAGAACTTGAACAAAGTACTCTTAACAAATTCATACGCAATGTTGAATCACGTATCTACGCAACACTTTCAAAACAAATGGTTGATAATATGTTTGCTAGCTGCGGCGGCGAAGACGAACCTACATGTGCTACAAGTGGTACAACAGAAATAGAAGGCTCTACTATTACATGGACCAAAGATGATGTAACAGGCAGCATTACTCTAGTAGTTGATAGCGATGACGGCTATACAGAAATTACTATACCGGGCGCAGGAGATTTTACATTCTAATGAAATGGTTAGCAATCATATCAGCACTAGCATTAGTAGGTTGCACAACGACACCTAGAGGAACTAGTGCAATTATAAGTTCTCCTACAGTGCAGTCAAATCCTATGGTAACTGAATTACACGATGTACCTGAATTAGACGGCCCTGTAATTACAATAGGATTGTATAGTTTTAGCGATAAAACAGGACAACGTAAGCCAGCAGAAAATGTTGCTAACTTGTCAAGTGCAGTAACACAAGGTAGTGAAGTATGGGTAATAGACGCACTACTAGAAGCAGGAGCTGGCACATGGTTCGAAGTTGTAGAACGTGTGAGTATGGACAATGTCTTAAAAGAAAGACAGCTAATAAGGAATACAAGAGAAAACTATCAAGAGAAGCCTGAAAACTTATCCCCTATGAAATTTGCAGGGTTGATACTAGAAGGCGGCATAATAGGATATGATAGTAATGTCAGCACCGGAGGCGTTGGTGCTAGATATTTTGGAATAGGCGCAACAAGAGAGTACAGAATTGATACTGTTACTATCGGATTACGTCTTATAAGTGTTAGTACTGGGCGGGTGCTAATGAGTGTGGCTACTGAGAAAACAATAGCTAGCCACAGAACAGGTACTGATGTGTTTAAATTCTTAGACTTAGGTACCAAAGCACTAGAAACTGAAGCAGGTTATAGTGTAAATGAACCGACTAACTATGCTGTGAGAGCAGCAATAGAAGCGGGAATAATTGAGCTCATATACGAAGGGGAACGCAGAAGTCTCTGGGAGTTCAAATAACAATAGGAGCGTGAGGGCGACAAATGAAGAAACTAGTAGGAGGTCTCCTGCTGACACTAATGACAACATCTGTTGTTGCTAATGAGATTTATATAAATCAAATTGGTGATACTTTAGATCTTGACATTGTTCAGGCAGGGGACAATAACAGAATAGGGTCAGCAGCAGCAGGAGACATGGTTCTCAATGGTGACGACATGACCTTTAGTATAACACAAACAGGTAATAGCAACACAATTGATGCTACAATTAAAGGCAACAATTACACAGGTACTTGGGTATTCACAGGCGATAGAAACACAGTAGATTTATTGTGTAGTTCGACTACAACCGGTGCCTGCGACACAGTGACATTGGACATTACTACAACAGGAAGTGACAACGATTACACCTTTAAAATAGGTGAAACCGCAGCCGCTGATAGTAGTATTATTGACTTTACAGTTACAGGTGACGGAAACGTAATTGACATGACACTGGATGGTCAAAGTGCTGATATTACAGTTGTATTAGATGACGGCGCAAGTGGCTTAACAAACACAGCAGGCAATACAAATGACCTAACTATCACTTCAACAGGTGACGGAACAACAGGTAATGTAGTAGATCTAGACATAACAGGTTCAGGTGGTACGTATAATGTAACACAAACCGGTACATTGATAGATCAAAAAGTCACTGCTACCTTTGATGGTGATGACGCAAACGTTGATATAACACAAAGCGACTAATATGCTAAAATATTTCGTCGTAGCGTTATTACTCACTACACCAGTTTATGCTAGTATTGGCGAAGTCGCCGATGTAAAAGGTAGTGGAGTAATAACTAGAGATCAAGACGAAATAGCAGGAGCTAAAGGTGTCGGCTTACAAATGCAAGACACTATAGCTACGGCAAACGGCAAGATGGAATTGCAGTTTGAAGACGACACGAGAGTGGATGTCACTGAACATAGTCGCATGGTTATTGATGAATTTATTTACGACCCTAACAGTGGTAAAGGTGCCCTCTCAATGCGAGCCACTCTAGGAGCAGTTAGATATGCGTCAGGTCAAATAGCTAAAAACTCGAGGCAGCGTGTTAATATACGCACTCCGAGTGCGACTATTTCAGTCCGTGGAACAGATTTTATGATGGTTATAGACGAAGTAGGATCGAGTATGATCACTCTCTTACCTAGTTGTAATACACAAGGACTATGTGTTACAGGTGAGATTGAAGTTGAATCAGACATAGGCTCTGTTATAATGAATCAAGCATTCCAAACCACAGTTGTAAGTCATGGAGGCAGTATGCCTAAGAAGCCTGTTATACTTGAACTACCAGAAGACATGCTTAGAGCAATGCTTATAGTTCGCAAAACAAGTCCTTACGACGAAAAAGCAGAAGAAACATTTGAAATAGTAGATATACTATCTGTAGATTTTTTAGAGTTCGATGAACTAGACGACGACCTACTAGCAGATAATCCAGAATGGTGGGTAACAGATCTAGATAATGCAACTTACCTTGATGAACTGTTTAGAGATCTTTTAAACGAAGCTATGAAAGAACTACTAGCACTATTTCAAAGTGAGTTAGACAAACAAAATCAAACCTTAATGCAGGCTAGAACATATGGACTTGATCCAAAAACTGGTATTTTTTATGACGAAGAACCACCGATAAATATATTTAGACGGAAACAAAACACACACATTGCACAACTACAACTTCATCAGTATGGGGGCTATAATATAGATCTTATACAGGATGGATTCAGTATATTTGGATACCGTATAGGTGATGGCACTAGCAGTATCTATATAAATCAACAGGAATGATAAATGGATCAATTTATTTGGGCACTAGGACTAAGTATGCATCTTGGTTTAGAAGGTAATTACAACGAAGTACATCCACATGTAAGATTTATAGAAGACGGCGTTATAGCCGGAGCATACTATAATTCAGTAGAAAATATTAGTTTTTACGGCGGCTATAGATTAGAATACGAAAAGTTCGGGGCAGAACTAGCACTAGTTACAGGATATCCAGCGTATGGAGCAGTAGCACCATTTATAAGAGGCACTTATGATGTTACAGACAACGTACTAGTATTTGCTTCACCGGCAATAGAAGACTATGAGGGCAAGGATGCAGTTGGCACAGTGGTAGGTATAGAATTTAAATTTTAATAATAAGAATCTCAGGAGGGTATAAATGAGACAAATAATAGGGGCAGGTCTGCTTGCCGCATTGCTGAGTACAACAGCATTAGCAGATACAAGTAGTATGAGTACAACAGCAACAGGCATGGGCGTATTAGAAAACGATTATGTAAAAGCCGGTGTAAATGGTACAACAGGTACATTAGGTTCAGGTGGCAACACAAGCCCAGGACTGCTATATGATAGCACAGGCTCGGGAACATTCAACACAAGTTATGACTATCTAACACCAGGATCACCATTTGATGGGTGGAGTATTAAAATAGATGGCACAAACAGTACAAACAACAACAACGGAAATACAGCATCTTGGACAGATAGTGATGGACTTACTGATGGTGCCGGTACATTAACTTGGACAGGTACAAACTCTGCACACAGTGGATGGGAAATAGAAAACACATATAGTTTAGGTGCTACATCAGAACACATCGAGATTGGCACACAGATTACAGCAGGTGGTGATGCTACTGCACTTAGCTTTGGACGCTTTATTGATCCAGACGCAAGAGCCGCAGCAGGCGATAGTAGTAGCACAGACAACGTGCTAGGTTATGGTGTTATTCCAGATACCAATGTTGCGTTCTCAGAAGCATTAAGTTCACGCTATGCTCTAGGACTATATTCAACAGACTCAAACGTTGATGCTGGTATTACACGTTGGACAACAGACGCAGATAGTTATACTGAAAATGCTGTTGACAGTGACGGATCAAACACAAACACAGGCGACAACACTATTGGACTAAGTTGGAACTGGAGCAGTGTTAGCTCAGGTGATATACTTACAGCAAGTTATGCATACATCTTTGGACCGAGTGCGTTTGATGCTGCCGATGCTGCCATTACAGCAGGCGCAGGCGGCGGTGCTGACATTAGCAGTTGGGGTACATTAGAAGATGTTGGTAGTGCTACAGATGCAGCAGACGGCGCAGCAACACCAGTTATTACAACTGAAACTGTTGTAGATACAAGTTTGCCTGTATTAACACAAGCACAAACTACACACGATAGCACAACAGCAGCAGGCGTACAAACTATAGCAAGAGAAACTACTACAATAGTTACAACACCTATGGTTACTAATACATACACCGATGGCACACTTACTTCAAGCGTAGCAGCAGATTCAGTAGCAGTATCAACTGTGACTGACCCAGGCAGCTTTACAGGACGTATGGATCAAGCAGCTCAAATGCTAGGACTAAACGCACACAGAAACTTAGGTATAGGCGAAGGTATTACAGGTAGCCGCACTACACATGATATGGGCAATGGATACAGCGCAGAATCAAATGTGCTAAGTCTAGGCGGGCATATGTTGTTAGACAATGGTGCTAGATTTAGTGCTGGGCTTAACAAAGTAGATACAACAATGACAGGTGAAGCTTCATCAGGTACAATGGAAACTATGATACTAAGTGGTGAAGTGGGCAAGCATATTGACGGCCGTGATATAACTGTAACAGGTAGTATTAATCTAAGTCAAAGTGATATAGCACACAGTAGAACTATCGGAGACTTTAGTGCCGCTGGTGCAACTTCGGGCAATGATAACTGGGGAACACTTACAGTAGAAAAATCAACAGGTCAAGTTCGTCCGTTTGCAGGTTATACAATGGGATCTAAATCAGTTGATGCATATACTGAAACAGGTGACGTACAAGCAATACTAAGTCACAGTGCTATAGACGAAACATTCAATTATGCTACAATAGGTATAAATGTTGATGCAGGACTTGTAACAGCAAGACTTGCTAGAGACTTTGATGATGATGAAACTATGCACATAGGCTTAGGTATTAACAAAGCTATCAATGATAATATAGCGTTTAATGCAGGAGCAACTAGATCACGAGCAGGTGATAACACAAGTACAACAGTTACAGCTGGTTTTAAAATACAGTTCTAAATAAATACAGTTGGAGGGCAAACCAATGAGAAATCTAATCTTTATAGCAGCATTACTCGCTTGCCCTCCAGCATACTCCAACGAAATTTACATTACACAAACAGGCAACGACCTCAATTTAGAAATTCAACAACGTAGTGAGGACAACTATGTTAGTTTAAATAGTACCGGCGACAATAACGATATTACAGTTCGTCAAGGCATGCACGACGATGGTACTATTGATATAGACGAAACAGGCGGTCACGAAGCGTACTGGACTATTACAGGCAGCAATAATGATTTAGGCAGTTATCAAACAGACACAAACAGAAGTAATGGAGGCGCAGCACATCACCTTGCAAATATAGTAAATGGTGATGGTAATACAGTAGAACACATTCAAATGGGCAAACAAGGTCACGATGGCTTTGTAGAAATAGACGGAGATGATAATACTGTAGATTTATATCAAAGAAGCAATGGTGGGCAAAAATGGGCTGATGTTGTACTTACAGGGGACGGCCACTCAGTTGATGTTATGCAAAGAGGAACTGAATATGCCAGTGCAGCAATAGATCTTACCAACGGTGGAGGATCATATGATCTTACACTTACACAAAATGTATCAACTACATCCGGCTTTTATAGCATCACGGGTACATGTTATACAACTACAGGTTGTGCTGTTACAGTGAATGGCAACAACTAGCTTTTGAGAGGGCAAAAAAATGAAAATAATCTTTATGGCGCTACTCGCCTCGGTCTGGGCAACCGTAGCAGTAGCAAATACAAACAACGAAGTTATGAAACATTGTGTTCAAACAACTTCAGACTATAACGCCGCGGCACGTTGTTATTTTGATTGGAAGAATGTTCAAATAGCAGCAGAGCGTGCTGAACTACGAGACTTCTTAGACGCAAATCCAAGATATCGAGTACCTGGGCAAAGCAACAATCGCTGTTGGGGCAAACCACGTGAAATGCCATTTGAAAAATCTACTATAACTGTAGGACCAGATGGAATGAGTGCAAGTGTTTGGTACAAAGATAAACTGCCAGCAGGCTGCTATGAAAATGCTCCTTGGGACAACAGGGATAAAAAACAATGAGAATATTGATATTACTTACTGCTATTACCTTCATAGGATTTTACCTAGTAATAAATCCAAGCCCTAATAAAGATTATTGGGAATCAGTCGGACCTGGTTGGGATAGGATGTTGAACCCCGATAAATACTCTGATAAGGAGTAGCTATGAGAAAAGTTTTGTTTTCGCCCGTATGGAGTGTGCTATTATTAAGCATACTAAGTTATGTATATTATTTGAATCCTCCGTTTTTAGAAAGCATAAAACTACGCTACTTTGACACACTAATAGTCAATCAACAACCTGTTGAAAACAACATTTACACAGTGAATATCGACGAACCGAGTTTAGAGGCATACGGACAATGGCCGTGGCCGAGAGGTGATTATGGTAATCTCATAGAGGACTTATATGCCAGAGGCGCTGGACTTGTGGTATTCAATGTGTTGATGTCGGAAACGGACAGAAGCGGGCAAGATGCTGCTCTTGCTGAAATAATGCAACAATATCCTGTGATTGTCACAATGTTGGGTGCAGAGGAGAATAAAAATGAGCCGATCAATCCTGGTGCTACTATTGTTAATAGTGATTATCTTTATACCGTCCCTAGTGTTTCTGGCATTATTGCTAATGTACCTGATGTGGAATTCTCAGCCTACGGATCGGGAATAAGCAATAGTTGGCCGGAAGTAGATGGTGTAACAAGACGCATACCTCTAGTAGTTGAAAGCGGAGGCACATTATATCCAAATGTCACTATGGAAGTACTACGTGTTCTAGCAGGAGATCCTAGCTTCCAAATTAAACTATCACCTATGGGCGTAGATAAACTACGCATACCAGCATATGGTATAATACAAACATCACCTACAGGCGAAGTATGGATAGACTGGAGCCAACGCAGCAAAAGCGTGAGCGCAGTAGATTTACCAGATGACTTTGCTGGCGGCGTAGTGTTTGTAGGACCAACAGCAGCAGGGCTTACACAGCCACTAGCAACAGCAGCAGGCAGCGTATTTCCACACGAAGTACAAGCAGCAATGCTAGGAACAGTGTTTAATGAATCGAATATTAGCAGACATCCAGACGCAGAGCAGTGGGCAGAACTAGCAGCTCTAGTTGTAGCCGGCATACTGTTAATCGTACTCGCCCGTTGGACATTTGTAGGCATAGCCTTTTTTGTGTTGTCCGTGGG
>Ga0233438_10005372_pt1 | contig 10810 bp, 11 predicted proteins | sample SI_123_September_FD_182720 | JGI IMG/M metagenome (GOLD analysis project Ga0233438, IMG submission 182720) | Seawater microbial communities from Saanich Inlet, British Columbia, Canada - SI_123_September2016_10_MG | ecosystem: Environmental > Aquatic > Marine > Inlet | place: Canada: British... | reverse complement strand
TACATGAATTAATGGAAGTTGTGCACTCATTTATTTAATGTTTTTGAAAGCCGTTTGATAGAGGTTTCCAACTAAGGGTATAGGAATCATTTTACCCGATAATGCCGTTGAAAACCCATAGATAAATAGAATTCCAAATGCCATCCAAAATGAACCCGTAATTTGCCAACTATCAAAGTATCCAATAGGATAGCCTAATGCCATAAAAGAGAGCCATAATCCTAAAGATTGACGGATATGAAAATAGGCAAATTGACTTTTTTTATCTGAATTTGTGAAGTAAGCAATCAAGACTCCTAGAAGATAAAAATAACTTATAATCGCACTACTTTTTCCAGATTTAATATCTTTATTATCAATCATTTAAAGCGGTATTGAAGTGGTATTATTTGCAATGATGCCATAAACCGTTCCTTTTAATTTTGAACCTAAAAAGAGTGAATTTTTGGATTTTGAATGCAGGTGTTGCTCTTTAAAAATATAGCTTTTTGAAGGGTTGAATAAACTCAACTTTGCAGCGTTTCCAATTGCCACACTCTGTGTATTCAAACCAAAGCGTTTTTTTCCCTTTGTAAGTAGCTGTATGGCCTTTTTGGTTGTGAATATCGTATTCAATACCCCAAAAGCACTTTCCAGTCCGAGAGTGCCGTATTTGGCATAATCAAATTCAATTTTTTTGTGCTCAATATCAATTGGGTTATGATCGGAAGTGACCATGTCTATGGTTCCATCCTTGAGTCCCTCAATTAGGGCTTCTATATCGGTTTGGGTTCGCAAAGGAGGGTTGACTTTAAAGTTGGTATCAAAGTCACTTAAACTTTCGTCAGTAAATATCAAATTGTGAATAGCGACACTGCAACTGACGTCTAGTTTTTTTGCTTTTGCTTCGCGGATTAGAGCAACTGATTTTGCAGTTGATACTGTTGGAATGTGGAGTTTTCCTTCGGTATATTCTAAGAGAAAAAGATCACGTGCAATTTGTAGCTCTTCTGCCAATGGCGGCAATCCTTTGAGCCCCATTCGTGTACTCGTGATATTTTCGTTCATTACTCCATTTTCAGCCACTCTGTTTTCGTGTGGAAACGAGTGAACTAACCCATCAAAACTTGAAGCATATTGCAAAGCAATTTTGAGAAGGTTTGGATTTTCAATGGATTTTTTATAATCTCCGAATGCAATACTTCCAGCAGATTTCATATCATATAATTCAGCAAGGTCAGTGCCTTTACTCTCCTTGGTGAGGGCACCAATAGGGTGGAGGCTGGTTGCAGAATTTGCTGCTTTAGATTTCACAAACGAAATGTCTGAGTGAGAGTCAATCACTGGGTTTGTATTTGGGTTTAGGGCAATATCTGTAAACCCAGACGCCGCAGCCACTTGTAATCCATTTGCAATTGTTTCACGTTCTTCATAACCGGGCTCTCCAAACGATACACTGCTATCAAACCAACCACTAGATATATGGAGGTTTTCTAAAGAAATTACAGGATATTTGTTTGGATTTTTGAGAGATTTAGCAATTTGAGTAATGAAACCGTTTTCAACTAAGAGGTCTTGAGTTTGATTGTGGAAATCACTTTTTTCATCAAGAATGGTAGCTGATTTTATAAGTACGTTCATTTAAAATATTTTAAGATGAGCATTTCAAAAGCTAATAACAATAGTGCAAAAATAACAAACCATTTCCACAACCAAGTCACATTCGCTTCAATTTTTAAATTTTTAAGTGTTGTATCCAAAGAATTTTCAATCGAAACCCCTTTGATTTTTGTAAGATCGGCATAGTTCAACCGGCTTTCATTTCGATTGTAGTTATAGCTCACAAGCGTCAAGGTGTCTGTGTCTTTTAAGATTGAATAATGCCCAGATTCCGTTGGATGATCTTTTGTTGTGATGCTTACTTTATTGTTGAAGTTTGTTTGTAAAGGAATAAATTGAGTCTCTTTGTTTGCTAATTTTAAAATACGGTCTTTTTGTAAATTAATTTTAATATCGAAATTATTTTCAGAACCAATCCAATAAAAAAGAGGGGGCGATTTTAAACTCGATTTTCCAATGTTATAAAATGTTGGAACGATTAATGGCGAATTAACAAAATTAGAGGCTTCGGGTTCTACAGCTGCAGTAAATAGAAATAACATCTTAAACTGAATTAAAAAGGGCTGCTGGTCTTCAAATGATAACACACTGTTTGTTGAGGTTGTGAGTGGGTAATAATACTGCACCTTTGGATATTGAAAGTTAGTAACTTCTTCTTCAAAAACATCTTTTAAAACAGGATGCTTGTACGCAATGTTAGTGATGTATTTTTCTTGAGTTTGGAGCGGTCTAAGTCTGTGGTTTGTTTGTAATGCTAACAATTGATTATAAGAGTTTAAATTCCCATTTTTAGAAGGAATCATAACAACTACGCCTCCATTTTCCATAAACGCTTCGAGAGTGTTTTTTAAAACCAATGAAATCTCTGTTAAACCATTTAAGACAATAAGATTTTGGGTTTTAATTTGACTGTAATCAAGGCTCTTATAATTTTGACTTTGAAATATAAATTCCTCTCCTGCATAGAGTTTTTTTAAATAAGAAGTATTCTTATTTTCTTGAATTGCTAATACCCTTATTTTTTCGGCTTTTGGAATATTAAAATAAAAGGTGTCATCGTAAGGAATTTGAGTGTCTTCGATAGAAAGCTTGCCAGCAAATTCTAAGGTGTTTGGAAGCACAAAAGTTGTTTTGTAATCCTTCGATTTTTCTAAAATGGATTTTCCAATAACTGACTGGTCTTGGTATAAAGTCACAGAGATGGGGTCGTCTATTGTGCGGCTTGTTTTACCCCTAACACTCAAAGAATAATTGGCATTTAGAGAGGGTTCTAAAGATACCGATTCAATATATGAGTTTGCTATATTAATTGGTTTTAATGGCACTAAAACGACGCGTATGGAAGAGTCCACTTCCAATGGGGTTTCGTCTTTTTGTTGTTGAAAATCAGAGACTACAATAAGTGTTTTTGAACTTGTTTTGGAATCAGAGAATAAGGAGGTTCCTTTTAGAATTACAGTATGTAAGTCCAACTGATTTTGACTGTATTTCAGAGATAGTAACTCTGTTTTTAAATTTTTGATAGAAGTTGATTTGTAACTTTGAGAGTTGGTAAAAACTCCAATTTTTTCAGTCGCATCAAACCCAGTAATGACATCTTGAACAGCTCGATTTAAAAGAGAACCCTTAGAGCCAATTGCCTGCATACTGAAGGAATTGTCTAAATAAATTACGGTTTCAGAATTGTTTTTTTGTGCCGATTGATTGGATAGAAAGGGCTGAGTAAACGCGGTAATAATACTTGCAATTAATAAGAGTCGTATCAATAGGATGAGCCATTTTTTCAGTTGCGAACTCTTTCTGGTTTGTAGGCGTATTTTTTGTAATAAGGCTACATTTGTAAACGCTTGAACTTTAAAACGTCTGAGTTGAAATAAATGAATTAAAATAGGGATGAGTAGTGCTGGAAGTGCGTAAAAAAATTCTGGGTGTAAAAACTGCATCTTATGAATTGTATCGTCAAATATAAAAACTAAAATTTGATTTGATTAACAGAAGAAGAAATAATCCTTCATCGCGGTCTTTTTGTGGATGTTGAAATAGTGTTTGATTTCAGCTTGTGAGTCTTGACTGGCAACGGTAATAATGCTTTGGTAATTTTTGAGTTTATTCAGGTATTTAAACGGTTTTAAGGTCTGATTATAAATGTCCTTTCCTATTTTTTTAGGATTGTCACAAACCCATTCAAAGGGGGTATTTTTTTCAATAAGTAATTGGGCTACTTTTTTTCCTTTGCTACCAGCACCCCAAATTACGATTGTTTTTTGCTTGTCATGCGATAGCTCTAAAAAATAATTCACCTTTAATTCCAAGAACGAATTTTCAGCATAATGTGCATCGACCCTGGAAGTTCTAATTGCATAATCGCGCCAATGGTGCACTACTTCATTTGAAGCAATGCATTTTAGTCCCTGTTTATAAAACCGAAATGCTAAATCGTAGTCCTCTGGATAAGTGTTTGGTACAAATCCTCCACAGCGGTCAAAGTCTGTTTTGTAAACCATCCAACAGGGTGAAGGGATGACACACTCTTTGTAAATTTCATCAAAATTTCGGCCTTTAGAGGTCAATCCATTAAGCCAAGTTTCGTAGCGTTTGTAGCCATTTCCAATGCCTTCATCTGAAAAGTAACGAACATGCCCCAGCGCTAAGTGTCCTTCGCCATGCATTTTTAAGGAGTGTTGCATCTGTTCAAGTTTGTTTGACACCATCAGGTCGTCACTATCCATTCGTGTGATAAAAGTGCCTTTAGCATATTTATAGCCCGTTCTTAGTGCCTCAATAATTCCACTGCTAGTATTTCGTAACAACTGGATTCGCTCCTCAGAATTCGCATAGTTTTGTACGAGGTTATAACTAGCATCGTTGGAGCCATCATCCACAATAAGAAGTTCCCAATTGGTGTAGGTTTGTTGTATGATAGAATCAATACAGTCGCCTAAATAGAGTTCCGTGTTTTTAAAGGGAATCAGTATGCTTATTAAGGGTGTTTGCATTAATATTTTGCGGCCTTTCCATTTGCGGACGACTCTTTAAGAAAGGCTCTTAAATCGTCATTCGCCTGAATTAAATCTTGATCACGCAAATACATCATATGTCCACTGCGATAGCCCTTAAACGTAAAGCGATCTTTCATTTTGCCACTTGGATCTATTTGTGATAAGGTATATTTTGCATTGAAATAGGTGGTTGCTCCGTCGTAATATCCAGATTGATTTAACACTTTTAGATACGGGTTTTGTGCCATTGCTAATCGAAGGTTGTCACGTGTATTGTCATCATCGTTATTCCAAGGATGTACAGATCCAAACATATTGTATTTTAAATCCGTTTTAAATTTTAATTCACTTTTAATATAGTGATTGATTGCAGGTGTAAAAGAGTGCAACCAAGAGGTAAGTTCTGCACTATAGTCGGGGCTGTTTCCAGATTCTTTTTTGTCTATTCCTAGGTAACGAGAGTCTAATCGACCAATGGTTTGTCCTGTATCATCTCGCAGTAATTCTTTCCAAAAAAACGAATTTGGCACATCTAAGTTGTGTTGTAAAATCACCTTTTGACTCAAACCAGAATAATAGGCCATTTTTTGGCTAACTGCCATTTTTTCGTCGGCATCAATAAAACCTCCTTTTGCCAATGCAGGAATGAGTTTATTAATGGCGTAAGCTTCAGACTCGGGAAGAATTTCTAATAAATCTTTGGACTGAAGTGCTTCAGGTAATTTATTGTGATACCATGCAGTTGCAGTATAATAGGGGAGGTTCAATGCGGATGAAACAGGGCCTCCAACACGCAAGACTTTATAATCTGCAGGGGATACCAAAATCACACCATTTAGATACATCCATTGATTTTGTTGAAGCTCCAAAGACAAGCCCATCACACGGGTGCCCCCATAACTTTCGCCTATGATGTATTTAGGAGACTCCCATCTATTTTTTCGACTTACAAATGTATTGATCCATTCTGCTAAATATTTGATATCTTCATTAATTCCAAAAAACTGCTCTCTGTCGGGCATTTCTCCTTCTTTGTTTGGGAGCATCCTGGAATATCCCGTATTTACAGGGTTGACAAAAACAATGTCGGCTTCATCTAAAATCGAGTTAGGATTGTTTTTAAATCCATAGGGTTGAACTGGATAGCCTTCAGAATCTACATTTAAAATACGAGGACCTGTATAAGCAATATGCATCCAAACCGATGCTGAGCCTGGGCCACCATTAAAGGAAATGATTAAGGGACGTGTAGCCCTGTTTTTTATGTTATTTCGGGTGTAATATGTATAAAATAAACTAGCAATTGGCAGGCCCTCTTTATCCCAAACAGGTTGCATTCCTGTTTCAGCAGTGTAATCAAATTTGATTCCTTTGACAGTCGTGGAGTGGGTGGTGCTAACAATTGTGTCAACAGGAATTTCAATCGATTGACTGGAGCCTACAAATAGAGAAACTAAGCTGATGTAAAAAAGATGTTTTTTCATTTTAAGTAATTTTATTAAGATATACTAAAATACAATCTTTAAAACAATATGAAACTATTAATTTAAAATTCTGCCAACGTGGTGGCAATGACGGCTTCTGCTTTACTCTTTTCGCTTGCGTGTACATACAGTTCTTGAAGTCCATAAGTTGGAGTTCCAAAACCAGCCAATCGTGCAGACTCTGTTTCATCTTTAACAATAGCAGTGATGCCTTCTTTTTCTAGGTTTTGTGTAATTAGTTGTACTACAATAAAGCTACCAGAATATACTTTTGAATACTGAGATTCCATAGGTTTTAGTTTTTAGTATGAATATGTCCACCAGAAGAAGATTTAACAGATGTTTTTAAGGAAGTTTCGTGATTTTTAATGTTCGCACCACTAGAGGCATTTGCGTTAAACTCTTCTAAACATTTTACGGATAAATTAGCACCGCTCGACGCTTTTACTTCGCAGAATTGAGCCGTTAATTTTGATGCATTTAACTGACTACCACTGGAGGCATTCCCCACAAATTCTTTAGTTTTTCCTTCTAATTTCAACTGACTGCCACTAGAACTACTGCTTGTGATATGGGTGGTTTCAACGGATAATTCAATTTCGCTTCCACTCGAAGAGCTCAAATCAAGACTGGGTATTTTTAGTGTATTGGTACTAAAAACTTCGCTACCACTTGAAGCTTTTACTTGGTCTATAGTGATGAAATTGACAACTACTTTTTTGGAGGAAACATGGTGGGTACTTTTATCCATAAAAATTTTAAGTGTTCCGTTTTCAACTTTAGTAATAATTAATTCTTGAATATTTTCATCTGCTTGAACCGAAATACTTGGACTGTCACTTTGTGTTAGGAAAAGATTGATTCCGGTACTTACTTCGATACGATTAAATGATTCATCATTAAAGGAGCGTTCTTCGGTCACTACAACGCCGTTGCCTCGCACTCCTTTATTAAAGGGAAAGGAATTAAATTGGCAAGCGTTTAAGGCAAGACTTACAATGACAAGACTGATAAATTTGATAAGGGTCATCATGATAATTTGAGTTTAGGTTATTAGTTTTGATTTAGGTTTGGACAATCCAAGCATCGCATGGATTTATGATCAATTTTTAGATAATGCTCTTCGTTTCCATTATCTAAAATATCGTTATATCTCGAAGAATTTCTGTGGTAAGAATAGGTGTTTTCATCTGCGAACAACACACTCCCAATTGGCAGGTGTAGAATAACTTCAATATTTTGTCTTCTATACTTTTGTTCCATCTCTGTAAGAAAAAAACCATCTAAGTAGAGTGTGTTATTTTTGAATTCATATTTATAATCCAAAGCTGTAGCACGATCTTTAGCTTTTATATAGTCGACTCCAGACGCTTTTTTTTCAACTGAAATAGTACCATTAGAATCTTTTGTGGACCGCACGATTAATCTCACATCCGAGCCATATATTCGTTTTCTATCCTTTTCATCATAAATAATCTCAAGGTCAGAATTGCGATATAATGATTTTGAGTAAAAAGGATTTCCTTTCATTTCTAAATACAGAGTATCTGTGCTTGTGATTGGCAGTTCTGCTTGTTCTGTGACACTTGCATCTACTCGAAAATCGGCGGCCTGTTTAAGACTAAATATAATGATTGTAATCAAAGCGATGATCCAAACTCCTAAAAGAGAAAATTTAGTATAACGATTGAATATTCCTTTGCGTTTGGAAACCATGTGATAACCCAACATCAATATAAACACCAGTGGGATTCCTGCAATCAGCAGTACTAAAATAGAAACCAACCACAGTGGTAAGCTAGAGGAATTGATTAGGTCTGCAAAATCCATGCCTGGAAAATGCACAGCATCTGCAATACCAACTGTTAATAAGCTGATAAAAAATCCAATTAACATAATAATACTTATAATTATAAAGAAGACTCCAATTACCTTGAAAATTAACTTAAAGAAGAGCAAAATAAGATCACCAATTGTTTCAAAAAATGAACGTGATTTAGATTGGATGTTTTTTCCCAAATCATTAAGTGTTCCTGAGTTCACACTGTCTTTAACGCGCTCAAGACTCTCTTTAACATTACCAAACTCTTCTTTTACTTTTTTTTCAATATTGGTAATGTTAATGGGCTTTCCCATCATAGATAATTTTTCGGCTGTTGTATTCGCAGCAGGAATTAAAATCCATAAAATAATATACAATAAAAGTCCTGTTCCTGCTCCAAAAATTAAGAGCACCCACAAGAGTCTTATGATTAGTGGGTCTATTCCAAAATAATACCCAAGACCAGAAGAAACCCCTCCAATGTATGAATTGTCTCGATCTCTGAATAAACGTCGTTTTTGACTGTCGGATTGTTCATTTTTAGGAGTTTCATCAAAAGGTTCCTCATCTATTTTATAATCCTCAGGCTGTCCCATAATAGAGATGATCTCATCGACTTCTTTGTTTGATATCACCTGTTGATTTGTTTTAATACGTTCTGAGAACAGTTCTGAGACCCGCCCTTCTATGTCTGCAATAATTTCGGATGCCTCCTCTGTGTTGTGTAATGATGCCTTAATGGCTTCAAAATAATTTTGAAGTTTTTGATAGGCATCTTCATCGATATGAAAGAAGCTACCAGCTAGATTTATGCTTACAGTTTTGTTCATTTCTTTGTGTTTTTTTGGAGGGTTACTAAATTTACAGCATTGTGAAGTTCATTCCAAGTGGTGGTCAATTCCACTAAAAAAAATTCGCCGCTTTTAGTGAGCGTATAGTATTTTCTTGGAGGTCCTGTGGTGGATTCTTCCCATCTATAGTTGAGCAAGCCAGAATTTTTTAGCCGTGTTAGAAGTGGATAAATAGTCCCTTCAACTACTAGCATTTTTGCTTCTTTGAGTGTTTTTAGAATCTCGGCAACATAAGCGTCATTATTTTTTAAGACGGACAATATGCAAAACTCCAAAACACCTTTTCGCATCTGTGCTTTTGTGTTTTCTATCTTCATTGCTATTAATTTATGACAAACCTAATACATAAAAAGGTATTATGCATAACATAGTAATATATTTTAACATAAAATTAACAATTTTAGATCTTTAAAAAATACCTATCTTAGCTATCATTATAGAAGCACATATGAACTTTACACCAAAAAAACTCAATCTTTTTTTACTTTTCAAATTACCCTCTGCTTATCTTACGGGTGTACGGACAAAATCAATTGATGCCCAAAAATGTGTAGTGGTTGTGAAGCACCGTTGGATTAATCAGAATCCTTTTAAATCGATGTTTTGGGCGGTTCAAGGGATGGCTGCAGAGTTATCTACAGGAGCTTTGATTATGATGAAAATTCAAGCCGCACAAAAAAATATTTCAATGTTGGTTATTAATAACAATGCCAGTTTTAGTAAAAAAGCAAAAGGCGTTATTACTTTCTCTTGTACTCAAGGAAATCTTGTAGATCAAGCCTTACAAAATGCGATTGAAACGGGAGAGGGGCAAACATTAATTTTAACAGCTAAAGGCATTGATTCATCAGGAGATGAGGTCTCTTCTTTTGACTTCGAGTGGTCTCTGAAAATGAAATAAAAAAAAATCTAAAGATAGTGTTAAAGTTTGCGAGGGGTCTTTATTTTTTTATTAATTTTAAACAAATAATCATTAAACAAACGCCTATTCAACACCATTACATTTTATTAACTTTAATTTTTTACAGAATGTCAAGAGCAATGTTTGAGTACACCAAAACAGTACTGAATAAGGTAAGTTTTGATACAACCCTTTTTTGCAAAGAAGTTCAAAAAGCACTTCAACGTTTATTGCCATACGAAATAGAAGAATTAAAATTATTTATTCAAAACTTGGTTAGATCCAACCCAGATTTGAAACAATGTATGGTTTATTTGAATTAGTCTTTTTTATAAAAATTAAACTGTAAAGTGGCCGAAAGGCCACTTTTTTTATTTTGGAATGGGACTAATAATTTGAACATTTTGAAATGCAATTGCCCCCCGAATAATACCAGAAATAATTTTATGAAGTGCATCAATAATTTGAATTTTCAACTCACTTTTATGGTAAATCAAACTGACTTCTCTTGCTGGTGAAGGCTCACTAAAATAATGTAATTTTTCTTGTTCTTTTTCTTTTAGATCTAAGGTATGTAAATAGGGCAGAAGCGTCATTCCCATGCCTTCATTTGTCAATTTCACCAACATTTCAAAACTCCCACTTTCCAATTGAAATTCACTAAGATCTTTGGTCTTTTTGGCGTTACATAAATTAAGGACTCCATCTCTAAAACAATGTCCATCTTCTAATAACAACATATCATTAATGTCCAAGTCCGAAACTTCTATTGTTTTTTTGGAAGTCAACCGATGATTGCTAGGAATGTAGCCAACAAAAGGTTCATAAAATAACACACGTTCCTTGATTTGTTCATTTTTCAAAGGCGTAGCAGCTATGGCAGCGTCTAAATGTCCATCGTTGATACGTTGCATAATTTCTTCCGTGTTTAGTTCCTCAATTTTGAGCCTTATTTTTGGATAGCGTTTGATAAAGGATTTTAAAAACATCGGTAAAAGAGTCGGCATCACAGTTGGAATGATTCCTAATTTGAATTCTCCTCCAATAAACCCCTTTTGTTGATCCACGATATCTGTGATACGATCTGCTTCATTGACAATATTTTTTGCTTGATTTACAATTTTGCGTCCAACTTCGGTCAATTCGATTGGTTT
>Ga0233438_10005370_pt1 | contig 10811 bp, 8 predicted proteins | sample SI_123_September_FD_182720 | JGI IMG/M metagenome (GOLD analysis project Ga0233438, IMG submission 182720) | Seawater microbial communities from Saanich Inlet, British Columbia, Canada - SI_123_September2016_10_MG | ecosystem: Environmental > Aquatic > Marine > Inlet | place: Canada: British... | reverse complement strand
TTTTATATCATTATTATATGCAAGTTCTCTTGCTTTGTTAAGATTAATGTTTTTACCTAACATTGCACCTAATTCTAATTCTTTAGTAATAGATGTTTCAAAATCAAGTAATCCATCGGCAACACCACTAAGTGTTTTCATATTAACACCTAATTTCGCTGCATATCCAGCAGCTTCTAATATATTATCACCACCATCTTTACCAAATAATGCAAACTCTTCAGCTGAATTAGCTAAATCACTCATTAATTGAGCTGGTATGATTCCATTTTGTTTTGCAAACTCTGATGAGGTTTTAATCATATCAGTTGCAACAGAAGTAGAATTTCCATTTAATCTTGCAAACGAACCTGTTAGGGTAGCGGCTTCTTGTCCACTAATACCCATGTTCATAGATATTAATCCAATATTTGCTTGTGCTTCAAATGTTGCTCTTCCTGTATCACCAAGTTCAGCGGATAATGCTTTAGCATTTCCAACTGCATCACTAAATACTAATGATAGTAAACCAGCTTTTCTAGCAACACCATCTGTTTGGAACATTGAAGTTCCTAATTCAGTATTTGCTTCGCCTATCTTACCAACAACAACACCAAGACCTGATATTAAACCACCTACAGCTCCTGTTATGTTACCATATAGAGTTTTAACGGTCATTAATGTACCTTGTATTGTTTTCTTTATACCTTCAAGTACATCATGCTGGGATTGTATTAAAGCTTTTTGTTCAGAACTCATGTCAGCATAATTCTGTGCTAAACTATTCTGTTGTTTTAGTGATTGAATAACTTTAGTGTTTCCATGAAGAATCGTACCAAGAGATGACATCTGGTCGTTATACTCATTTGTAAGAGCCGCTCGAGCTTCAACATCTTCTGAACCCAATTGTGCAATACTTCTATTGAGTTCTTGAACTTTAGTTATAGTTGCTAGACCTTCTTTATCTATTGAATCAATTTTAGTTTTAAATTTAGTATTTTCTGAAGCTAATCTTAAACCTTCTGTTTGTAAACTGTTTAAATCACCATACATAGAACCCATTGACTTGATAGAGCTTTCTTCACTTTTCAATGAATCTAACTTTTCTTGTCTAAGTTGTTGGATTTCTTTTCTAAGTTCTTTTTGTTTTGAAATGAGAGATTCTAACTGCTTTTGTTCTTTTTCAGTTAGCGCAATAGATTTCTTCTGAAGTTCAATCTTTTCAGCTTGTATCTTCTTAGCTTCTTTTAATATTTCAGCATCATTTCTTGCCATTATAGTCTATTCCTAAGTTATATTATTTACTATAATCTGCGAAAAGTTTATCTAACTCTCGTTTTTCTTTTTCGATTTGTTTCATCTTATCGAGTACTGCTTTAGGCATACCTGCTTTCTTAGCTTTATCTAAATGTCTCTTTGTAGTATTGTTTTTAACACCATCAAAGAAGTCTCCGACAAACTTACTAATACCCAATCCCTCGTTTATGTTTTTTTTACCCATGTTGTCAATCCTATATATTTGTTCTTATATAAATATAAGACAAAAAAAAAGTGAGGAAGTATTACCTCCTCACATTTACATTTGGACTCCTACCACCACCTTTTTTGGCAGATTTGTCCATTTCTTTCTTTTCAGATTTCTTTGCTTCTAACAGTTTCTTAAAGTAGAAATTTCTCCAATGGATTGGCATGAAGTAAATTTCTGACCAAGTAAATCCATTACCATAGTTAACCATTTCCCAAATTTGACTGTGAAGTTGGATACTATAATCACTCGGAAGGGTAAAAAAATCCAACCCCAAAGGGGATATCGAGAGCCTCCGTCTCTCCAGTAATATCTGATGTGAAATCAAATTTTAAATCTAAATCAGGTGTAAATTCTTGAATGTGTTTTCTAAGAGCTCTGGAATCTCTTGCTAGTAAACCATTCTTTACCCAATTATTAATGAATCCTCTATCTTCGTTACCATCTACTGATTGAATCATATATCTCAAACGAGTGGTAACATCTTGAGAAACTGCTTCTCCTTTTTGTAATCGTTGTAATGCAGCTATTTCTGCATTTATATCAATTTCATCCTTATGTGTTAATAATCTAAATATAATTTTTTTCTTACCAAGTGGCAAATCAAATTCATATTTGTTTTCATTGGATAAAAAATCAGTATCAACTTCTTTTACTTGTACCTTAGAAAGGTCTATGTTTGTTTTTTGGATTTCACCAGAAAACGGGTCGGTTACTTCTACTTGATAATCTTTACCATATCCTAAGATACGAGTTGCTAATAGAATTGCGTTTTTATCACCAATGAATATATCACCTACATTCACATCTTTTTCTACAACAACAGATTCAAAGAGTTTATCGAGTACCACCCCCTTCCTTATCAAATTCTGTGAAGCAAGTATATCCTCTTCTCTAGCGGTCATATACTTAATTTCAACTGTACCCTTTGATAATGGGTTTGATTCTGGGTAAAGTTTACCTTTAGAGGGTAAATCAATTACTTCCGTTGGAAAATCATTATTTGCCATAACTTTGTTTTATTTGTTCGTATATAAATATATAACTTTTAAAAAAGTTGTAAAAAAAAGGTTCTCACTAAGAGAACCTTCTTCACTAAAATATATTTAATTTTATTATTAGAATTCTAAGATTGCATAATCATAAGATAATGTCAATGTGATTTCGGCAGGGTCATTAGAAGACCAATCTAAATCATTGAACACTGCGTTATTGATAAATGCACCTTTAAGAGTCCATTGTTCAATCTTATCACCAACTGGTCCTAAAAGATAAATCTGTAAATCCTTTTTATAGAAATCTGCATATCCATCTCTACCTGTTAGAGATTCGTGTGATGTTCTTACCCACTCCATTACTGCTTGAGCTCCTGAAGGAACGATAGGGTCAAATAATGTAATCTCTACATCTTGCCATTCTCCCTTACCTTTTAATTTACGTTTAACGTTAATGTGGTCTAGGGTAATAGTTTCAAACTGAATTGAAGGTCTATTTGCTGTTTTTATTAGATATGAAGGGATACCATCGATTTCCATGATGAAACGATTTTTCATCTTTGGTTCGAAATTGGTATAAAACATATCGTTAAATTCTAATACTTCTGCCATGTTGTTTTCTCCTAATTATATTCTTACTATAAATATAGTTCTTTTTTATTTTTATTTAATTTATGCGGTAAAAGATGCACCAGTTGGTAAGATATTGAAATCTAACACGATGAATTCAGCAGTTTTAGTTGGTTGTAAGAAAATCTGTCCAGCCAATATATTTCTGTCAATTACATCTGGTGTGTTATTACTCTCATCCATCACCACTCTAAATGCATACAATCCTTGTCTTTGTTGTATTCCTTCTAAATAAGGATTTACAGTATTCAAGAATTTACCTCTCGTTTGAGATGTGTTTTGTTCGAATACTAAGTATCTTGAAGTAGAAGCTATATACTTCTTAACTTTAATCATTAATCTTCTTACATTAATTCTATCAAGTGCAGATGCTTTATCTTGTAAAGTTTTCTGTCCAAATGCTACGATACCTTCTCCAGGGAACTGAGCGATTGGATTAATCTTTCCTTCATACAATTCATCTCTTTCAGCGTGTGTTAATCTGTTTAATACAGATATTGCACCTACAATACCACCTCTATTTAAACCTGCTGGTGCAAACCATTCGGCTGCAACTGCATCGTTAGAAGCATATATTCCTGGCATCAATACTGATGGTGGAACTGAAATTAGTTTATTAGTTCGTGAATCAATTGTTTTAACCCATGGGTAGTATGTACCTACATAGTTAGAATCAACTGCTACACCTTGTTCTATTGCTTGTGATATAGTATCAGATGTTACATTTCCGTTTGAACTATTGTAGTTTACACCCACAACATCACCAATAAAGAAACAATCTTCTCTAGCTTCACACATATCAACTACTTTGTCAAATACATATGAGTGATGTCTTCTTACGATTCCAGGTACAGATACCAAGTTGATATCGAAATCATCTGGGTTAGATACCGATGCAATTGCTTTTACATATGCAACAGAACCACTTGCTGTTGAAGTTGATAAATTAAATCCTTGAGAGTTACCACTACCAAAGTTTGCAGATGAACCAGCAAGTGCTTTTTCAATGGTTGGGTCACAACCATCAAATCCACCTTGGAATCCAACTGTAAATTGTCTTTTGTTAATATCAGATGATAGTGAACCTGTCAGTTCATATCCAAATGATTTAGTACCACCAGCTATACTTACTGTACCATCAAATGCGAATACTGTGTTTCCACCTTGTGTTGCTCCGGTTGGTATTGGAGATAAGTAATTGTTGTTATCTATTTTAATTTGAGGCGTTTCTAAATCAATACCACTATAAACAGATGATTTAGATGATGAATTCTCATCAGAACCTGTACTAAATAATACAGATGGTACTAATGATTCACTTCCACCGTCTCCAACGTATATTGGATTGTAGTACTTAGCATGTCCAAATGGTCCAGCAATAATTGGGAATGAGCCTTCACCAACCGTTTCAACTCTTACGAATTTAGAACGATTTGAATAATCACCATTCTCTGTTTGTTTTCCATTTGCATCGATTACCAAGTTTCTATCACCAATTACTTTTTTGATGTAATTAGGAGAAGCTGGGTCTAAATTAATATTGTTATAAGTTTCTAATACTGATTTTCTTTTATCTGTATCAGAGAATCCTCTAATAGATAATGTAAATGTAGAATAATCAGTAGAGTTTGTTGAACCTGCTGCCTTTACATTAGATATAGATACTTTAAACTCTTTATTGTAGCTTGAACCATCACCAATAGAATGTAATCTGAAAAGATTGTGTCTTTCACCAGAAATCAACTGAGATTGTATCCAAGGAGTGGAAGCGTGTTGTATATCTGTTGAAAATGCTTGGTTTGATAATGTAATTAAAGATACTTCACCACCATCGGCTTTTCCTAGGAATTCAGCTGAAGCTTTTTCAAAATAATTATATACATAAGCTTCTTTAGTTCCTCTTGGGTTAGTTCCAAATACATCACCTAAGTCATTTCCATCTGCTGGATTGATAGATGCTGATATTGCAGCAGAACCAGTTAACTGAATACTAAATGCAGATGCACTTACTTCTGAATTTACCACAGAACCTGATAGAGTTCCTCTACCTGTATGTGTTTCAAATAATGTTCCCACTATTTTTTCTCCACCAACTGAACCACTTGCTACAATAGCTACTGGTGCTGTTTGTGTATAACCACCGATATTTCCTACACGAACAATAGTTACTGTTCCTGCTTCTCTTAGGTAGTTTTGTACGGTGTATCCTGTATAGTATGAACCATTAGGTGTACCGAATATTTCTTCGAATTCTGATTGTGTGTTTACAACGGTTGGTACGAATGCTGGTCCCTTTTGAAAAGGTCCAATTACTGCCGCTCCGATTTCTCCAATTCCTTGTGATAAGAAAGAAAGGTCGTTTTCTCTCGTAAATACACCAGGTGATACAATTTTTTCTGCCATTTTATTTACTCCTTGTTATGTTTTTTGTATAATATACTCGTATATAAGTATAACTCAGTTGTCCTAAAGTATAAATTTACTTATCAACTTCTTTAGATATTTCAGTATTTTCTTCTACCGTATCATCAGATTTAATAGGAGTAAATGTATTAGTTACAGGATCATAGTTACCATCACCGTATTTTTCATTTAAACTTTTGAATAATTCTTGTTCTTCTGATACTAAATTAGAATGCTTTACTGTTAGTTCGTTTTCAGCTTGTTCTACTTCAGAAATTCTTCTCTTTTTCTCCAAAGTAAGTTGACCTAGTCTTGTAAAAACATTTGCAACATCTTGTCTTAATTTGTTGATACTCTCTAGTTCTTCGTTTGTAAACTTTATTTGTTCTGCCATTATATATTTTTTAAACGTTTGTTCGTATATATATAAATATATAGATTTTTATAAAACATAAATTATATACTACGAAACTGTAAATGTTAATGTACTTGAGTAGTTACTTAATAATCCATTTGTACCATATTGTCTTACTCTTGCATATCGAGTACCTGTTCCAATATCGAAAGAACCTGCATCGGTTGTAGTTACAACTGTTACTTCAGACCATTGAGTTTCACTAATAATAGGTGAACTGAAATCTGAATTATTATCTATCTGTACATCATATACATTATTTGTACCATCTCCACTCCATGAAAGAGTTAATGTACCATTTGTCCAAGCTAATGAGGTTGGTGCATCTGGTCCAGTTTCATCGGTATGTGAATTACCACCTTTATTGTGAGTTATATACCCATTAACTAAATATGTATCATTTGTTTCAACATCAATTGAAACAATTTCATTTGTTTGATTAACAAGTTCGATTGAAACAATATCTACTTCAGTAATAACACCATCTATTTCTTTTATTAATTTATCATCCGTTGTAATGTTAAACATTTCTAAGAATCTATAATTCCCATCAGATGCATCTTTTACTAACATTGGATGTTCTCCTGTTGCAGTTATTTCTCCATCATTAATATCATAATGTCTATTAGAAAATGAATAAACCAAATTTTCAACAGTTACATTTTGTACTTCAGTTGTTAATACATCCGTATTCCAATCTAAGAATTCAGATTCCTCTGTTCCTAATCCACCAATAGAGAATCCTCTCAATACATCACCTTCTTCTAAATCACCAACTTCAATAGTTGTTCCATCTGCAAGTGTTACAGGCGAATCAATAGTTAAACATAGTGCAGTTGAATTACCATCATATGAATCTACTGAATAAACTGTTTTAGTTCTTGCACTATCGTAATTTGTTGCGTGGTCATTATAACCATCTGCGAAAGTTGAACTAAGTGTATGTGATTGAGCTCCCATTAATGTTTGCTGTGCACCAGCTTGTGGGTTCATAGCCCCAACAGTTATTACTGCAGTTACATCTTGATTTGCAGCAATACTTAAAAAACCAGCGGTATTACCATCTGAATTAAAGGTTGGTGTTACTGACCATGTAAAGTTTTGATATCTATTAGCAATTTGTCCTGAGAATCTACTTCCAATATCTCCAGTAAAATTTAGTGTATAAGTTTCATTTAATCCTTCTACTGCATATGTGTATCCAGTTACTGCACCAACTGCATCTATACCGTAACTTGAAAGTGATATATTATCTCCAGCTACCGGAGTTCCTTTTATTGAACCCAACGATACATTGGCATTTTGGGTATTTCCCGTTGCTGCCGCTAATCCATTTAAACTAAGTGTTTCTCCTGATGTAATTGCCATATATACTTTTCCCTATATGTTATAAATATTAACTAATTGATTAATCCATTTATTCTTATCTGTAAAACTAGTTTTCATGAATTCTTTTAAACACAAAAACCATTTATTTTTTTCTACATATGGGGTGTTGGATAACCTCTTATAAATATCATTAAATTCTTTTTTAGATGAAGCTCTGTAAGGATATTTAAAATCTTTACACCAACTTTTATGTAAAATTGGCAATTTACCATAATCCACTGCTTCAAATATTGAGTATCCAAATGGCTCATATGTAAAACATGAATGTGATATGCCCCAATCCATATTATAAAATGTATCTTTAAATTCAGGCATATAATGGTATATTTTCATTTTAGATGTATCCATTTTCATTCCCTTTTTCCAAACCACTTTAAAATGATTAGAATTAGTAAATAGTATAGATGATAATCCATCCAAATATCTTGGATTTTTTCTTCCTTCACTTCTTGCTGCAAAACCTACTGTATTTGAATCCGATAATTCTAAATTATGCTTAAATTCATAAAAATTAGGTATATTTGTATTTTCTATTAGAATATCATATAAACCTACCCATATAGAATGTTTAGAAACATCATTTATACTCTGTTCCCATTTAGAATCCATATATGGGTGTTGTATAAATGAATTATCTGTTCCAAATTGTGATTTTATTATATGGTCTACTGAATTATGCAATACATTTGAATGTATTTTATCTAAGTTTTCATCTATTACCTTCATTGGAGTATAATGTCCATGTAATATGTTGATTCTTCTTGCACCATTACACAATTCTTCAAATTTATCAATATCATCCCCATGCCAATGTGCTTCTATTGGAAATTCGTAATCTTCATGTCCTTTTGGTTTGTTTCTATGTAAAAGAAGAATAGGTTTTACATCTAATTTGGGTGCAATTAATTCCATCCATAGATTTACCCATGTATCAGTACCTGCATTTACCCAAGGTCCTCCACCCGTAGTATAATACACATCATATACCATAGATTATTTTTTTATAATGATTTTTCCTGCAAAAGTACCAGCAAAAGTTACAGTTACTCTGTTTACTGAGTTTGATGTTACCGATTCTGCTTGTTCTTGTTGTGAAATTGAAGTATTCCAACATTGTACTATTGGATATTCTTCATTTAAGTTGTGGTCTATTACATATGAAGATGCTCCACTAACTGTTTCTTTATGAGTAGTTAAATCTGTTATTTGTGAAGAACCACTAACTACACCATTAGTAGCGTTGATTGGTCCATAAACACCACTATAGCCCTGCAAAGTTGGTGAGATTATATTATCAGTTGCCTGAATTGATTCATGGTATGTATTTGAAAATGTAGAATTACCACCAAGTACACTTAATAAGCCTCGGACATGTATAGAACCAGATTGTATTATGCGTACAGCATTATTATCCATAGCACCATCTATATAAACATCACCTTGAGTTGCGGTAAAATTTTCACTTCCAGTAAAAGAATTACTTGAGTTATAGAATGCAATATGTGAAGTTGTTCCTGTACCGCTAAGTGTTCCAGCTTCACTACTCAATGCATATCTTGTATCATAAGATGATGTTAATTGTGCAGAACTTGAAATTACATTATCACCATCTGTATTTAGATATCTTGTATCATAAGATGATGTTAATTGTGAAGAACCACTAACGATTCCACTTGGAATACTTGTAAAATTACCATAATTTAAGTAATAAGTTCCATCTTCACCATCTAATAAGTTCGCATCCGATGCAACACCCTGTACAACATGACCACCCTTTGCAACTACTACTCTACCACTTTCAGATGATGCAAATGTTACAGTTACATTATTAGTATCTGTTGTTACGATTGAATTTGGTATAAAATAACCATCATCATCACCATAAACACTTACAATTACGTTTTTAGTACCAAAGTTGTGAGTTACTGTTTTAGAAGTTACATTTGTGAAAGTATCCGATACTGTTGCAACCTCAGATATTCCGATATCTCCAAAAGTTATTTCTCCACTACCATCAGTTTTTAAAACTTGATTAGATGAGCCATCTGTTGTTGGAAATTTATATGCTCCATTAAACGTAATAGCACCATTAGAATCAATCTTAAATTTTTCACCAGAGAACGGACGTTCATTGTGTCGGATTATAAAATTACCGCCATCATCATTATACATTTGAGTATCTGGTTCACCAGGTGTATATGCATACCATGTAATTGGAGCAGTACCACCTGAGGTATATCCATTAGTCCAAAGGTTAATAGATGGAGTTGGCCCTGATAGACTTATCGAATCATATTCAATTGTTGAAAATCCTCCGTTTCCAGAGTTTACAGTCTCACTTCCCCATTTTTGTCTTCCTGGTCCGATTGTTACAAACTCAGAATTAGTTAAACCAAATCTTATTTCATTTTCCGATGCAAGATTAATATATGGATACGTTGCATCATCGGTTTTTCTAATATATTGACCTGTTCTTATATCTCCAGATGCGGTTATATCACCACTCGTTATTAAATCATTTGAAATTGTTACAGTTGTACCATTTTCAGAAATAATCGAATCAGTAATTACACCATCCGCTGAGAACTTAGTTATTTTTCCAGCAGTATCAGTTCCATTACCAACAATTACTCTAGCTTCAGAATCTAATTTACCTAATTTCCAATAATCGTTTGTTGAATCCCATAATAATGAACCACTTACGGTTGAACTACCAGTTGCATCTTTAACTAAGATACCTCCTGATGTTTGTGAACCACCATAGTTAAGTTCTAAGGTATTATCTCCTATATTAACAGTAGTAGAGTCTATTGTTGTTGTAGTACCCTCTACGGATAGGTCACCTGATATTATTACGTTGTTTGAAAAGGTTTTGTTACCTGCAATTGATTCGTTACCTGTGAGGTTAACGTATCGTGAATCTAGTGAAGAAGTATAAAGGTAATAAGATTGTTCTGTGGCAACTTCTAGTATAGTTGGTGAACCGTTATCTTTTTCAAAATAAATTTTACCATCGTGGGTGTTGATTGCCAATTCACCTAACTCTAAATTAGATGTTGTTGGTTTCCTGCCCTCGACTGATGTTCTTTTTAACTTAACTAATTGTGCCATATATATGACTTATCCTTTATTTGTATTATACACCTATCCATTCGCAAACAATATAGTATCCTTATATAAGAATATATATATATTATTTACATTTCTAAAAATTTGAACCGTTAAGAAAACTTCTTATTTAAGAAAGTTTACTTTTCAATTCATCAATTTGTTTTTGTTGGTCTTTAACTGCTTCGATAAGTAAACCTGTTAGTTTAGCATAATCTACACCTTTAAATCCATTATCTCTATCAATTACTAACTGAGGAAGTACTTTCTCAACATCTTGTGCAATTACACCAACATTTGGTAATGATTGTTGTAATTCATCTGCATTTGAGTTCCAATCCCATGTTACACCTTTTAATGATTGTAC
>Ga0233438_10005359_pt1 | contig 10828 bp, 9 predicted proteins | sample SI_123_September_FD_182720 | JGI IMG/M metagenome (GOLD analysis project Ga0233438, IMG submission 182720) | Seawater microbial communities from Saanich Inlet, British Columbia, Canada - SI_123_September2016_10_MG | ecosystem: Environmental > Aquatic > Marine > Inlet | place: Canada: British... | reverse complement strand
ACCATTAACCTCTACCCTTGTTAAGGTAAGGTTTCAACCAAGTAAAAACTGTTAATTTTAGGCTTTTTTTGAGATTGCCAAATAGTTAATCATTGATGAGGGTTAAGTAGTGGAGGCTTTTGCGACAGATTACCTCGCTTAGCTCAGTTGGTAGAGCACCTGACTGTAGTTGGAAAAAAACGTCTCTCAGCAGACATCAGGGTGTCCCCGGTTCAAGTCCGGGAGCGGGGACCATTTACTCGTCATCAGCAAAGTTAGAGCTTTGCTTTTTGAATGAGGTACACATTACAAGTATTATTTTTGAGTTAGTTTATTTACCTCTAGCCAATAGGTGACCCATGGTAAAGAAGGGCGGTTTGAAAGAGCCGCGAAAATTCTTCTCTACTCTACACTATAAAGATCAAGAAAGGCGAATTGAACCCCCAACAGAAGAGGAACAACAACAACTGGAAAATCTAAAAACAGACTATGAAGGAAAGCGCTACAAAGTTCCCGAAGACATGTCAAATGTTGTTGATACGAAACAAAACTTCCTTCTGATAGATGGCCGATTTAAAAGAAAAGTTGACGGAAAAGGAGATGAAAATCTCTGGAAACGAGAGTTTTCTATTAAGGACAAAGGAAATGACTATGATTTCCGCTTTTGGTATCAATATGAAATTGAAAACATGGCATCAGGAAAGCGTTCTACGCGGTTCTTAAAAGACCAAAGCACAGAATATCAAACTGCGATGAAAACTTTATGTTCTTTGAGCATGGAGGTTTCAGAGGTATTACGCAGCATGTGTGAAGATGCAATGAAATCTGAGAGGGCAGATAATATCAGCCCAATTAGTCATTTGATTGAAATGAATGACAAAATAAAAAATGACTTTAAGGTATTTGGTTTAGCCCAAGCCGACCACTTATCTTTTGAACTGGAAAACTACGGTAAAAAGAAGAAGTATGAAACAAAGTGGGACTACATTCAACAAAATATTTTATTTTATTATTTAGCCAAAGAAGCATTAATTGTATTTTTCAAATCAATACGCCCTACTGAAAAATTTCGACATATGAAAAAATCAGAACTGATTGAGGAACTAAAGGGATTAGATTTCCATGATGTTGATGGCAAGACTATTCGCGAGCTTGAAAAAGAGTTCAAAAGCATATTAAAAAACAACCCCGATCCCGCATTAAGGAAAAAATATTATCAAGTGAAATATGTATGTGAAACTAATTCATTATTTAGAAAACTTTACCGAAGTTTAGGCAAAGCCTTTGCTAGGGGGTCGAATTGGTATTTTTCGACGGGAGGTCCTAGCAGAAAAAATGCACTATTTACTGCAATACAAGTTTTCAAAAATAAGAAAAATACAGAAACCTTAGTTAGAGGAAATAACATACATAATATGAGTAAAGAATACCGCAATATCATCGTTAAACTTGCCACTGCTTGTTTGTTTAGTTTGAATTCAAGTGAGATGGTTAATTTGGCTCCGGCTGAAATTTATGAATTGGATTCTCTATACGAAGAGGACTATGAACATGCCGGGACGAGTTATCCTAACGTGATTAGAATGAGTAAGTCTTTGTTGGAAAAATTAGAAATGGGCAATCATCCAATAATAAGACATTTTCAGTTAGATGAAAAAAGGAATATGTATTGTTTACCTAGAGTTCACACGCCTTTTGAGATTGGAAGTGCTGGGAAAGGTGGCTTTTTGCACAATGATTGCAAGACAGCAGGATTACATCATTCCTTATTGAACCTATTAGACCAAAAAAGTTTAGAATTTACCAGAATAAAGTTGTCAAACAACAGTCTCAAGGCGCTCAATATTTTGCAACAAACACAATGGTCGATAAACCTAGATTTTTTAGATTTCATTGGAGATTTAACATTCAAAAATGAAATTCTTTCACCCTATCCAAGTGATATTAGGCAGATGGCATGGTATCAAACAGACAGTATTAGGCTGAGAGAAATTTTCATTGAGAAAATGGAGTTTAAAAGCGAAGATATCTCAACCAAATCACGGTTTAGGACAGTGAATTCAAACTTGAAACAAGCAAGAAAAAACCTACTTTACTCATGCAATGTGTTTTGGCATCCATGGTTCTGTGATTGGCGAGGTAGATTTAACACCAGAGTCAACGAACTTAGCCCCCAAGGCGATGATTTATCCAAAGCCCTGCTATTATTTACAGAATGGAAAGAACTCGGAGAAAAAGGAAAGTACTGGATATATGTCAGAGCATATGACTTACTACACAAAATCATCACACCAGAATCCGTTAAGTCATCTGCTTTTGACGATCAAGTGAGTTGGGTCAAACAGCACCTAGATGAAATTCTAAAAATTGGGGAAAGGTTGAGCAGAAGTACTTCAAATGAGGAACTTGAGCCAATTTTAGACCGGTTAAAAGTTACCAAACCTGGCAGAAAATCACAGATATTCCAACTAATTGCATTTCTCATTGAGTTCGTAAGAATCCATCGAGAATACGAATCAAATAATCAAGATTGGTCTAAAGTCAAGAGCGGTCTGACCATCCATTTAGATGCCTCCTGTAATGGTTTTCAACATATTGCAGCGTTGACAAGGAATGAAAAATTAGCAAAGTCAGTAAATTTACTAAATAATCCATACATGGCAAAAGGTGACTTATATCAAGAAGTAGCCGACGAGGCTCTAAGCGGATATCAAGATAATTCCGAACAGTCATCATCATTACGTAAAATAATAGAGGAGATATGTCAAACTGAAGAATCTAAAGATAATTTAATTTCTGGACTATTAACTAGAGGATTCTGTAAACCATTGGTAATGATCACTGGATATGGTGCCAAGGACCTTGGATCTCAGATAATGAATATGAATGGAAAGAAAAACCGTGGAGGCAGGTATAAGCCAAAAAAGGATAAAAAATCGGATCCAACAGTTCATTTAGAATCATTACTTTATGAACAAGTGAAAACCATACATGAGAAACACGGAGGTCTTGAAAAAATAATACTTAGTGAGGATAAAAATGGTTACTTGGTACCAATTGAAAATTGCGCATTAATAAAAGACTTGGGCTTAGAATTGGCAAATTATATCCGCCTTGCTATTGAAGAAGTAACAGATAATCAATTTGTTGATGTGAAAGACGAGTTGGTTAAGATTTACGACAAAATCGATACTTCTATTGGAGTCGGTATTACCGAATTACATAAATTGAAGTATAGTGAACTTACTAAAATTTTGGCCGATTTAAATTTACCAAAACCGCGTAAGAAAGCCGAACGCGTGAAAAAGATAAGACAATATGTAGCAGAGAAATATAAGCGACTTTTATATTTCACATGGCAAGCTAGTGAAGAAGGCTCAATAGTGACATATCTCAAATGGAAATTAGACCATAACCGTACACAAGCAACCCTCCCCGTGAGTCTTTTACCAAAAAATTACAAAGACCCTGGCGAGCAAGAAATTGAAAAATTTTTACTAGACAGTCCAACATTGCCTGAAGATCTCAAAAAGTTAATTCGAGATGCACAAGGTAAAGTGGAGGAGAATGCAACTAATAGCTCCATTACAAAACGTAGACTGAAAAGATTAGTGATAATGGGTTTGAGAAATATTGCCATTATTTCAACCGATAAGAAAGAGAAAACTACAGCTAAGAATCACTACTATGCAAGATTCATTGAATTGAGAGGTAAACGTACATCAGGTGGTAAGAAAAATGGCCATAGAATTTCAGTTGAAAGTGGAAATGAGATGAAATTAAATGTTTCTTCAACTAAGGAATTCAATAAGACCATTACTAAAATGAAAGATTTACGAAATGAGATTATTCTTGGAATGGTACCGAATTTCATTCACTCCTTTGATGCAGTTCACATGCAAAAAGTGATACTTGCATTGGAAAAAGAAGGGATAAAGGATTTCTGGGCCGTACATGACTCATTCGGAGTTCATGCATGTCATATTGATAAGTTGAGGCAGATTGTAAAACAAACATTTGTTGATTTACATAAGGAGCCATTGGAACATCATCTCAAAAAGATAATTGACTTGAATTCTGACATATTATCTGCAGACTTTTTAGCCGATAATAAAGAGCAAAATCTCCTACCCAAAAACCATACAAATAATTGGATAAACGATGTACTGGAAGCCGAATTTTTGATTTCTTAACAATTCCTACACTAAAGGTTACGCCGATTATTTTATCATTATTTTTGATAATTTTTCGGAGCCTAAATTAACACTAAAATGTAACTTTTTTAGTGCTATATTTCCACGGAAGAAGGTTGAGTCAGGGGGCATAGATTAGCAAGCGAATTTATTCGCAGACTCCCTTCTTCCTCCTATTCATTATAGGTATTTGCAAGCATCTTATTTTAGGTGTATTTTGCGAAATTACCAAATTTGGCGTTTAGATATTACGCCTGAACGATATCCAAGTAGGTGCAAAGACTACATTAAAGGAGTAAATAATGAAACAAAAAACGAATGTGTTAATGGAAATAGAAGAGGAAATAGAGAATAGAGAATTTCCCTTCGATTTTAGTGAACTAGATGAGGAATATTGTGATAGTTGTAAGTGTTTTCTGCCATGGTATGCGGGAACAAGTTATGACACACATTATTTAGGCCGAATAGATCTTTGTAAATTATGTAAGCCATGGGTCAAGAACTCATTTTATGATGTACCAAGCCATTATAAAGGTTTTACAATTTATGATGTCCCTCTATTTATAAAAATTTTAGATAGTATCAATATGGATAGTTCGTTAGCACACCCTGGAAATGGTAATTTTGAGTGGGCTAAATTATTAGATAAAGTTCTTCCAGAATTAGATTATGTTACAGAAGAAAAAACACGTCGATATTATAATACAAACCATGTACTTTACCCAACGTATTCCATAATTCGTAATTTAATTACAGAATATAAACAAAAAGTTTTGCAAATCGAGAAAGATTACAGAACTTTTCTCAATAGCGGGGTTAGTCATTTACAGAATTTCGATTCCAAATTGCCTGAAGCGCTGGTCATAGGCCATAATGAGATTATAATAAATCCCAAGTTCATGCATTCTTCAAGCCCAATTGCTATAATTAATGGTGTTAAAATAAACAAATCAAGTGCTGCGTATAATTTCTTCCAATTAGGTAGCGTTTCCGATAACGAACGTTTTGCACAACTAGTATTTGAAGAAATCAACAATTTTTCGAACATAGAATTATCTACAAGGGTAAAACAAACTATGCTGGAAGTCGAATTTTTGAAAGACCATGGATTTACAGATTTTGGAGACTTTACGCCTACTATGCCTTATTTAATAAATCAATTAGCAAGTATATTATCAGGCAAAAGGGGTATACTCAGTAAGTATAAATTACTAGCGATAATCTTAATTGTTGAGAAATACAAACCATATAAGGTCGCCAATGATTTAAACACTCATTTTTGGATTTGGAGAGATTCAAATGTATGGGCTCGCTCAATTCAATTTCTTGGATCAATAATCGATAGTTTAGGCTCAAGGGCAATAATTGAAGAGAATTATATTGTCGTTGAAGGAATTAGTGGAACAAATTATGTTATCGTACCTGAGAGTCATATGTTCCAGTACACTTTCTGGGGGGTATACGCTTTTGACCCTAAAGAGCCAGTGCATCTTGGCCCTAAGGAGCCAGAGTATTGGGTGGATTGGGATGAGTATTTCGAAATGGAACATCAATACAAGATAGAATGGCAACAGAGACATATCTGTATAGAGCTGCCGTATCATCGAAATAGGGGGCTACCCATAGGGGATTATTTAGCCGCTTTAGTATTAGCTTTGAGTAATGATTTAATTTCTAAAAATAAAATTTCTACTCTCAATTCATACTTTAGTTCGAACAAATTTACAGAAGAGAACAGATGAGTTCAGTAGAAATAAAATTACCGTTTACGGTGCTGTCCATTCCAGCATAGGATGGAACAAAAAACAAAACAAGGAGTAAATAATGAAACAAGAAAAATCAAATAGAAATTGTGAGAGTTGCAGAACTGAAATTAAAGTTTTAGACTTATGTCAAGAACCAAATTTAATTCTGTGCGAATTATGTAAGCCATGGGTATTAAGTTCAATTTATCAGGTACCTAGACAAGTAATCGGTATCGATATTGAAGACCCATCATTATTCAGGACTTCTCTAAGATTAACTGAAAACCTACAATCTCCATCGACAGAATCTGCTTGGTATAAATTTCTCAAATTTATCTTCAGTAAACAATCAGATTCTTCGGATGAAGAAAGTGAGATACTTACTAAGATTAGACTAGATTATGCCGGCAGAAATGCAATCTACTCGGAAGAAGCAATAGATTTGTATTATGGTCCAGAGTATGATCCTGATTATAGTTGGGTTGAACTGGCGAAACTCTCGCCATACAACGGCGATCATCCTTTCTTTGATGATTTAACTGTACACTTTGACTTTATGCTTGACCTCAACAAAATAATTTATCGTTATGTTGAAAGTCTAAACACTATTGAAGACGAAAAACAATTCCTTCAAGAAAATGGCTGGGGTAGTTATGTGGAACAAATGACTTGGAAGGAAATTGAGCCACAAATTCATAATCTATACGGAACTGAACTTTCAACAAGTCAATTGTTGGAATGTATACATTACGCTAGGACGTCAATATCTGTAGAGTATGAATTAATAGCACAAGTAATTTTTGATTTTGCTTGTGATGAAACTAAAATGTCATTGAAAAACAGGATTAATCAAATTAGAATACGTAGTGATATATTGGATAAATGTAATTTTGAATCTCCCCCCACATCCCCCTTTTACTATCAGATTATTGCTGATTTAGTTCTAGGTGAATATGGTCAAAACTTACAGTATCTAATGTTGGCATCATTGTATCGAGATAGAAGGACTCTTAGACCATCTAGAAGTTTTTTAGTTAGAGATGAAAATGCTTGGACAAAGTCATTTCAGTTGCTAAGAGGAATCATAGATTCATTGGGTCTAAAACGGGCTAATATCAAGAGTGACAAAATCTTGATTAAAGGCGATAGTGGTACTTGGTACTCAATAAAGCCAGCCAGATTCGCAACGGAATTACAATGGTGGATGGTAACTAATGCCAAAACAGGTGATCTGATTTGTATCGATATATTAGTTCCGCACAAAGATTTACCTCTTGGCGATCAATTATGTTCGGTTGTACTCGCGTTAGCCAATGATGGGTCAATCGTCAGTGAAGTATACACATTAGATCCAGATAGGGTATTTCGTGGAATTCAACCAGTAAATATGCTTTAGACACCAAGCAAAGTTTGCCAGTCTTTAATGGCGCTGTAATCCCAGCATAGGATAAAAATATAGGAGGAAAAATAAATGAAAGAAACAGATAAGAAAATAGAACAAGCAAACCACGATGAGGGTAAACTCATCAAAGTAGAGATAGCTGATACTTCAGGTCATCAAACCTTGATGCTCAGTCCTCAGGAGACTGAAAAATATGTTAGTAGCCACAGTGAGATGTGGATATTTGTAGATAACGAATTTACTCATGCCGACCTACTCCCTGATATTGATTGGAACATTGCAGAATCAGTTAGGATATTGCCTGGATTAGTTGGAGGAATTACTACTTTCCAATCATTGCCAATAAAGAATAACTCTTCCAAGAGCCTTGGACTTTAATGAGGAATGATAAACAATGAATAGTAGAAATATTAACAATACTAATATACTAATCGTTGGCCTTGGAGGAATTGGTTCTCAACTTACCGAACTGATTGTTCCAGCGCTCGAAATCAGTGGACTTCAAGTAGAGGTCAACTTGATGGACGGCGATGTAGTAGAACAGAAAAATCTTGCACATCAAAGGTTCACTAACACAGACTTAAACCAACCAAAGGTTACTGCACTAAGCAAACGACACTCAACTTATGAGAATGTGAAAGTTATTCCACATGTAAACAACTTAACCTCTATTGGTCAACTAGATGGGTACGACATAATCGTCGTTGCAGTCGATAGAGAAAAACCACGCAGCATTGTCCATGATAGCGAAGCACAATGGTTGGATCTAAGATGTCAAGGTGATGGATGGCTCATGATTGATAGCGATACAGAAAAGAGAATACTCGGCTACATACCACAAAACACACAAGCAGTTAGTTGTCAACTACCAGGCGCTATAGATGAGGGTAATATCGAGTTTGGCTTCGCAGCAGTGGCTGCACTTGGCGCGCAATGGGTGATACAGAAAGTTAGAATTATCAACGGCCATAACTCTAAGGTACCTAAATTCAGTATGGGGTATCTCTCTTATGGTCAGATAAATACTTCAGCATTTGGAGGTGAACTCCATGGATGAAAATGAAAAAACAATCTCGCGGGCTCTACTTTTGGATGTGGAATCAGAGTATTCAAGAGAATTTGTTATAGAACAAGCCAAGCAAGAGAACTGGTACTACATTTACTTGTTAAGCCAATTAGTTTCTCGAGAAGTATCTATTTTAGTAGATAGTAATGACAATTATTGGGTTGATTGGGGGACTATCGGCAGTGTCGAATTAAGTCCTCCTGTTGGTGCAGTTTTACCGTTCAAGTTGTGGGTTCACACCCACCCCTCGAACACGGCTTATTGGAGTATAACTGATAGAAACTCTCTAGAGATTGCTAAAGGTATTCTAGAAAAAGCCATGGTTTTGGGCGAAAATGGGTCACTCACAACTATGCTTCAATCGGTTAAATCACTGGATTCTGACATGATGAATTCACATTTGCAGTGGGCTGAAGAAGAGGTTATTCCTTGGCCGAGCATTAACTTCGAAAAGTATCAAAGAGTATACGATACGTTTGAATTGCCGAAGTTTACACTATGAGAAAAGTATCAATAACATGCTTACTTTAGTTGATTAAGCAAAATTTATGGCTTGATTTAATTGATTAGAACAATAAAAAGAAAGAAAATAGAAGAATGAATAAAAAAGGAAAGGAGATGAAAAATATGAAAAATAAAATAGAAATTAGAGATTTGAAAGCTGACGATGTAAACCTAAAAATACGCTGGTATGATGAAGACCTACCGACATTGGTTGAATCTGATCTTAAGCGTAGCCTAGGTTGGGCATGCCGAATGTGGGCATTGGATTTTGCTAATCCTGCAAAAATAGGGAATTATTCATGGATGGAGGAATATGGCTTACTATTGCAAAATGCTGGAAATTACCAGGTTCGATGCTTACTTGCAGCCGATATGGCAGATGCTAGAATAGGCTTGGCTATGTTCAAGAGTAGTTTCAACGCTGTTGGTGTTGAACTTCAAATTGGAGATTATACTGTTGTAGCACCGTATGAAGCAGAAAAAGAGGCTGAATCAAAGCAAGATACGAAATCAGAACCTACAACCGAGAACGGTATGGAAGTGGTCTGATGTGGATATTTACTTCAACAGGAATGTTATCAGTGGTAGCCCACAGAGAACTTGCTAAGGATTTGCTAGTTAGAGCTAGAAGTCCAATTCACATTCGTGAAATGTTCCCAAATGCTACTATTGAAGAGACGCCAAACGCAGACTACCCGTTTAGAACTGTTATTTCTCGAGAATTATATGCTAATGCAATAGCAGATTATTCTTTGAACATATCTTATGATAACTTCAAGAATAGTATCGGGGAAAATGCCTTTCATGATCGTTGTGTAGATATTTGGGCAATTATGCTCAGGTATGGCCTAACTTGGAGGGAATTCGAATGAGTAGAAAACCTCGCAATAGTCGTACAGACCGTCTAAAAATAACTTGGATTCCGATAATATCCTTTCAGAATACTATCAGGCGCTTTGTAGAAGGACAGATTGGTATGACTTTGTGCCCAGGAAAATACCAACCACAATCAATGTCAGGTGGCTGGGATAGAGATCTGGATTTGGATATTAAGGAATTAAAAGGAGCAAGGGTTGGACACGTCATTTCATTGATTACCATTGAAGAAATACAGGAATTAAAGGTCAATAGTTTGGGAACTAAGTTACAAATGAATGAGATTACATGGCATCACTTACCAACTCCAGATACTGAAGTACCGTCTGAAGAATGGATGATAGAATCTTTGAGACTCATCGTCAAACTAATGCCGAACTTCTACTCAGGAGAGAGAGTGGTTGTTCACTGTAAAGGTGGAATAAGTCGTGCTGGGATTTTTACTTGCTTAGCACTGTGGATTATGTGTCATGATGAGATGGAAGATGCTATTGATTTGGTTAGAAGGCTGAGAGATTCTCGAGGTATTAATCAAAAGCAAGAGCAAAATTTACTTTATTTTGCTGAACATTATCAGACTTGGATACAAAGAATGTGCCAACTAGATCAGTGGCAGGAGGGAATGAGATGAGGGATATAGAATTAGAATTAAAATTACAAAAGGCACTGAATGAAGGGAGTAGCTAACTTCAATCTAAGTCTATATTAAGGACCAAAACCAAGTCGTTTTTAGAGAGTCATTTTTTACAGTTCTTTTATAAAGGTTAGAAGAAGTTATATTAGTGCTGATATTAAAGCAACTATTTCATTTAATTTTTTAATAGTTTAACTACTATGAAATTGGATGCATTTATGTTGAGAGATAACACTGACAAAGGAGAGAAAACGACTAGTCAGTAAGATGGAAATCACACCATTGAGGGTCATTTAGGATTAGAAGTTGATATATAAAGCAGCATTATACTACACTGTGAAGGAGAGAGAAATTATGATACACACACCAACACGCGAAGAAGCCTGCCCTGAGCACTTAACCATAGACCATTCTGACCTGCCTATTATC
>Ga0233438_10005356_pt1 | contig 10829 bp, 8 predicted proteins | sample SI_123_September_FD_182720 | JGI IMG/M metagenome (GOLD analysis project Ga0233438, IMG submission 182720) | Seawater microbial communities from Saanich Inlet, British Columbia, Canada - SI_123_September2016_10_MG | ecosystem: Environmental > Aquatic > Marine > Inlet | place: Canada: British... | reverse complement strand
TCAGTGTAATTGTCGAATACAGCAGTTTCCTCTGCGCCGCACTCAAGCTGATAGACTACTTCGTATTTTTGATGACAAACCCAAGAAGCGGTGGCATAAGGAGAAGGACGCTGAGTAGGACCTAACTTATCAAACCATCTAGCTGGTTCGCATATGTCGTAATTAGGATCAACTGTAAGTCCTCTTTTGTCCATAATCGACCTCCGTATTTAACTTTTACCCAGCGCCTAAGACTTGGACTGACTTGAAAGTAGCGATCACTGGGCTACCGTTGCCACCGGTCACACCTGAGACGTAGGTGAGAATCATGGGAACATAGGTTACTCCGCCCACTGTGACAGCAGCAGGAATGATTGATGTGGAGTTCAAGGTCGTAGGGCCTTGAACGTTTAGTGAACTAAGACACTGTACTGGGTCACAGAAAACAGATTCCCGCCAACTGGCTTTGCTTCCTTCGAACTCGGACTTGCCGCAGTTCCTTAGCTCTCCCCAGTTGTCTTCTTTTTTGTACTTGGACTCGTGTGGATAAGTCATTAGGCACCTCCATGGTGTTTTGCTTCTCCGCCTTCGGGGTTGTCCCGTGGGCTGGTTCCGTGAATGGATTGCTTTTGCATTTCTTCTTGGGTGGTCACGAAGACATAGTCCCAAACTGAATTTTCCTTCACTGGGACTTCTCCGTCACCGCTGGTGTCAGGATCTTGGTCGCCGTCGTCTTCACCCGCGTGGCCGTGAGCCAAATCGACGTGACGAACCCAGTAATATTCTCCTTTTCTGCTCATGCAGACGCATAACCAGTCGGAGTCCATCGGACCTCCTTGTTCTAGTACCACGCAGCCAACGTTTTCCTCGTCAGCAGGAGGGAGCTCACCGGAAGGATAAACCGGTAGTCGCACCATGTCTGAGTTTTCAGGCGGCGCGGCTGTTGTAGTTTCTAGTTTGTCATTGACAGGCGTGCCGAAAAACAAACGATTAGGGTCACCGTTCTTAGGAATGATCGGGACTCTCAGGTCCTTCCAGGCTTCAGGCTGAAGACCTTTGAAAGGAACAGACGGTTCGATCCAGTCTGAAATGGTCTCTTGTCCAGAGTCCTCAAAGCCTTCATCTTCCGTGTGGATCTCAGGATTAGCCCAATCTGGGACAATCTTGATTCTTCCTCTTTCTTCGGGGTCTTCAACATCGACTACTTTGCCATAGAAAGGCTTAGCGAAGTTGTTGTTCTCACGAGCGATTGCGGATCCTTGTTGAGTGTCTCTGATGATCCGTGCTAGTTGATTGACTGCGTTATCGTTCATTGCCTACGGCGCATGGGACGGGCTACAAATTTGGCTTTCCTTCTAGGAGGAATTGCTTGGACTACTGGCTCTGGAGATGGTTCTGGAGACGGCTCGGGGTCAGGCTGAGTAGGTTCCACTGTTGGCTCAGCAATAGGAGTTTCAGTAACTTCTACTGTGTCTTCAGCGAATCCGGCTCCCTTTGACCGACGTCGTTTCTTAGGCTTGTTTTGTTCTTGAGTTTCCATTGTCATTCTGTAATAATAACTGGGCACTCTATCCGATCAGGATAAGAGTGGAGCCTGTAGGCTGTGTTAGTAGAGAAGCACTCGGTGGCGCAGTAGTCGTCGAAGTTGAGCCTGAGGTCTTCGATTAGGCGAATGCCTTCGGCTTCGATGGCTGGGTCTGATCTGTCTGATCCTTGGTTTTCAGACTGAAGAGCCGGCTCTGGCAGCGGTGGGTCTGCATCGGGAGGAAGAGCATAATCCGGTGGGTCTTGTGCGTCATACTCGTGAATCAGAGTAAGAGCTTTTTGAACCTCTGGTTTTACTTTCGTAAGCTCGATGTTTTGTATGGCTTCAGAGGCCAGCACGTCGTAGACTGGATTATTGACTCCGTCAACCGAGAGGAGAGTCTCAGGGTGAACGTAAGATGTACATTCAACGACAGGAGTTCTCCAGTTGTAAGGAGTATCTGGGTCGAACACTGGGTCATCCGCAGCAGAGAAGTCAGCAGCAAAGTAAGCGTATGACACCACGTAGTTTTTGAGTGGTGCTTCGTCTACGCCCAATCCTTTAGGATCTGGGAACTCTGCATTCGGGAACTGAATTTCACAAACGTCATAGATAGGGCCTCCTAACTCAGTGTCATGGTTATCTTCAAGACGCTGATCGCATAAGTCGCGCATTAGATAGCCGCTAAGATACAGCTGATTTTGGCCTTTTATGTAATAGTCACCTTGCCAAGTTCCGTCAAGGTTGGGAACCCTTAAGGCGTACGGATCATACGTGCTAATTTCGCCATAGTCAAAGCCAACTGGATACTCTTCCTCTTCGCTAATGTGAGAGTCTTCCCAACCGTTTTGGGTGGGAATTTGGTGTTCGTAACGCCAGTTAGAAACCAAATAGCATTCTTCGTAATACTTAACCCAGTCTACTTGAGGTGTCTTCCAGTACTCCATTGAATAGAGTGGAGGCCGTGTTATGGCCGGATCGTTAAGCGTTTCTGCGAGTTTAGGTGGAGCTGAGAAATAGCCGAGATTTTCACAAACAGCTTCAGCTTCATTCCATTTTTCTCCGTTCCTCGGATATTCCAGGGGAAGGCGAACAAAATAGCGGTAATCACTTTCGGGTTCGGGACCGCGGTTGATGTCCGCTAATAGAATGTTATGGTACTCTGTTCCTGGCAAAGGTAAGTCGTCTGAGACCGTAAGAACGGTGTTCTTCCAGGTACGGAGAGGAGTCAGAGAGTTTCTGACAGTAGGCTCCATTTTCCAGTGAGGAGGTGTCAGATCATTCAGATCTACACGAATTGGCTGATAAGTCTCAGGGCATGGAAAAGGTGTGGCGTCGCCAATAGGAGGAGCACAGTGGGGATAATGAATCCACCCGTGAATGCAGCCGTCTATGACTGCCTCTCCAAGAGGGCCTCCAATAAAAGCAGGAGGCTCGAGGTGTTGCTCCCACATTCCATTATCGACTAGACAACACTCAATGGAACACTCGCACGCGTCGTAGTCAGGCGGTCCAGTAAGCCAAGAGAAAATTCCGCCGTCTACTGGGTCACAAATCCCTTCTTCTGGCGAGCACCAGTCGTACATCCAGATGTCGCCATTGTCTGGCCAGGGCATACTTACCCGTTTTACACGAATGTAGTCAGATGTGTAAAGGTACTCGTGTGTATGGACTGAGCCTCGTTCTTGACCTATGACATCTGTCGCCTCTAAAAGAGGAGCTGGAGGAGTGGCTGGAGGGTTGACAGCTAAATCATAGTCTTGCTCACGTTCAACTGCAGCTCTTCCAAGGTCGTAAACTTCCTCGTAAACTCCGCCATTCCATCCACAAAATTTAGGGTCTGCGTCATATTCACAGTCTTCCCCACCTTGCTGTACACCCTCAGAGCAGTCAAAATGGCTCGGGCAAGATTCCACGCAACCTGGTGAAGACCTTGGTGGCACAAAAGCGCAGTGGCTCTTCTCGTTATGTGGACCCAGCTCATACTCCCCGTTGTCTTTAGGAACTTGTGGCGGTCTGGTAGAAGGCTCTTCCTTCATTTCTATCGATCCGCCATCAAGGATATCACATGGCCCTTGAGGTGCCTCGGGATAAATTAGCCCGTTATCTATGGAGGTACGGAGGTCGAACTCCGGATCGGGACAAACCCCTCCATCTGCAATCGCCCAAGGTGGAGGATTAGCAGGAAGGCAGTATCCACCAAGGCTATAGAGCCCGTTGTTGAGAACGGGGTCAATCATCCACTCCACACATGGCGGTCTTACCTTATTACAGGTGGTGTCCGTAATTAAGTAAGAGACTGACAGAGACTCGATGTGAGGAAGGAAATTTGTAACGTCAGGCTCACTATATCCGAGCACCCTTTCGTAGTAACCTTCATCAACATAGCATTCGACGGTCTTAGGCTCGTCTATCTCAAACTTCGGAGGTTCAGCGGCGTCTTGGTCGTGAATCAAAATGAATGGCAAAACCAAATCATAGACATTCTCTCCTCGAATACTTGCTAAAGTCTGAGCGGCTAAAACGTCATAAACTCTGTCATACTCTCCGTTGTCCATCGGATCGCAGACAGGATTGAAGTATTCCTCACAACCTGCAAGGATGCACTCCGCTGGAGTGTCTGCCCATAAAGGAGGACCTTCCATTTCAGGAGGAATGTAATCCTCAAGGCCAATCCATGGAGCGCCAACATCTTCTACCCGCGTTGCCCGAACGTTGAAAACGTCAGGGTTAGTAGCAAGTAAAGTGTAGGTTCCTTCTTGATCGTAGAACCCATCATCATGACGCTGACCTATAACATCAGAGTCCCAATCACAGGCATGGCTATGGTTCTGAATAAAGGTGACGTCGTAATTATTGCACGGATTCCTACACTCTGCAAAAATATGATTCTGTTCTGGCCTATCTGCTGGGTTGCACTTATCATAAGGGTCAACTGCAGTAGCGATACAACCGCCTACTCTGATCGTTAAATACTCAGGCCAATAACCATAATACTCAGTTGGTTTCAGCTGAAGCTTTTCAATAAGTTCTTCTACATAATAGGTGCCGTCGCCTGTCAGCTTGAAACCGTAGCGCTCATCAAAGGCGTGAAGATCCAGAGCGTCAAAGGCAAAGTCCATTGACAGCTGATTACCCTTATTGCCCCAGATGCCTAAAAACTGATCTCGAACTTCCTCAATGTTCCAATCTGAACAGTCTTCCCAAGATAAAAGCGCTACTGTTGCTGGTTCAGCGTGCGAGTCTTCGATGGCAATAATTGCAGCCAGACCAGCGTCCTCGTCAATCCAGACGCGGGTCCAAATGTCGTCGCCAACATAAAAGTGTTGGGTGGTGAATACCAGAGAAAGACCGACACGGTTCAGCACCGTCACACGATCATCAAACTCATAATATCCGCCCTTAAACATCACAGGGTCGGACATAAAGTCCGTGGTTTCAGGTTGGCCTAAGGGGCTTAGAATGACTTGTCCATCTCTCTCGAAGACATGGAATTTAGCATCACCTGAAGCTTTAATCTTCTCTCTATTGAAAGGAGAAGGCCATTTAGAGTAATCTAAATTTTTGTTGTAAATGCCGAAGGCGCCTGTTTGAAGCTGGCGCTTCTCATTCATGGTCTCAGGGAGACCAATCCAATTGTAGGTACCGTCAGCCTTGGGATTTGGTTTGCCCCAATTTTTCTCACCACTAAAGCCCAAGAGCTGAGCGGTCCAGTCAATCTGGCCGTTCACTCGAGACAGCGTATCATTTAGTTTTTGTTTTTGTGCTTCGGTAAAAACAGGAGGAGTTAAGCCTCTTAATTCATACTGCTCTATGTTGAACGTAGGCCTTGGCATTAGAAGTCTCCGTTATCCACGCTAATTGGAATCACGTCTAGAATCCCGTCTAGAACCTTATCAACGTATTGCTTGGTCGCCCCATGATCCGGCTCAACCGGATAAATAGAGAGATCGGTGGGAAGGTCAGTAATCCAGTTTTCGCGCATGTCGAGTACGCCTGTGATTTGGACGTTAGCCGCAGTAGCTCTAGTAGTAGATGCCATTATCGAAGCTCCATGATTTGTAAAGTTTGCTGTCGACGTAGTTTTTAGTTGCTAGATCGCCTTGCTCTCTAGGTTCTCTCAAGAGAATGATCTCGTCAGGACCAACCCAACAAGTGCTGCATTTTGTAATGAAGTCTGCTGCTAGATTGTCATCCCCAGGTCCATTGACTTCAAGAAGGCCTTGGTATGGGTCTGAGTCCAGGATTGTGTCACAGCGTGGTGTCGATCTGCATAAGATATGCAGAATGTGAGGAAGAGGATCAGTAGTAACAAAGGTACCAAGGCTGATCGGACCTGGTCCGAAGCACTCAGTGTTGCCCATCTCCTCATAGATTTGATAGTTCGCTGTAACCGGACTCATGAAAAGCTCAGCGTAATTCGTGACTGAGTCAAACATGCATCTAAGATGATCGTCCTTATCTGCAGTCACCCACTTAGCTACTGGCTCGTACTTTCTACTTGTGAAAACACGAAAGTCGTTGAGATTACCAACTTGACCGTTGGTTACTTCAAAACTGCTTAAGAGAAGGTAGTTGTCAGGTGGGTCTTCGTACAGGTTGCCGATAAAGGGAATGGCGGCTTGAACCACCTTATTTACCCTATAGTCGGGCAAGTAGGCGAATCCCCTGTAAAGAATGTGAGAGATTGAACACGTGCCGTCCCAAAAGAAAAACTTCCAGAACCGGTGAGGATCTTTCTCAATGACGTTTATGCTGTAAAAACGGTCGGTCTCAGCAATACCTGTTGTGTCGTAGTACCAAAGAATGCCATCATCTGACCAGTAAAGAGCGCATTTTGCCGTAGGTATAGGCTCAGTTGGGTCTGAGCGAAGAGTGAAAGCCTCAGCTTCTACGGAGTCTATGAAGTCTAAGACAACCCAAGAGCCGGGATAGTAATCTCCTGCTGTCGTGGTAGAACCAGGCCACCAAGACGTTTCCGCTTTAAGCTGGTTTAGCGCCTGCCAACCTTCGTGGACCTCACTGGCGTTACTGACATGGATTTCAACCGCGCTTTCACCAAGGTCTTCGTCTTCTAAATAAGCATACACACTTCCTGGGACTGGAGATTCGAAGACCGGAGTCTCGTACTTCATCTCGTAGCCGACTTGGTATGTCCCGTCTGGCAGGCCAACTCCTTCGTTAATCCCAGTAACATCAATCTCAAAGCCAGGTGCAACGTGCTGGCCCATCTTCCAGGTTATGGTGCCGCTGTTTACTGCTAAAACTGAAGGACGATCGAAGAAGATGACAGGCTGCAAGGAGCCGGGTCCATCATAAACGCCTTGGTGGGGATCGAGATAGACGTAAAGTTGATCCTCTCTATAAGCTTTTTGGTACTGCTCAGTGATTGCTGGAAGACGGTCATAAACTGGATTACCCTTGTCCCAGCCCCAAACAGTTTTGTTACTTAGCTGTTGGAGAGCAACTTGTGCTTCTTCGTTGATTATTTTAGGCTGAGTTACACCAGAATTAGCTTGATAAACTGTAGCTGTGCTTTCTAGTTCAGTCTTAGTGACCGTCATAATCCTAGCGTCCCATTCCCGTAGTCTGTGCGCCGTAATTCAGGGCCAACTCCAGGATAATTCGAAATAGGAGCTGCAACCAGCGAGTTGGTAGCCGCCTCAAACACAAACACAGTCTCTTGAGAACCCAATGGTTTGGACTGAGAGAACATTTCCAGTCGTCCCAATTTCACTGAGCCGGCTCCGTCTCTAAGTCTCGCCTGAATGGGGTCTCCGCATGAGTGGAGAACATTAAACTTCAGTAGGTTCCCGTATAACTCTTCTAATCTCGGTGTGTCTTCTGCTTCAGCGCCACTCCAGATGGTTCTGGTGTCTGGCGGATTGAAAGAGCGGAGAACACGGTAAAAGTCCGTCTGACCGGGTTTAGTGTCATAGATAACGTCTTCTAAATGATACCGCGGATCGTAGTACTTAACTGTCTCATCAGCACAAGTTTCTACAAATACTCCATTGTCATAATAAATCTCGAGGTCGAGAAGTGGAGTGACGTGGGTAGTTGCTTTGAACGCCCTTAACTCGGAAACATAGCGGAACATTGCGATGTCGCCGGGAGCAAATCGGAAAAGATCTCTGTAAGGTGCTATGTTGCTTTGGAAGTATTGCCAGTCACCAGCCGTAGTCCAAATGTAAAGTCCTCTGACATCATTCTCAAAGAAGTCTTTTATGAGACAGGTGTCTCCTTCAATAAGGAAATCGGCGTCAGGAATTTGGCCCGTTTTAATCAAAAACTTGTTAATTTCGGCAGTAGTAGGCTGAACGTCAAAGGGAACGTAAGCGTAAAAGTTCTCAATAAATATGACGCGGTCAACTTCTACAATCAACTCTTCTTCAACAAGCTGGTTGATATCTTGAGTGTCAGGAGTAAAGTCTTTGAGTGTATAGAAATATCTAGGCTGAGGTAGCAGTCCGTCAATGAGCTTTCTACAAGGCAGACTCAATTCTGCGCAACGTGCCTGGTCTTGAAGACAGAGTTCAAGCTTACCGGCATCGAAGCCACCTTCTGGGCGATAGCGAACGTACTCACCAGCACGGAAGCGAGCCTCATAGCGGAAAGGAGCACCAGCAAAAGTAGGATCGCCTTTGCAGTCCTCGAAGACAATTGTCTCGACCACTTCGAGAAAGCCCTGTTCTATGGCTAATTCGAACATCTGAGCATAAGAAACTCTTACTCGATCCACAGTCTTAAAAGTAAAGCCTCTGGCAACTCGACAGTAGATTTCCGCGACTCCTTTAACTGGGTCTAAATAGCAGTTGTAGTCGCTAGGAAAGTCTGGAAGAAGCTCATTGGACGACGGGGTTTTGACGTACTGACCTTCGCCATAATCCTTATTAAACTCGAGCCGACGAACCCTGATTGGGCTACGGCCGACAAGATTTTGAACTTGCGAGGTCCCAAGCTTTGTACTTTTGTCCGCAATGGCGAAGTCCCTATTTGGAACAAACACTGGAGAGCCGGGACGCATCGTCTTATCGACGTGCTCTGGCTGGCGAGGCCATGCCGGATCTACTGCTAAATCTCCGTATTCGTAAGCGAAAATTTGGGGATCGAACTGTCGGCCAGCACCGCCAAAGGCTACTACTTGACCACCAACCCACTCTGTGAAATCTTTAGCTGCACTCACATACTCGAGTTCAACAAGACGCCTCCAATCAGCGACATTAGGATTATAGGTAAAGTCAATCAAAACAACGTGGAGATTTTCTTCATGGAAGACCACGTCACCAAGTTTAAACGTGCCAACCTCGAGACGACGAATTAACTCTACGTCGAGGTCCCCAGTGTTAACGTGATAATATTTAGTGTCAATTATTGGATTGAACGACTCAAGTGCCTCATAGAAAATTTGGCCAGCAGAGTTGTCAATAACGATGAGATCGTGTTTCTCTACAGTATAGCCTGCAGTAAAGGAGTTAGGCTGGATGTACTTAAACCGCTGAATCCCAAGACCAACCGGAGGCCCGAAGGCTTTGAAAGAAACAATGTCTGGATCGACATACTGGTTTGTAGTGCCCAGAGTGATGGGGAAAGAAGTCGTCAAAGCGCCTTCCACATCATTCACAGTTTGAGGATACTCAATTGGGAACACGGCATTAGGCGCCATAATCCCAAGAAGGTTATCACGAACCGTGGTGTTGAACCTAGTTTGGTCCTGAGCGTAAGGCTTAGTTGGGTCGTAGGAAACGCTTAGCTGAAAATCAACTTCGTTGATCTCCATTGGATAAACATATCCGAGAAACTCAGTAGGAAGAGACCACTTCAACAGGTTCTGAAGAGCACCTTGTTGAGCCTTAGTAATAGGAGTTCCGTCTGGGTTAAGGACAAAGAACGCCACAGAAGGATTAGATGTGAGGTAGTTCCCACCGTACTCGAAGGCAAACGGTGCGCCATAAGGCTGGTTCTTAACCTGATAAGGTCCGCCATAAACGTAGGTGTCACGCTCGCTGCGACGTGATAGCACTGTGACAGACGTCCCAGGTCCAAGAGCGTCTGTGAACCAATCTTCCCAATCTTCTGCCGAGACTGGGTTACGACGGCGGATAAGGGAGAAAAATCTTTCTTTTACTTCAGAGAGAAGCTCGGCATCTTGTCCGCTTTGAGCTGGCTCTTTGTTAGTAACACTTACAATTCCGTCTAGCTTAGTGTCAGCTCGAACAATCGTATTTTCAGGGACGTTGGTCGCCGCTCCCTTAAATACTGAGACCGCCTTGACTTTACCAGATATGTCACCACCAGGAATGGTCAGAGGTTCCGTAGTGACAAACGAGACCGACTCACCGCCAGTGAGTGAGGGTTTTGTGCTAGTTAGATACCCAGGATTTATAGTAAATTGATCGTTTCGAGGTTCTATTTCGAACGTTAGCTCAACAACAGAGCCAGAACCTGTCCGCCTTTGAGCACCAAGAAATGGTCCGATCCACTCAGTGAGGACGGACTCTGGAAATTCGTTGGCAAACTGAAGAAATTCTGCTTGCGCAAATGCCTGTCCTTCCAACAGCGCCATGATAGGCGAGCCGGAGGAGAAATCGTTGAGGGTGGCGTTTGAGGCTTCGTAAACCCTTTGAGCCGCCTGACGGACTAATTCCGCCTCGTTCCTCGGATCAAGAAGAACATGAGGTAGTGGGGCGTAAGAGGGCATTTTTACTTCTTGCGGGGACCGTAGTAACCTTCGTCAATGATGAAGCTGTGCATGGCGCGATCCAACACGCTCTTTGTCACCAGATCTTCATCCTCTAGAGAGCCCCACTGTTGTTCCCAAGTTGGGCATTGGAATCCTGTGGCAAACTTTGCGTTAGTAGACCAGGACTTTGGAGCGTATCTTGCTTCGGCATAAAACTCACTTCCATATTCAACCAAACCCATAAAGGATTTAGGATGAGTGATGGGAGTATTCTCGTAAGTTTGAGCCGTGTTTAGAGTAACATATCGGCTATCTAAACCGTTAACTCCACCAAGTTGAATGTCGTTTGTGCTCAGCGGCGGATAATGCCAGTCAAGGTCTAACCCGTCAAAATAAATTTGTTGTGCGCCATTTAGCCACTTTGATGTGACGACTACGCCCGGCCCGAAAGTTGTCTTGCTCACTAATTCTTTGACACTGTTTTCGTTAGTTCAGTTTTACCCTATAACTACATAGTAAAAAACCCCCATGAGAATGAACTCACAGGGGTGGGGGTGTTATAACTGGTTACTGTAAGTTTACTTACGAATAATTCCAGTCGTTAACTGTGAACACGAGTTCGATCGTTCCAACATCGCCGCT
>Ga0233438_10005354_pt1 | contig 10830 bp, 8 predicted proteins | sample SI_123_September_FD_182720 | JGI IMG/M metagenome (GOLD analysis project Ga0233438, IMG submission 182720) | Seawater microbial communities from Saanich Inlet, British Columbia, Canada - SI_123_September2016_10_MG | ecosystem: Environmental > Aquatic > Marine > Inlet | place: Canada: British... | reverse complement strand
AGGTGCAGGACACAGACGACCCGTAAATTCAGGGAAGTTGTTTGTTGCTTGTAAAATGTGCAATGCCTTTTCCCATTGATTCTTATAAACCGCATCGTTGAAGTCAGGAATTAAATTTCCTAAGGGACAACCACTGTGACAAAATGGGACACCGCAGTCCATGCACCGACCTCCTTGTTCTTGGAGCTCTTCTGTTTTTGGGGCTATTGTAAATTCTTTGTAATTACCAATACGCTCTTTTGGAGCAATAGTCTCTTCCTTGATTCTGTCGTATTCTAAAAATCCTCTTAATTTTCCCATGACCTAAGCGTTTAGTTTATTTTCTTCCTCTGCAGCAAGCATTGCTAATGCGTTTTTATAATCCGTTGGCATTACTTTAATGAATTTCTTCGAACTGTCTGGCCAATCTTTTAGGATATGAGCTGCTTTAGAACTGTTTGTGTAGTCCGAATGCTTATGAAGTAAACCTTGAACTGTTTCTTTATCTTGATCGGTTAGGTCTTCGAGCTCAACCATTTCTAAGTTGAATTTCTTTTCATCAAAAATCCCATCTTCACTGTATAGGTATGCAATTCCACCACTCATTCCAGCAGCAAAATTACGTCCTGTTTCTCCTAGGATTAAAGCGATACCTCCAGTCATATATTCACAACCGTGATCTCCAATCCCTTCTACAACAGCGGTTGCTCCAGAGTTTCGAACACAAAAACGTTCTCCGGCAATTCCGTTTATGTAGGCTTCACCTGTTACTGCCCCATAAAGTGCAACGTTTCCAATGATGATGTTTTCATCAGCTTTGAATGTCGCTTCTTCGGGTACCTGAGCAATTAGTTTTGCTCCAGAGAGTCCTTTCCCGAAGTAATCGTTACAGGTTCCAGATACTTTCATGAACAAGCCTTTTGCAGCAAATGCGCCAAAACTCTGTCCAGCAGTTCCCGTAAACTTCAAACTTAAGGTGTCTTCTGGTAATCCGGGAGCACCGTGCATTTTAGAAATTTCATTACTCAAAATCGCTCCAACGGTTCGATCGGTGTTGCAAATAGGGAAGTCCAAATGTTGTTGGTCCTTTCTGTAGATTGATGGGTGAGCAGCTTCAATTATTTTGAAATCAAGGACATTTTCGAGTCCGTGATCTTGTTTTTGTGTATTGTGAAGTTTTACATCAGCTCCAACTTCTGGCTTGTATAGGATTTTAGAAAGATCAATACCCTGAGCTTTATAATGTTCAACCGCTTTTTTCATATTAATTTTTTGCGATTGACCAACCATTTCGTCTATACTTCGGAATCCAAGTTGTGCCATAATCGCTCTCAATTCTTCTGCAACAAAGTACATGAAGTTGATTACGTGTTCTGGTTTTCCTTTGAAATTCTTTCTCAATTCGGGGTCTTGCGTTGCAATTCCAACAGGGCAGGTGTTCAAGTGACACGCACGCATCATAATACAACCTGAAGCTACAAGCGGTGCTGTTGAGAATCCGAATTCTTCAGCGCCCAGTAAACATGCTATGGCTACATCACGTCCAGTTTTCATTTGACCGTCACACTCCAAAACAATACGGTTACGAAGATCGTTCATAACGAGTGTTTGTTGTGCTTCGGCAATTCCTAATTCCCACGGAAGTCCGGCGTGTTTTAACGAGGTAAGGGGAGAAGCTCCCGTTCCACCATCGAAACCAGAGATCAAAATCACATCTGCTTTGGCTTTGGCAACACCAGCTGCAATGGTTCCTACACCTACTTCAGAAACTAATTTAACGTTTACACGAGCTTCCCGGTTGGCATTCTTTAAATCAAAAATTAATTGTGCTAAATCCTCGATCGAATAAATATCGTGATGTGGAGGTGGAGAGATTAACCCAACATAAGGTGTTGAGTTTCTTACCGACGCAATATAGGGATTGACCTTGGGACCAGGAAGTTGTCCTCCTTCTCCAGGCTTGGCTCCTTGAGCCATTTTAATTTGTATTTCTTTTGCAGAACTCAAATAGTGACTGGTAACACCAAAGCGTCCAGATGCTACCTGTTTGATGGCACTGTTTCTCCAGTTTCCATTGTTATCGGGTTGGAAACGTTTGGCATCTTCCCCACCTTCACCAGAATTACTTTTTCCTCCAATACGATTCATCGCAATGGCTAAGTTTTCATGTGCTTCTGCACTGATAGATCCCAACGACATGGCACCAGTTTTGAATCTTTTTACGATTTCCGTCCATGGTTCTACCTCTTCAATTGGAATAGGATCAAAGCTAGAAAATTCAAACAGCCCTCTTAGGGTCATTAGCTTTTCGGTTTGTTCATTTACCATTTTCGAGTAAACCTCATAACTTTCAAAATTGTTTTGGTTTACAGCTTGCTGAAGTTTTGCAATTGTTGTTGGGTTTAGCATATGCGCTTCGCCATTTCTTCTCCAGCGATATTCGCCACCAATTTCTAAATCCAATCCAGAAAGACTTTCTAGATCAAATGCTTTTTTCTGACGGCGTGAAATTTCTTTTTCAATTTCATACAGCCCAATTCCCTCAATACGAGTGGCTGTATTGCAGAAGTAGCTGTCAACGAGTTGATCACTCAATCCGAGGGCTTCAAAAATTTGAGCACCACGGTAGGACTTTAACGTTGAGATTCCAATTTTATTCATCACTTTAACAATCCCAGTAGCAATGGCTTTGTTGAAATTTTGAATTGCAACATCAGCATCAATTCCTTTTATGTTTTTCACTTGAACTTGATCCGCAATAATCTCATTAACCATATAAGGATTAATTGCACTTGCACCATATCCGAACAAGCAAGAGAAGTGATGTGGTTCACGTGGTTCAGCAGATTCAATTACAATTTCAAATTTGGATCTTTTCTTGAGACGCTTAAATGAATTGTGTGTGTGAGCACAAGCCAACAACATTGGAATAGGAGCCATGGTAGCCGCAACGCCACGATCGGATAGAATAACAATATTGACTCCAGTCTCAATTGCTTTTTCAATTTCAGTTATGATATTTTCTAGTGCATTTTCTAATCCATTTACACCTTTTTCAAGAGGATAAAGTGTAGAGATAGAAACCGACTTATAATCCGCATGATCAATGTATTTGATTTTATCTAAATCTTCATTTGAAATAACGGGGTTTTGGATGCTTAGTTTTTTGGCGTGATCTTCAGAAACATCAAAAAGATTGATTTCACTTCCTATAGATAACGATGTATCGGTAACGATCTCTTCTCTGATTCCATCTAAAGGCGGATTGGTAACCTGAGCAAAAAGTTGTTTGAAGTAGTTGTATAGTAATTGTGGACGATCTGAAAGTACAGCCAAAGGTGTATCGGTTCCCATAGAACCAATTGCTTCTTTCCCTTGAATACTCATCGGGAGGATTAAGGTTTTAAAATCTTCTTGGGTATATCCAAAAATTCGCAACCGCGTATCATAATCTTCAGACTCAACAGTCACGTGATTTCCGGTGTAAGGAACTTCAGATAATTTTAGCAAGTGTTTGTCGATCCATTCTTGATACGGACGTTCAGAAACAACTTTAGTTTTAATTTCTTCGTCTTCAATAATACGGCCTTCATCCATATTTACAAGGAACATTCTTCCCGGCATTAAACGTCCATGCTTTTCTACATTGGCAGGTTCAATATCCAAAACTCCAGCTTCAGAAGACATTACTACATAACCATCTTTTGTGACGGTATATCGGGAAGGGCGAAGCCCATTTCGATCCAATAATGCTCCAATGTATTTACCATCGGTAAACGGTATGGAAGCAGGACCATCCCATGGCTCCATTACACAAGAGTTGTATTGATAAAATGCTTTTTTAAGCGGATCCATTGATTTGTGTTTTTCCCAAGCTTCGGGAACCAACATCATCATTACTTCTGGAAGCGATCTTCCTGTAGCCAATAATAATTCTACGACCATATCCATAGATGCAGAATCTGACTTTCCTTTTAATATAACCGGGAGTATTTCTTTGATTTCATCACCAATCAAATCACTTTTAAAGAGTTCTTCACGTATTTGCATACGACTAGCGTTCCCTCTAAAGGTGTTGATTTCTCCATTGTGGCACATATAACGAAACGGTTGTGCTAAATCCCATGTAGGGAAAGTGTTGGTCGAAAAACGTTGGTGAACTAATGCCAAACGAGTTACTACTAGAGGCTCTGATAAGTCTAGGTAATATGCTTCAATATCTTCAGGAACTAACAATCCTTTGTATATGAGTGTATGGGTGGAGAGGCTTGGAAAATAAAAATATTGGCTCTGTGAGAGTTTTGATGCAATGATTTTATGCTCAGCTATTTTCCTAGCAATGAAAAGTTTTACATTGAATTCATGATCCGATAAATCTTCTTCGCCTTTGCCAACAAAAACCTGCCCTACATAGGGTTCAGTTTGTTGCGCAATACGACCAACGACAGAACGGTTTACAGGAACCTTTCTCCATCCTAAAATGGATAAACCTTGTTTTGTAATCTCTTCTTCAAAAAGCGCAGTACAGAAATCACGTTGATTCTCTTTTTGAGGTAAAAAAACCATCCCAACTGCATATTGATGGGCTTCAGGAAGTTCGAAAGAACAATTTTTCACCATGAAATCATGTGGAATTTCAATGAGAATTCCAGCTCCATCTCCTGTTTTTCCATCAGAACTAACAGCACCTCTGTGTTCTAATTTTACTAGGATATCAAGGGCTTTACCAATGATGTCATTGGTTTTTTTCCCTTTGAGACTGCAAATGAATCCTGCTCCGCAATTATCGTGTTCATAATCAGGAGAATACAAACCTTGTTTTTCTGGTAACATATATTGTTGGTTTTGTTAGTGTCTCAAAAATAAAGTATTTTGATTCCTTCTAGCCATGTGGATCATCAAAAATTTACCTTGTTAAAGAGAATTGATTTTCTCAATCTCTTTTTTTAGAATTCATTAAATTATCTTCCTATTTTTGGGATTAATTCAAAATTCAGTCTAATTTACTGTTGTTTAATGTTTGGCCTGTATTTAATTGAAAATTAATTCAAGATGAAAAAAGAACACTTTTACGTGATTGGAGTCATGTCTGGAACCTCTCTGGATGGTCTTGACTTAGCTTTGGTTGAGTTTAATTTGATCAAAGGGGAATGGACGTATCGTTATGTGTCAACAACAACAACACCCTACTCAGATTCTTGGCAGAAACAACTAGAAAATGCACGTTTTTTGGAGGCTGAGGCATTGGCTATTTTAAATCGAGATTATACAACTTATTTGGCGGAACAAATTCAGCTTTTCATAGCTCAAAATCCCTCTTATACGATTGATTTGGTCTGTTCTCATGGACATACTGTGCATCATAAACCAGATCAAGGCATTACGTTTCAAATTGGAAATCAAAGAGAACTGTCTTCGCATTTAAAGACAACAGTTGTTTGTGATTTTAGAGTTCAGGATGTAGCCTTTGGAGGTCAAGGTGCTCCTTTAGTTCCTGGGGGGGAATTCCATCTTTTTTCGGATTATGCGGCCTGTGTCAACTTAGGCGGTTTTGCAAACATCAGTTTATTGAAACAAGAACACCTTATTGCCTTTGATGTGGCTGCTGCGAATTTGGTTTTTAATACGTTTGCCCAAAAACTTAATCTCCCCTATGATGCTGATGGAAAGATAGCCGCTCAAGGGCATTTGATTCCAGACCTTCTCGAAGAGCTTAACTCGTTAGCTTATTACAGCTTGGCGTTTCCGAAATCGCTTGGAGTAGAGTGGATAACGGAGCAATTAACGCCGATTTTTGTTACCTACCAACAAGAGCGAGTTACTGATTTAATGCATACGTATTCGGTTCACCTTGCCACGCAACTTCTAAACGTATTACCTACATCTGGAAAAATATTATTTACCGGTGGCGGGACTCATAATCTTTTTTTAATGCAACAAATTCAAAAAACAAGTACAGCAGAAATATGCATTCCAAGCGACTTAATTATTGATTATAAGGAGGCAATGATTTTCGGGTTTTTAGGACTCCTAAAGTATTGTGGGGTGGATAACTGTTTTGCTTCTGTTACGGGCGCTCGACATAACCATTCTACTGGAGTTATATTTGAACATAATTAAGCTTTAATTGGGATATAATTTATATTTTAGTCCGGTTATTTAAAAGTAAAAAATCACCTCTTTTGGTTTTAAAAGAGTTTCAAAACGTATCTATATGGAAATCATTTTAGTATCTATTTTTATTTTAGGCTACCTAGCCATCACATTAGAACACACGTTGAAAATAGATAAATTAATCCCAGCTCTAGCCATGATGGCTACACTCTGGGCAATAATTGCTTTAAATCACATGCCGGTTTTTGAGGTAGACACTAGTTTAAAGCAATTGGTTCCAACACATATTGAAGAGATTTTATTACACCACTTGGGGAAGACAGCCGAAATCATAATTTTCCTTTTGGGTGCAATGACTATTGTTGAAATCATCGATTATTTCAATGGGTTTTCTACTATCAAATCATTCATTAAAACCAAATCCAAGAAAGCCCTTCTCTGGATTTTTGCAATACTCGCATTCATATTGTCAGCAATCATCGACAACCTTACCGCAACGATTGTTCTAATAACAATTTTACAAAAGGTAATTGGTGATCGTGATACACGACTTTGGTTTGCAGGACTCATTATTATATCGGCGAATGCCGGGGGTGCTTGGTCTCCAATCGGCGATGTGACCACAACCATGTTGTGGATTGCCAACAAAGTAACTACGTTGAAACTGATCTCATACCTTTTCATTCCTTCTGTAGTTTGTGTAGTAGTACCAGTTTTTGTTGCCTCTTTATTACCTGCTTTCAAAGGAGATATAGAAGCAAATGACGAAGAAGACGATGAAGTAATTCATAAATACGGTTCTACTATGTTGTATTTAGGTCTTGCCGCAATTGTTTTTGTTCCAGTTTTTAAAACCATAACACACCTACCTCCTTACGTTGGAATGATGTTCTCCTTGGCTGTTGTTTCTACCTTTGCGGAGATTTTTAGTGCAACTAAGATTAACATAACCTCAATAGATGCAGACAGTGATTCTGCTGCACACCATAGTCCAGTTCACAAGTCACTATCAAAAATCGAATTACCAAGTATTCTTTTCTTTTTAGGGATTTTACTAGCTGTAGCAGCTCTTGAGTCTTTAGGGATGCTATTTGGTTTTGCAGAAACGCTCAACACAGCAATACCCAATACTGATATTGTAATCATGTTGTTGGGAATAGGATCTGCCGTTATCGATAACGTACCCTTGGTAGCAGCAAGTATTGGAATGTTTTCTGAACCAATAGATAATCCTTTATGGCACTTCATCGCTTTTTCAGCTGGTACAGGTGGAAGCATGTTGATTATTGGCTCTGCTGCCGGAGTAGTAGCGATGGGGATGGAAAAGATTGACTTCTTCTGGTATTTCAAAAACATATCGTGGTTGGCTTTTCTAGGATTCATTTCTGGCTCTCTTACTTTCATGTTATTACGTGGTTTTATCATGTAATTTATACTTAATTGTCAGCTTTATCGTTCTATAGTTAAAACCATACACCAACAGAATGAAGATGTCTTTTTTTATACAAGCAACAGAAGAGTTACGAACGGAGAAAACACTATCTCTTATTGAGTTAATTAAAAACGGAGGTTTGGGCGGTCAGCTCATCATAGGCCTACTGTTTTTGTTATTGATTATAGCACTTTACATCTATTTTGAGCGTTGGTTTGCCATCCGCTCCGCCTTAAAAATTGATGATAATTTCATGGATCAAATTCGTTTGTTTGTTTCTCAAGGCAAAATTGAAACAGCGCAAGCCCTCTGTTTGAAAGAAGATGTGCCCGTTGCTCGTTTGATCGCCAAAGGAATTACAAGAATAGGGAAACCACTTGAAGACATCAACACCACAATAGAGAATGCAGGTCGCTTAGAAGTATATAAGCTTGAGAAAAACGTAAGTGTTTTGGCTACCATAGCTGGAGCAGCTCCAATGTTAGGTTTTCTTGGTACTGTAATCGGAATGATTTTATCCATTTTTGAAATCTCGAATGCTGGCGGAAATATTGATATGAAGCTCTTGTCCGATGGTTTGTACACAGCAATGACAACTACAGTAGCTGGATTGATTGTTGGAATAATTGGTTATATAACGTTCAATCATTTGGTTGCAAAAACCTCTAAGGTTGTATATCAAATGGAAGCTATATCTTTTGAGTTTTTAGATTTACTTAATGAACCTGCTGCCTAATGAATCTTAAAGGAAGAAATAAAATAACTCCCGAATTCAATATGTCGTCTATGACGGATATTGTGTTTTTGCTGCTCATTTTTTTTATGATTGCATCTACCTTGACCAAACAACTCGATACTATTGAGGTTAAATTACCGCAAGCTAAAGGGAAAACCGAAAACAGAAGTGCTATCACGGTAACGATTAATAAAAACAAACGCTTTTATATCGATGACATAGTAGTTGCCAAAAGCCGTTTACAGTCACAATTATTAAACATTTTGAGTAAATCAGACTCTAGAGTAATTGTTTTACGTGCAGAGAAAAATGTCCCTATTGAAGAAGTTGTTTATGTAATGGGTATCGCCAATCAAAATTCTATAAAAATCGTTTTAGCAGTAGACGCACAATAACATTTGATCATGGGTTTTCTAAACACGCCACATAAAAAAAAATCAGCGCTACTTACGAGTATGATTACGCTGTTGTTGTTGCTGTTTTTTTCTTTGATAGGCCTTTCGTATTTCGATCCACCCATTTCCTATGGTATGGAAGTTAACTTTGGAACAGCTACCCAAGGACAAGGAAATACTCAGCCAAAACTTCCGCCCAAACAAGTGGAACAGCAAAAAGTACAACCCCAGACCGAGGCTCCCAAAGCAACACCAAAAGTAGCAACGCAAAAGGAGGCTTCTGTTCCTGTTGTTAAAAAAGAAACAAAAACTGCTCCTAAGCCCAAAGTAAAAGAATCGAAAGCTCCACCTAAAGAAGTGCAAGAAGAAGTTAAGAAAGTTGAGCCACCAAGCCAACGGTTTCAAAATCGACCAAGCAAGTACTTTCAAATTTATTGAAAGCTCCCGATAAGTCTGGAGAAACCCAGGAAGGTGAGGGAGACGACCAAACCCCTGGAGATAAAGGCAAGATTGAGGGGAATCCGTATGCCAGTAGTTATTATGGAACTGCCGGACTTGGAGGAAAAGGAAGCGGCTTTGGTTTAAATGGAAGAAGCCTTCAGAATCAAGGATCTGTTACGCAAGAATGTAATCAAGAAGGTGTAGTTGTCGTTCGTATTACTGTTGATAAAAACGGAAGTGTAATCGCAGCTGAAGCTGGAGTGAAAGGAACCACAAATTCTCATCCATGCTTATTGGAGCCGGCTAAAAAAACAGCCTTTATGCACAAATGGTTTTCTGATTCAAACGCTCCAAGTAAACAAGTTGGTTTTGTTGTTGTTAACTTTAAATTAGGCGAATAATTTTGAATACATACGAAGAGATTCGAACCTGGCTCTATGAGCAATTGCCCATGTATCAGCGACAAGGCGCATCAGCTTATAAACCTGGATTGGAGAAAATGGAGGCCTTTATGGGGTATTTAGGAGATCCACACAAGGAGTTTTCTTCTATTCACGTTGCAGGTACTAATGGGAAAGGGTCTACTGCCCATATGATTACGTCGGTACTGATGGAGGCAGGATACAAAGTAGGTTTATATACTTCTCCACACCTAAAGGATTTTTCTGAACGTATACGCATCAATGGTATTGCAATTGAAACCGCTTTTGTAGTTTCTTTTGTTCAAGAGCATAAAGCCTATTTTCTAGAAGCTCAACTTTCGTTCTTTGAGCTTACTGTTGGAATGTCATTTGCCTATTTCAAAGAACAGCAAATCGATTTTGCAGTTGTTGAGGTTGGGTTAGGAGGGAGGTTAGATGCGACTAATGTCATCAGTCCAATACTCGCAGTCATAACCAACATAGGATTTGATCACACGCAATTTTTGGGAAATACGTTAGAAGCAATTGCTGGTGAGAAAGCAGGGATTATTAAAAAAAACATTCCAGTTGTTATAGGAGAGACCCAAGAAGAAACCACGACTGTTTTTAAGACAATAGCAGACGAATTAAAGGCCCCAATTGTTTGGGCAGATACAGTTGAGGTAAAGCCATATCAAACGGATCTAAACGGTCTGTATCAAAAGAAAAACAAGCATACTGCAATAGTAGCTCTACAAACGCTCCACTTGGATCAACTCCACGAAGAGCACATACGAATAGGGCTGCAGCAGGTAGTTTCTAATACTCATTTGCAAGGTCGTTGGCAGATGCTAGACAAGAATCCTTTGGTCGTTGCAGACGTTACTCACAATGCAGCCGGATTTGCTTTTGTGATCGAGCAAATCAAACAAACTACTTTTCATAAGTTACATTTGGTTCTGGGTTTTGTAAAGGATAAGAATTTAGAATTAATTTTTAGCCTACTTCCACAAAATGCAACATACTATTTTTGTGTTCCTAACATTGGTAGGGCAGAAGAGATTTCTGTTTTAATGAATCTAGCCGAGAAATATACTCTTAATGCAAATGCTTACGAAAGTGTAGAGATAGCCTATAAATCAGCGACTAAGAATGCAGAGCATAACGATTTTATTTATGTAGGTGGAAGTACTTTTGTTGTTGCTGAAATTCTTTAAAAAAACTCTTTGTAAACAAGATAAACTATTCTATATTTGCATCCCGCAAGGGCGCTTAGCTCAGTTGGTTCAGAGCACTTGGTTTACACCCAAGGGGTCGGGGGTTCGAATCCCT